>Ga0315901_10009611_pt1 | contig 11119 bp, 10 predicted proteins | sample LakEriMetagenome_10_FD_203761 | JGI IMG/M metagenome (GOLD analysis project Ga0315901, IMG submission 203761) | Freshwater fungal communities from buoy surface, Lake Erie, Ohio, United States - Buoy 2 MA116 | ecosystem: Environmental > Aquatic > Freshwater > Lake | place: USA: Lake Erie, Ohio...
CAGATTGAAATCACTCAGATGCGTGATGCCATGGCTGACTGTGAGCGCCGGAACGCCGAAATGGAATCAGAGGTAGCTCAACTCCGAACTTGTGTATCAAAACTTGAGTCGGAATTAAACCAATGATTGACGACTTCAATGAGGTCATAGAAGATGTTATCGGAGAAGCAATAGTAAGCAATTACATTATTGCTATTGAGGTCATGACTGAAAAAGGTATGGACCTCAGAGTGGTTACATCAGATACAATGAGTCCATGGCACGCTATTGGAATGCTCCAGATGGCGTCCGAAATGATTCACATTGACACGGAAACAAAGGACGAGGGCGAATGAACCCAACAATTAAGTCGCAGGCAGTAGACCAAGCCGGTAAAGGCTTAGTGGCCTCTCTCATCACCTACCTACTAGTCAAGTATGGCATGGACACCGAGCTTATCTTCATTGTCATGCCTGTCATCACTGTTCTTCTTGCTTGGATTTCATCAAAGATTGGTGATCCAACAATCGCTTCTTTCTTTAGTGCAACTCCAGTTGTTGAAATTGAAGTTGATGAGGTTTCCGAGGGCTGAGTTTTAATGGAATACGGCACAGCCGCTTTTCCTTAAACAACGCCCCCGATTTCGCACAGTTAAACAACTGTCAAATGGCTTTACTTGGTCTTATGGCTAACGGCGTTTAGTATTGCCCTTAAAGGAGTTTTCCCATGGCCGCTGGAATTTACAACTTCATCTGCGAACAGGGTGCCACCTTTACTAGGGTAATTAATGCCACAGACGGTGCCGGTGACCCAATTGATCTCACGGGCTATACCGCGCGTATGCAGGTACGTCGAGACATGGACGCTACGGCGGCTCTCATTGAACTGACAACTGAAAACGGACGTATTTCTCTTGGCGGCGAAACTGGGGAAATTACGCTAACCATTGATGCCGATGACACTTCAGACATTCCTCGTCCTGGCGTTTACGACCTTGAGCTTGAATCCGATTCGGGTACGGTCATCCGACTATTAAAGGGTGCCTTCTACCTTGACTCCGAGGTCACGCGATGACAGGAGTCAATCAAGACCCTGAAATTTCTGTAGAGGTTCTTGAGGTTGGCCCTAACAATGTCAATATTGAAGAACTTCGATACGAAGTAACAATCGTTGAGGATCTTCCCAACGAGGTCTTCGTTGAATTGCCAGGAATCCAAGGGCCGCGTGGTCATCAAGGGTTTCAAGGAACTCAAGGTTTTCAAGGTGCTACGGGTTCGCAGGGTGCTACTGGCTCACAGGGAGTTCAGGGTTCCACTGGATCGCAGGGTTCGCAAGGGGTTACCGGTTCACAGGGAACTCAAGGCTCTACTGGTCCACAAGGTTTTCAAGGTTCTCAAGGCGTAGTCGGACAAACTGGTTCTCAGGGTTCTCAGGGTTCACAGGGTTCACAAGGAACACAGGGTTCACAGGGTTCACAGGGTTCACAGGGAACACAGGGCGATGAAGGCCCACAGGGCTTTCAAGGAACACAAGGCGATGAAGGTCCACAGGGCTTTCAAGGCGACGATGGCCCACAGGGCTTTCAAGGCGATCAAGGAAATGAAGGTTTCCAAGGTGATCAGGGACCACAGGGCGATCAAGGCGCTCAGGGTTTCCAAGGCAATCAAGGCACCACACCTTTAATTTGCACTACGCAAAACACAGGTGAGTACTATTTTCAAGCAGTAGGTGAAAATTATTATCAAAGTCCTATAGCACCAGGATTAGCATTTAGTGCTGGGCAAACACTATCTGTATATGCACCAACTGATGATGTCATACAGTACATGTTTGTAAACTCTTACAATCCAGCAACGGGTGACATAGTTGCGGTTGTTACGCATTCTTTAAGCCCTGGGTTCAAAACATACAACACGCTTTCAATTTGTCTTGTAGGAAATCAAGGCAATCAGGGTTATCAAGGAAATCAAGGGCCTCAGGGTTTTCAGGGTGATACCGGCCCACAGGGTTCTCAAGGGGACCAAGGACCACAGGGTTTCCAAGGTGATCAGGGACCACAGGGTTTTCAGGGGAATACCGGCCCACAGGGCTTTCAGGGTGATCAAGGGAGCCAGGGTTTCCAAGGCGATCAGGGTCCGCAAGGTTTTCAAGGCGACCAAGGACCGCAGGGCGATGATGGAACTTCGGTAACAATTCTTGGTTCATATCTAGATTACGCAGCTCTGATTGATGCTCACCCGACTGGTTCACTCGGTGACGGGTACCTCGTTGATGGTGACCTTTACGTTTGGCATGGCAGTGGTTGGGACAATGTTGGTCAAATCCAAGGACCACAGGGTTTCCAAGGCGACACTGGTCCACAAGGCAACCAAGGTGATTCAGGACCGCAAGGATTCCTTGGGGACCAAGGTCCGCAAGGTTTTCAAGGTGACGCTGGTCCTCAAGGCGATCAAGGCACACAAGGCGCACAGGGCGATCAGGGCGTCCAAGGCGCACAAGGTGATCAGGGAACTGCTGCTCTTTGGAACTTTACTGGGGCATACGGCGGAGGAACTTCTTACGCTATTGGTGACGTTGCGACATACGACGGGAAGACTTGGTATCGAATTGACGCCCATGGTGGCAATGTCGGTGACACTCCAAGTGAGGGGACATTCTGGACGCTGCTTGCCGACAAAGGCGCCCAAGGGGCGCAGGGCTTTCAGGGCGACCAAGGCGTAACTGGCGCACAAGGTTCTACCGGTTCGCAGGGCGCACAGGGCTACCAAGGTTCTCAAGGTGAAACTGGCGCTACAGGTTCGCAAGGCTCACAAGGATCGACAGGCGCACAGGGTTCTGTTGGTTCACAGGGTTCTGTTGGCGCACAGGGCGTAGCCGGAGTTCAGGGCGATCAAGGTTTCCAAGGACATCAAGGTTTCCAAGGTGAAGTTGGAGCGCAAGGCGTTCAAGGAACTACCGGCTCACAGGGTGTGCAGGGTTCGCAAGGTCCGCAAGGCCTGACAGGCGCACAGGGTTCACAAGGAACCACGGGTACGCAAGGTACGCAAGGTACGCAAGGTACTCAGGGCTATCAGGGCTATCAGGGTTACCAAGGAACAACTGGCACGCAAGGTGCTGGTGGCGCACTTGGCTACTGGGGTTCCTTCTATGACATGACTGACCAGCCGTTGGTTTCCACGACTGTCGCCCAAGTTGTTTCGATTGGGACAACTGCTGATGGCAATGGTGTAACTGTTGAGAACGGCGATGAAGTCACCTTCGCTTATGCCGGTGTCTACAGTCTTACGTTCTCAATACAGATCAGTAACTCGGCAAACTCTGTTGAGAAGTCAATCTTCTGGCTGAAGTTGAACGGGGTTGATTACTCGGATTCTGCCACAGAAATGGACTTGCAGCCGCGCAAGGATGTAAGCAACCCAAATCGCCAAGTCATAACTATTAACTACGTCGCTGAAGCCGCTGCTGGTGATGCTGTTCAGGTTTATTGGAGTGGAACTAGCACTCAACTAGCGGTTGAGTCTCTTGCTGCTGGCACATCCCCCGTCAGCCCGGCAGTTCCGTCAATCATCCTTACGGCCACTCAGGTCATGTACACCCAAGTTGGCCCGCAGGGTTATCAAGGTGTGCAGGGAGCGCAAGGCTTTCAGGGTGTTATCGGAAACACTGGCGCACAAGGTTCTCAGGGCGTTCAGGGTGCAACGGGAACTCAGGGCGCTCAAGGACATCAGGGTGTAACTGGCGATCAAGGCGTGCAGGGAGCAACTGGTTCTCAGGGCTTTCAAGGTTCGCAAGGTGAAACTGGACCGCAAGGTCATCAGGGTTCTGCTGGCGCTCAAGGCAATCAAGGTCACCAAGGTTTCCAAGGTTCAACTGGAGCGCAAGGAACACAAGGTGAAACTGGCGCGCAAGGAACGCAAGGTGTTCAGGGTGCGACGGGAGCGACAGGCGCGCAAGGCTCGACCGGCGCACAAGGTTTCCAAGGGTTCCAAGGAACACAAGGCGTTCAAGGACATCAGGGTCATCAAGGCGATCAAGGCCCACAAGGTCAAACTGGCAGTCAGGGTTCGCAAGGTGCCGAAGGCGCACAGGGCGTACAAGGCCATCAGGGAACAACTGGTTCGCAGGGATCACAGGGCAGCACCGGACCTCAGGGCATTGAAGGCGCACAAGGTGACCAAGGTGATCAAGGTCCGCAAGGCTTTCAGGGCGATGCTGGGCCACAAGGCGTTCAGGGCGATCAGGGTGTCCAAGGCGATACCGGGCCACAAGGCGTTCAAGGTGATCAGGGTGTCCAAGGAGCCGAAGGACCACAAGGTGACATTGGCCCCCAAGGAGACGAAGGCGCACAAGGACTTACCGGTTCACAAGGACCACAAGGTGCAACCGGCGATCAGGGAACGCAAGGATCAACGGGCGCACAGGGTCTTCGTGGTTTCCAGGGTTACCAAGGTGAAATCGGTTCACAAGGTGCGACTGGAGCGCAAGGCACAACAGGCTCACAAGGTGCGACGGGAGAAACCGGACCACAAGGTGCGACCGGCACGACTGGCGCACAAGGCTCTCAGGGTTATCAAGGCGTAACGGGCGACAAGTACTCAACCACGTCTTCAACAGAACTCACTATCACCGACACGGGAACGCTCAACCTTACGGTTGGAACGGGTCTTGCCTATTCGGCTGCTCAAACCATCGTCATTGCAAATGACGAGAGCCACCATATGAATGGCGAAATCATTTCGTACAACTCGGGTACGGGTGCGCTTTCCGTTGCCATGCAATCAAAGGTCGGCTCTGGAACGTTCTCCTCGTGGACGGTAAACCTTGACGGTGCTGTAGGTCCTCAAGGTACGCAAGGCACGCAAGGTTTCCAAGGAAATCAAGGAACGCAGGGTGTTCAGGGATCTACCGGCGCACAAGGCGCAACTGGCGATCAGGGTTCCACCGGCGCACAGGGGGCGACCGGCGCGCAAGGTTCTACCGGAGCGCAAGGTTCTACCGGAGCGCAGGGAACTCAAGGCGATCAAGGTGTAAGTGGAGCGCAAGGTTCTCAGGGTGCCACTGGTTCTCAAGGAAGTCAGGGATCGACTGGCGCACAAGGTGTTCAGGGTCATCAAGGAAATCAAGGCTTCCAAGGTCATCAGGGATTCCAAGGCGACACTGGCCCGCAAGGCGATCAGGGGGCAACGGGCGCACAAGGCGCTACGGGTTCACAGGGTGCTACGGGTTCGCAGGGAGCCACGGGCGCACAAGGCGATCAAGGAGCTACCGGTTCTCAAGGAACGCAAGGTCATCAGGGTTTCCAAGGAGCTACTGGCTCACAGGGTTCACAAGGCGTAACTGGCGCTCAAGGCGACGAAGGTCCGCAAGGCGTAACCGGCGCTCAGGGTCCGCAAGGAAATGCTGGCGTTCAGGGGTCAACGGGGTCGCAGGGAGCGCAGGGTCATCAAGGTGATGACGGCGCTCAAGGCAATCAGGGCGTTCAAGGCTCACAGGGTTTCCAAGGCGAAACTGGAGCGCAGGGCGATCAGGGTTTGACTGGAGCGCAAGGCAACCAGGGTTTCCAAGGCTTCCAAGGTGAAACGGGAGCGCAAGGAAGCCAAGGCGATCAGGGCGTTCAAGGTCATCAAGGTTTCCAAGGGGACGAAGGTCCTCAGGGTGAAACTGGCGCGCAAGGCTCGCAAGGCCCACAGGGCAACACCGGCTCACAAGGCGTCCAAGGGCATCAGGGTGTTGAGGGTCCACAAGGGGACCAAGGCGCTACTGGCGCACAAGGCAGCCAAGGTGTTCAAGGTGCAACCGGCGCACAAGGAACCACTGGAGCGCAAGGTGCCACGGGTTCACAGGGGGCGCAGGGTCATCAGGGCTTCCAAGGTGACACCGGTTCGCAGGGTGCGACGGGTTCTCAAGGGGCAACAGGTTCACAGGGTGCGACTGGAGCGCAAGGTGCAACCGGCGATCAAGGTTCAACTGGCGCACAGGGAAGCACGGGCGCACAGGGAAGCACGGGCGCACAGGGAAGCACAGGCGCGCAAGGTGCTGAAGGGCCACAAGGCGACACCGGAACACAAGGTTCTACGGGCGCACAAGGTTCCGTAGGGGCGCAAGGAACTCAAGGTGCAACCGGTTCACAGGGGACACAAGGTTCAACCGGCACTCAAGGAAATCAAGGTTTCCAAGGCAACCAAGGTGTACAAGGTTCAACCGGTCCGCAGGGCAACCAAGGTTTCCAGGGTTTCCAAGGCGCACCATCGGAAGGCTTCACGACCTTTGCAGTTTCAGGTCAGTCTGATGTCGTTGCCGACAACCTAAACGACACTCTGACACTTGCCGGAATTTCAAACGTACAAATCACAACAAACGCCGGAACCGACACGATCTCAGTCGGCGTCAACGAGGATCCGACGTTCCATGCAGTAACAGTCAACGGTGATGGGGATGATGTCAATCTTCTCGCGCTCACCAACTCACACTTCAACTCACGTCTCTCACTTGACAACACCGCCACAAGCGGACGTGAATACCGAATCATTTCCACGGGAACCGGTTCGGCAATCACCGCTGGATCACTTGCCTTCTACGACGCTGACGCGACGGCTGTTCGACTCCGCATCGCAGACGACGGCACTGTTTATGTCGTAGGAACACTCAACGCCAACGCCATCGCTGTTACCTCCACGTCAGTAGTCACTAACCTCAACGCCGATCAGTTGGATGGTCAACACGGTTCGCATTACTTGGACTGGACAAACACAACCAATAAGCCTGATCCAACGATCACGCTTGGCGGCGACCTCACCGGTTCAGTTACTCTCACTGACCTCGCATCCGGAACCCTTACAGCGACAATCGCTACGAACTCAGTTGATCTCGGCGTTGATACAACCGGCAACTACATCGCAACCATTGCAGGCACCGCAAACGAGATCGAGGTAACCGGTTCGGGTTCTGAAAGTGCTGCTGTAACTCTCAGTCTTCCTGCAACGATCAATGCCAACACGACAGGTTCGGCTGCCACTTGGACTACCAGCAGGACGATCACACTTGGCGGGGATCTAAGTGGTTCGGTAAGCATCAACGGATCTGCCGATGCAACTCTTACTGCGACGATTGCAGCGAACTCGGTTGCGCTAGGCACGGACACGACTGGCAACTATGTAGCAACGATTGCCGGAACAACCGATCAAGTCAATGTCAGTGGGTCTGGTTCCGAAACCGCAGCAATCACACTGTCACTCCCCCAGAACATAAACACAACGTCTTCTCCCTCGTTCGCTGGGTTGACGCTGTCTGGCGATCTTGCAGTTAATGGCGCAGACATCACCACAACCAGCACTGGCACAGCAACTGTATTCAACACGAATGCAACCACGGTCAATATTGGAGGTGCTGCAACAACTGTTGGTATTGGTGCTGTTACCGGAACAACCACCGTAAACAATGCCCTCGTCGTAACGGGTAATCTCACAGTCAACGGAACTACCACAACCGTAAACACCACAACAGTTTCAGTTGATGACAAGAACATTGAACTCGGCTCAGTAGCAAGTCCCACAGACGTAACTGCCGATGGTGGCGGCATCACCCTCAAGGGAACAACCGACAAGACCATCACTTGGGTTGATGCGACTGATGCATGGACCTTTAACCAGGACATTGATCTCGCCTCGGGCAAGGTCTACGAAATCAACGGAACTACGGTTCTTTCTTCAACGACTCTTGGCTCTGGGGTTACATCCTCGTCCCTGACGTCCGTCGGAACCATTACGACCGGCACTTGGAACGGCTCTGTAGTTGCCGGTCAATACGGTGGCACTGGTGTCGCTAACACGGGTAAGACGATTACCATTGGTGGCAACGTAACGACTACTGGTGCTTACGCCATTGAGTTGATTCAGACGGCAGCGACTTCGGTCACTATGCCCGTTTCGGGTACAGTTATCTCAACACTGAACCCCAACCTGATTGCAGATAGCGATCAGATGATTCTCGCTTCACAAATCTTCGGAAGGTAATAATGGCTACTTACGCTAAAACAATCCTCAGTGGATCTACTGACGGGAGGGGCATTATTGTTGCAGCCACTTCAGGCACTGGAACAACTCTCCATACTGGACCTACTGTTACAAGCACGCTGCATGAAATATGGCTTTATGCGGTCCATACAATGGGTACAGCCGATGCTACAACGTCAGCACAAAAGTTAACTATTCAGTGGGGAAACACCACTTACACGGATTTTATTGAAGTAACGGTTCAGCCCGAGTCTGGTCTTGTCCTTATTGCCCCCGGCCTTTTGATTAAGGGCAACGCAACTCCGCTCGTAGTACGCGCCTTTGCTGCTACAACAAATGTTATTTCTATCCACGGTTACGTCAACACCATCACCTGATCATGAGAGAAGTCAGCCAGTACGTTTCTGAACCTACCGTTTCAGTGCCAGTGGGCATGATGGTTATGTATGCGGGCGGCACTGTTCCTGCCGGTTGGTTGATTTGTCAAGGAGCAACGCTTCTTATTGCTGATTACCCGGCTCTCTACTCGGTGCTTTCAACCACTTATGGCGGTAATGGAACAACCAACTTTCTCCTCCCCAACCTTGCTGGCAGGGTTCCCGTAGGGGCTGGTGGTACAGCAACTGGCGCTTTAACAGGGGCTAATGGCGCTGGCGTCGGCATCACCGAAGCGGGATTGGGACGCGCTATCGGCTCTACTGGCGGCTACTCGTCTGTCACCCTTACTTCCGCTCAATCTGGACTTCCAAGTCATACTCATTCATACAACGACTATTACCGACTTTATGGGACGGCCCTTACCGCTGGCACTTACTGGCTAAACTCAAATAGTCAAAGCGAACTGGCTCGCTATACAGGCGATGCGTCAGCATCTGATGCTAGTAGTTCACACGAAAACCGTATGCCCTATTTGGTTCTCAACTTTATTATCAGGGCTTACTGATGGCTGATTACGTTTCCGCTCAAGTCTCTTTAACCAAGATGGATTTCCCTGTTGGGACAATCTTGATGTATCCATTCACAACTTCACTGCCAAAGGGTTGGCTACTGTGTGATGGTACTGGTTACGCAATAGCGACTTACCCTGCCCTTTATTCAGCAATCGGACTTACTTATGGTTCATCTGGTGGGTTTCAAGTTCCGAATATGTCTTCGCGCGTGCCTGTTGGTTCCGGGGGGGACAGTCCGGGTGCAACTGGGGGCGCAACTTCTGTTGCTCTTACTCCAGCACAAACGGGGATGGTTGGACACAAACACATTAACTACGACGCCAGTATGCGTGGAGCGAATCAATGCGATACTGGCAGTAATGACTATGGTTCATTCAACGATATCAACTATGGTGGAAACACTGGCGGCGTTACTGAAGCAAACGGACTTGCTCACACAAACCTTCAGCCATATCTGTCCATGTATTTCATCATCAAGGCGTTGCCATGAGTAGGGATTTAGTCAGTCAGAGCGTTTCGCAGAATACAAGAAAAATCCCTGTTGGAACCATAATGCTATGGCCCTCATCAACAATCCCTAAAGGTTGGCTTCTTTGCGATGGAACCGGATTCGCAACCGCAACGCATCCAGCACTTTATGCGGTCATTGGAACAACCTATGGATCAAGCGGTGGGTTTCAAGTTCCAGATATGAGGACAAGAGTTCCTTATGCTGTCGGTTCTGCTGGATCAACAGGGGGAACTGCGTCCGTCACTTTAAGTGCAGCAGAGTCGGCACTTAAAAACCACACTCATACATACGTTGATTATTATCCAGATTCTGATTTTCAGGCTTGTTCAGGCTCTAATGCTTCAAGCGTTAAACAAGGAAGCATCGCTGGAGAAACAACTACTGGCGTTTATATTGGTGATACGTCATACCCGAGCGGAGTATCTGCTTCAGCCGCTCACACAAACCTTCAGCCATATCTCCTTCTTAACTTCATCATCAAATATTGAGGATCATCATGGGACTTGAAAGCCTTCCAGACAACACCAAACCGCCTGAGATTTTTGGCTATAAACCAAATAGCGTTTTTGATCGAGACAAAGGAGCGCAATCTCTTGGCTTTTCTAATGAGATTGACCTTATTGCCAATGGTGGAGAACAAGCGATCAATAGCCTCAACTCCGCTGAAGTGACATGGCAAGAGAACAATGACCAGATTTCTGCTTGGTTAGAAAACCACATGCAGACCGCACAGGCCGTACATGACCTAGATGCCCGCCTTGATGCTCTGGAACTTCGAGTGACCGAACAAGCCGCGCGGATTCGTGCGCTTGAGGCACGGAATGGAATCGAATGATCGAACAAGATAAATCTGTTTGGGTAGAACTACCTTTTGAACTTGTGGAGCGACTCGGGTTCTTTATGCAGCAACCCGATGATGACAACGACTGGTACGACCTCCACGTTGCTTGCCGTGCTGCGCTTCTACAGATCCGAGCGCCTCAGCATCAGGGGTGACTAGAATCCACCCTATGGATTCTGGTCTTATCTCCGTACTACTTATTGGAAACGATTTTGATGCCGAGGAGTTGATCCTTCCGGGGACTGCTACTTATGAGGCTGATGGGTTTTCAACTCGTCAACTTTCCGATGACGGTGAGATTGGCTATGAACTGGCAGGGCATCACTTCAACGTGATTTGCTCTTTCGGTGACATTGCTGATTTCCCGAACCTGAACAATCAGTCGATTGAGGTACGCAAGCGTTGGCTTCATTACGACGAAACCGACATGGACCCGTCACTCGTAGCGCAACACGTTATTGGTAGTTACGTCAGCACGGCCACCGAGAAGCGTTTCCCCGAAACACCTCTCGTATCGGTTTTCACGCCTACGCATAATACCGGTACCGGCATACTCCGACCATATAAATCTCTCTGCGAACAAACCTATGACAACTGGGAATGGGTCATCTATGACGACTCTCCAGATGACAAGACATTTGAAATCGCAAAGAACCTTGCCGCCCATGACCGACGGATCAAGGTATTCAAGTCGTCCAAGCCATGTGGTCGCATCGGTGAAGTAAAGCGTCGATGCTGCGGACTCGCAAGTGGATCAATCTTCGTAGAACTTGACCACGACGACGAACTGACCGTCAACTGTCTTGGCGACATTGTTGAAGCCTTT
>Ga0315901_10009614_pt1 | contig 11118 bp, 5 predicted proteins | sample LakEriMetagenome_10_FD_203761 | JGI IMG/M metagenome (GOLD analysis project Ga0315901, IMG submission 203761) | Freshwater fungal communities from buoy surface, Lake Erie, Ohio, United States - Buoy 2 MA116 | ecosystem: Environmental > Aquatic > Freshwater > Lake | place: USA: Lake Erie, Ohio...
CTGGTCCCTGTCGGAGCTGATCAAGCGCGTGGAGCCCACGGGCAACGCCAAGTTCATGCAGTTCGTCACCCTGGCCGACCCGGCGCAGATGCCGGGCCTGCGTTCCTCGGTGCTGGAGTGGCCTTATGTGGAAGGCCTGCGCATGGACGAGGCAATGCACCCGCTCACGCTGATGGCCTTTGGCATGTACGGCGAGATCTTGCCCAACCAGAACGGCGCGCCGCTGCGGCTGGTGGTGCCCTGGAAGTACGGCTTCAAGTCCAGCAAGTCCATCGTTCGCATCCGCTTCACCGAGAAGCAGCCCCGCACCAGCTGGGAGACGGCCGCGCCGCACGAGTACGGCTTCTACTCCAACGTGAACCCCAAGGTGGACCACGCCCGCTGGAGCCAGGCCACCGAGCGCCGCATCGGCGAGGACGGCCTGCTGACCAAGAAGCGCCCTACCCTGATGTTCAACGGCTACGAGTCGCAAGTGGGTCAGCTGTACGCCGGGATGGACTTGCGCAAGTTCCTCTGAGTGCCTGAGATGGCGCCACGCGCCACTGCCGTGAACCGCCTGCTGCTGCACCCCGCCTTCCGGCCCAGTGTCTTCCTGTTTGCGTTGACGCCTTTTCTGTGGCTGACCTATGCAGCGCTGACGGACCCGTCAGCGCTGCTGGGAACCAACCCGGCGGAGACGCTGATCCGCAACACCGGCGAACTTTCGCTTCGCTTCCTGTGCGCCACCCTGGCCATCACCCCCCTGCGGACCTGGACGGGCTGGCAGGCCCTGGCCAGGCTGCGCCGCATGCTGGGGCTGTTTGCCTTCTTCTATGCCACGCTGCACTTCCTGTGCTTTGCCTGGCTGGACATGGGACTGGATCTGCAAGCCATCCTGACGGACATCGTCAAGCGGCCCTTCATCTTGGTGGGCACGGCGGCACTGTTGGGCATGCTGCCACTGGCGGCCACCTCCTTCAACCGCGCCATCAAGGGCCTGGGCGCACGGCGCTGGCAGGCCTTGCACCGGATGGTCTACGGGGTGGCCGGCCTAGCTCTGCTGCACTTCTTCTGGATGCGCGCCGGCAAGAACGACTTCGCCGACGTGGCGGTGTACGGGGCCATCATCGTCGTGCTGCTGGGCTGGCGGGTGTGGCGCAAGCTGCAAGCAAGCGCTGTCGATTAACGTTCGGCACCGCCCCCTGACGGGCCCCAACCCCGGCCCGAGAGGCGGTTGTTCAGGGTAAGTGAGAGGCTCTGGCCGGGTTGGCAGCAGATACGATCTCGCCGCCAAGCACAAGAGCTCTCGCGCTGTCCGCGCCTTGTGCGACGCCGCTCAACCCCCCGCTTTTTCGAGGATGCCATGCTGAAGTTCAAGTCCCTCACAGCGCTCGCAGCGCTGGGCCTCTCAACCGCCGCCTCGGCCCAGGTCGTGCTGGCCACGTCCACCTGGGTGCCGCCCACGCACTTGTTGTCCCGCGCCCAGGCGTCCTGGTGCGATGACGTGGCCAAGGCCACCCAGGACCGCGTGAAGTGCAACATCCTGCCCAAGCCCGTGTCCCCGCCGCCGGCTACCTTCGACGCCATCCGCGACGGTCAAGCTGACCTGTCGTTCAGCGTGCACGGTTACACCCCGGGCCGCTACACGATGACGGGGCTCGCCGAATTCCCCTTCCTCGGAGATGACGCCGTCGCCACCAGCGTGGCCTACCAGCGCATCTACGAGCGCCACCTCGCGAGGTTCAACGAGCACAAAGGGCTGAAGGTCATCACGGTGTTCACCCACGGCCCGGGTGTCATCTTCAACAACAAGAAGCCGGTGCGCTCCGTTGCGGACTTCGAGGGTTTGAAGTTCCGCGTGGGTGGCGGCTTCGTCAATGACATCGGCAAGGCGCTTGGCGTCAACATGACGCTGCGGCCCGCCAGCCAAGCGTACGAGATGCTCTCCTCGGGCGTGATGGACGGCAACTGGTTCCCTGACGAGTCGGTGACGTCGTTCAAGCTTGAAAAGCTCACGAAGTTCCGTACGACGCTGCCGGGTGGTGCCTACAACACCAGCTTTGCGTTCGTGATGAACGAAGCCGCCTGGAACAAGATCTCCAAGGCTGACCAGGCCGCGATCGAGAAGCTTTCGGGTGAAGCAGCGGCTCGACGCTTCGGCAGGGCATGGGACGAAGAAGACGACAAGAGCCTTCAGGTCCAACGCCAGATCGGCGTCGAAATGACCAACGCCGACGCCAGGTTCGTGGCCGACTACAAGGCACGCACAGCACCGCTGGAGGCCGAATGGGCCAAGAAGGCGGAAGAGAAAGGTCTGCGCAACGCCGCCGCGGTGATCAACGAGTTCCGCGCCGAGATCGCCAAGATCAAGTGACGGACACAGCGTTTGCCGGCTGGGTGGGTTGCCGTGATGCAACCCGCCGGGCTAGCGAACGTTGACGGCGTCAGCCTCCACCCAGCCTGGACCCGCGGCCCATGAAGCGCATCACCACGGCACTCAACATCATCGCGGCGGCAGCGCTGTTCGCGATGATGCTCCTCACTTTCGCCGATGTCCTGGGCCGCAAGTTTCTGGGCAGTTCCATCTCAGGGGCTGTGGAGCTGACCGAGCTGTCCATGCTGGTCATGATCTTCCTGGCCTTGCCCCTGGCCTCTCTGGCCGGTGAGCACATCGTCTTCGACCTGATGGACCGGTACCTGCCGCCACGCCTGTTGCATCTGCAGAAGGCCTTCGCGCACGCAGTGGCAGCGGCCATCTTTGGGGGTGCTTCCTGGCTGGTCTGGATCAAGTCGGGGCGCACCTATTCCATGGGCGACATCACGGCCCGGCTGGAGATCGCGCTCGGACCCTTCCATCAGCTGGTGGCGGTCATGCTGCTGTTGACCGCACTGGTGCATCTCGCGCTGATCGTGCGGGAATGGCGCCACCGCAGCGACCCCACCGAACTGAGCTTTGGCGGCCATGCCACGCCGAAGGATGAAACATGACCGAAGGCTTGCTCGGCTTTGCCGCGATGTTCGTGCTGATGGCACTGCGGGTGCCGATCGCCATCGCCATGGGGCTGGTGGGACTCGTCGGCTTTGCCATGATGCGTTCATGGCCAGCGGCCTTCTCATCTGCCGCCAATGAGTTCACGGACATCGGCGCCTACACCCTGTCGGTGGTGCCGCTCTTTGTGCTGATGGGTAACTTTGTCACGCGGGCAGGCATGTCGCGTGACCTGTACCAGGCGGCGTATGCCTTCTTTGGCCATCGCCGGGGCGGCCTCTCGCTTTCGACCATCGCCGCGTGCGCGGGCTTCGGCGCCATCTGTGGCTCGTCGCTGGCCACCACCGCCACCATGGCACGGGTGGCGATGCCGGAGATGAAGCGCTTCAACTACTCGACCTCCTTCGCCGCCGGGTCGATCTGTGCTGGTGCCACGCTGGGCATCCTGATCCCCCCATCGGTCATCATGGTGATTTACGGGATCATGACCGAGCAGAGCATCGGTGCGCTCTTTGCAGCCGGTGTCATCCCGGGCATCGTGGCGACCCTGTTCTACATGCTGGCCGCTGCGTGGGTGACCAAGCGCAACCCTTCTTTAGGCCCCCCTGGAGAAAAGGCCAGTTGGGCGCAACGCCTCGCCGCCATGCGGGGCATCTGGGGCGTGGCCTTGCTGTTTGCCATGGTGATGGGCGGCATGTATGGCGGCTTCTTCACGCCCACCGAGGCGGCGGGCGTGGGGGCCATGGGCGGCTTCGTGTTCGCCTGGGCGCGCGGCACCCTGACGCTGAAGGTGCTGCAGGAGGTGCTGGTGGAGTCGGCGCGCACCTCGGCCATGCTCTTCACCATCGTCATCGGTGCATCGCTGTTCGCGAACTTCCTGAACTTCACGGAGATGCCCACGGCGTTGAAGGACTTCGTCACGCAGTTCCAGGTCAACCCCATCCTCGTGATCGTCGCCATCTGCGCCATCTACGTGGTCCTGGGCACCGCGATGGAAAGCCTGTCGATGATGCTGCTGACGGTGCCCATCTTTTTCCCGCTGGTCACCTCGCTGGGCTACGACCCGATATGGTTCGGCATCATCGTGGTGTGCGTGATCGAGATCAGTCTCATCACACCGCCCGTGGGCATGAACATCTTCGTGCTGTCCAGCGTGATGCCCAACGTGCCCACCACCACCATCTGGCGGGGCGTCATCCCCTTCATTTACGCCGACATCGTGCGCATGGGCGTGCTGATTGCCTTCCCCTCGATCAGCCTGTTCCTGCCCAAGTGGCTGGGCTTGTGAGCCCCCAAGAAGCTGGCGGGGCCTAGAGGCCCCACCAGCCCCAAAGGCGTCACCTCGCCAGCACGGGCGCCAGGGCCTGGCCGGTGTGCGTGCCGGCTGCCACCAGGGCCTCGGGCGGGCCCACGCAGACGACACGTCCACCGTCGGTGCCGCCTTCTGGCCCCAGGTCCACCACCCAGTCGGCCTCGGCGATGACGTCCAGGTCGTGCTCGATGACCACCACGCTGTGGCCGCCGTCCACCAGGCGGTGCAGCACGCGGATCAGCTTCTCCACGTCGGCCATGTGCAGGCCCACGGTCGGCTCGTCCAGCACGTAGAGGGTGTGCGGCGCCTTCTGGCCACGGCGCGTCACGTCGTCGCGCACCTTGGTCAATTCGGTCACCAGCTTGATGCGCTGCGCCTCGCCGCCTGACAAGGTGGGGCTGGGCTGGCCCAGCGTGAGGTAGCCCAGGCCCACGCCCTTCAGCAGCTGCAGCGGGTGGGCGATGGAGGGCATGGAGGCGAAGAAATCCACCGCTTCGTCCACCTCCATGTTCAGCACGTCGCCAATGCTCTTGCCGCGCCAGGTGACGGCCAGGGTTTCGGCGTTGAAGCGCTGGCCGTGGCACACGTCGCAAGGCACCTTCACATCCGGCAGGAAGCTCATCTCGATGGTGCGCAGGCCCTGGCCTTCGCAGGCATGGCACCGGCCGTCGCCGGTATTGAACGAGAAGCGTGCGGCCGCGTACCCGCGGGCCTTGGCCTCGAGCGTCTCGGTGAAGAGCTTGCGGATGGTGTCCCAGAAGCCGATGTAGGTGGCCGGGCAGGAGCGCGGCGTCTTGCCGATGGGGGTCTGGTCCACCTCCAGGACGCGGTCGATGGTCTCGAAGCCGGTCAGCCCCTGGCAGCCCGCCCAAGCCGGGTGTTCGCCGCGGGCCAGGGCCTCGCGCCCGGCCTTCGTGGCCTGCATCGCCACCGCGGCCTGCACGTTGGTCAGCAGCACATCGCGCGCCAGCGTGCTCTTGCCGGAGCCAGACACGCCCGTCACCGCCACCAGGCGCTTCAACGGGACGCTCACGTGCACCTGGTGCAGGTTGTGAAGATGGGCGCCTTGCACGACGAGCGATGGCGAGACGCTCTCCTTCGTCAGCCCGTCGGCCTGGCTTACTCCCGTGTGTGCAAGAGCCGTGGCACTGCTCGCGCCTGCGCCGGCTGGAGAAGGCACCACCCCCCGCCGCGCCTGCAACGGGTGCTTCAGCGGCTGTGCCAGCAGCCGCCCGGTGAGGGACTCGGCCGAGGCCGCCAGATCGGCCGCCGTGCCCTGCGCCACCAGGCGCCCGCCGCGCTTGCCAGCACCCGGTCCGATGTCGATCAGGTGGTCTGCGCGGCGGATGGTGTCTTCATCATGCTCCACCACCACCAGCGTGTTGCCCTTGTCGCCCAGTTGCTGCAAGGCGGTGAGCAGGACGCCGTTGTCGCGCGGGTGCAGGCCGATGGTGGGCTCGTCCAGCACGTAGCACACCCCCTGCAGGTTGCTGCCCAGCTGCGCCGCCAAGCGGATGCGCTGCGCCTCGCCGCCAGAAAGCGTGGGCGCGGCGCGGTCCAGCGTGAGGTAGCCCAGGCCCACCTGCTGCAGAAACTGCAGACGGCTGCGGATCTCTGCAATCACGTCGCGCGCAATGCCCATCTCACGCCCGCTCAGGCGCCCTTCCGTCAGCCAATCCAGCACCCAGCCGTGGGCCTCGCGCACGCTCATGTGCGCCACCTCGCTGATGGGCCTGCCCAGGAAGGTGACGGCCCGTGAGGCGGGGTTCAGCCGTGCGCCGGCGCAGGCCGGGCAAGGCTCGTCCACCAGACCTTCGACCTCGGGCTCCTCGGACGGGAAGCTCTGCTCCCGGCCTTTGGCGTCGTCGTCGCGCACGGAGTCGTCGTAGGCCTTGCGCTGCTCGCGCGAAAGCTTCAGCCCCGTGCCCACGCACTCGGTGCACCAGCCGTGCTTGCTGTTGTAGCTGAACATGCGCGGGTCCAGCTCCGGGTGGCTGGTGCCGCAGGTGGGACAGGCGCGCTTGGTGGAGAACACCTGCACCTGGCCGATGCCCGCCGTGGCCGCGCCCTCGGCCAGCGCCTCGGCCAGGCCGTCCAGAGGGTGCAGCAGATGCAGCACGCCACGGCCGAGCTGCAAGGTGCGCGACAAGGCCTCGCGCAGCGCGGCCTCATTCGCCGGGTCCACCCGCAGATCGGCCACCGGCAGCTCGATCGTGTGCTCCTTGAAGCGGTCGATGCGGGGGAAGGGGTCCAGCGGCAGGAACTCGCCGTCCACCCGAAGGTGGGTGTGACCACGGGCCTTGGCCCACTTGGCCAGATCGGTGTAGACGCCCTTGCGGTTCACCACCAACGGTGCCAGCAGGCCCACGTGGCGGCCGGCGTGGTCGCGAAGCAACTGCGCGGCAATGCTCTCAGCGCTCTGCGGGCGCACGGGCGAACCGTCCTTGGTGCAATGCTGCGTGCCCAGCTTCACCCACAGCAGGCGCAGGAAGTGCCAGACCTCGGTGGTGGTGGCCACGGTGCTCTTGCGCCCGCCACGCGAAAGCCGCTGCTCGATGGCCACGGTGGGCGGGATGCCCCACACGGCATCTACTTCGGGCCGGCCCGCAGGCTGCACAATGCTGCGGGCGTAGGCATTCAGGCTTTCCAGGTAGCGGCGCTGGCCTTCATTGAAGAGGATATCGAAGGCCAGCGTGCTCTTGCCCGAGCCGGAGACGCCCGTGACCACGCTGAACTTGCCGCGAGGGATGTCCACGTTCAGGGACTTGAGGTTGTGCTCGCGCGCGTTGACGATGCGGATGGCGTCGCCCAGATAAGCGCCACCTGTCTTCGCCCGGTCGCCGCGCCACGCCGCCGGTGCTTCGGCAGCCTGCACGGCGCCCGCGCCCATGGCCACGTCGTACTCGCGCAGCGCCTGGCCGGTGTGCGAGCCGGGATGCCCGCGCACATCATCCGGCGTGCCTTCGGCCACCAGCAGGCCACCGGTGTCTCCGCCCTCGGGCCCGAGATCGACGATCCAGTCGGCGGCGCGGATGACGTCCAGGTTGTGCTCGATGACGATCAGCGAGTGCCCCGCCTCCAGCAGCTTGCGGAAGGCCCGCATGAGCTTGGCGATATCGTCGAAGTGCAGCCCGGTGGTGGGCTCGTCGAACAGGAACAGCGTGCCCTTCTTGGCCACGCGTTGGGCGGGCGAAGTGGCGGCCTCGGCCAGGAAGCCCGCGAGCTTCAGGCGCTGCGCCTCACCGCCCGACAGCGTGGGCACGGGCTGGCCCAGGCGCACGTAGTCCAGGCCGACGTCCACCAGCGGCTGCAGGCGCGCCACCACCTCGCGGTCGTCGCGGAACAGGGTGGCCGCCTCGCTCACGGTGAGCTCCAGCACATCGGCCACCGACAGCTGGCGCGGCCCGCGCACGATCTTCACGTCCAGGATCTCGGCGCGGAAGCGCCGGCCGTCGCAGTCCGGGCAGCGCAGGTACACGTCCGACAGGAACTGCATCTCCACGTGCTCGAAGCCCGAGCCGCCGCAGGTGGGGCAGCGCCCATCACCGGCGTTGAAGCTGAACATGCCGGCGGTGTAGCTGCGCTCGGCCGCCAACGGCGCCCCCGCGAACAGCTTGCGCACCTCGTCGAAGGCGCCTACGTAGCTGGCCGGGTTGCTGCGCGCGGTCTTGCCGATCGGCGACTGGTCGACGAACACCGCATCGGCCAGCCAGTCGGCGCCCAGCAGCTGGCCATGCGCGCCCGGCGTCTCCGTGGCCTTGCCGAAGTGGCGCGCGAGTGCGGGATACAGCACGTCCTGCACCAGCGTGCTCTTGCCTGAGCCCGAGACGCCCGTCACGCAGACCAGGCGCTGCAGCGGGAAGGCCACGGTCACGTGCTGCAGGTTGTGCTCGGTGGCCTCTTCCAGAATCAGGCGTGGCGTGGAGGCTTCGACCAGGCGCCGGAAGCCCAGGCCCACCTGCTTCCTCGCCCCCAGATACTGACCTGTCAGCGTATCGGCACTGCGCGCGGCTTGCGGCGTGCCGTCGAAGACGATCTGCCCGCCGCGCTCGCCCGGGCCCGGGCCCATGTCGATCAGCCGATCGGCCGCCAGCATGACCGCCGGGTCATGCTCCACCACCACCAGGGTGTTGCCGGCGTCGCGCAGCCGGTGCATGGCCTGCACGATGCGGTTCATGTCGCGCGGGTGCAGGCCGATGCTGGGCTCGTCCAGCACGAACATGGTGTTCACCAGCGAGGTGCCCAGCGCCGTGGTCAGGTTGATGCGCTGCACCTCGCCGCCGGAGAGGGTGCGGCTCTGGCGGTCCAGCGTCAGATAGCCGAGGCCCACGTCGCACAGGTACTTGAGCCGGGTGCGGATCTCATCCAGCAGCAGCTTCAGCGCCTCGTCCAGCATCGTGGACGGCAGGCTCAAGCCATCGAAGAAGCGCTGCACGCGTTCGATAGGCAACTGCATCAGGTCGTGCAGGGCCAGGCCGGGCAGCGCGTCAAGCTGCGCGCGCGACCAGGCCGCACCCACAGGCAGAAAGCGGCGGTAGCGGTCTTCGGGAAGTTCAGGGGAGGCCAGCACCGCATCGGCATCGCCTTTGGAGCCCAACCGCCACAGCAAGGCCTCGAGCTTCAAGCGCGCACCACCGCAGTCGCCGCAGGGCGTGTAGCTGCGGTACTTGGACAAGAGCACGCGGATGTGCATCTTGTAGGCCTTGCTCTCCAGATAGCCGAAGAAGCGGCGCACGCCGTACCACTGCTTGTTCCAGTTGCCCTTCCAGCCCGGGTCGCCCTCGATGACCCAGTCGCGCTGGGCGGGCGTGAGTTGGCTCCAGGCCGTGTCGCGGGGAATGCCCGCGTCGCCCGCGTACTTCACCAGGTCGTCCTGGCATTCCTTCCAGGCGGGAGTCTGCAAGGGCTTGATCGCGCCGTTGCGCAGGGTCTTGCGGTGATCGGGAATCACGAGCCCGAAGTCCACGCCGATGACCCGGCCGAAGCCGCGGCAGGTCTCGCAGGCGCCAAAAGCGGAGTTGAAGCTGAACAGCGCCGGCTGCGGGTCGGCGTAGCGCAGGTCGCTCTCAGGGCAGTGCAGGCCGGTGGAGTAGCGCCAGACCGTGGGCGGTGTGTCGGCCGTCGCCTCTCCCACCACATGCACGTCCAGGCGCCCGCTGCCTCGCTTAAGCGCCAGCTCGATGGCCTCCATCGCGCGCACCTTCTCCGCGCTGGCCATGCGGAAGCGGTCGGCCACCACGTCCAGCACCTTGCGCGTGCCCTGCACCCGTTCGGCCTGCACGCGGGTGAAGCCGCTGGCCGCCAGCCACTGCTCCTGCTGCTCTGGCGTGGTGTCGGCCGGCAATTCCACCGGGAAGGTCAGCACAAGGCGCGGGTCGCCCGCCGCAGCGGCGCGCTCCAGCAGGTCGGCGTGGATGGTTTCGGGCGTGTCGTGCCGCACCGGCAGCGCGGTCTGGCGATCAAAGAGTTGGCCGGCGCGGGCGAACAGCAGCTTCAGGTGGTCGTTCAGCTCGGTCATCGTACCGACCGTGCTGCGGCTGGTGCGCACCGGGTTGGTCTGGTCGATGGCAATCGCCGGCGGCACACCATCCACGCGGTCCACCGCCGGGCGGTCCATTCGGTCCAGAAACTGCCGCGCGTAGGCGCTGAAGGTCTCCACGTAGCGACGCTGGCCTTCGGCATAGAGCGTGTCGAACACCAGGCTGGACTTGCCCGACCCGCTGGGCCCCGTGACCACCGTCATCTCGCCCGTGCGGATGTCGAGGTCCAGGTTCTTCAGGTTGTGTTGGCGCGCGCCGCGGATGCGGATCAGCCCGGTGGACATCGGTGACTCCAGAAGGTGTGCCGCTTGAGGGAAACCGGCCATTCTAGGGAGCCGTGGTCCATCGCGTGGCGCGCTCGGTGCTGCAGATGGAGGGGCTTGCCACCGACCGTTCTCAGTGACCGCAGGCTTGTTGATAAGCTGGTGTGTTGACTGATGGGAGCACCCTGAATGACACACAAGATGGCCATCATCGGCCTCGGCATCATGGGCCGGCGCATGCTGGACAACGTTCTTCTGTATCCCGCATTCGAGGTCAGCGGCGTGTGGGACCCGTCCCCCGCAGCCATCGCCAAGACCCGCGAGCTGATGCCCGACGCGCCCGTGGCGAGCAGCGCCGAAGCCGCCATGCAAGGCGCCGATGCGGTGTACCTCGCCTGCCCGCCCGGCCCGCGCAAAGCCTACGCGCTGGCGGCGGCCGCAGCCGGCCAGGGCGTGTTCATGGAAAAGCCCCTGGGCACCGACAACGCCGCCAGCCGCGACCTGGTAGAGAAGCTGCGCGGCGCTCGTCTCCCGGGTGTGGTGAACTTCACCCAGGCCACCTCGCGCGGCTTCGACGAGCTGAAGCGCGCCATCGCGGCCGGTGAGACGGGCGAGCTGCTGGGCATCGACATCGTGGTGCAGTACCCCGCCTGGCCTCGCGCCTGGCAGGCCGAGGCCGACTGGCTGCGCTTTCGAGAAGAGGGCGGCTACACGCGCGAGGTGATCTCGCACTTCCTCTTCCTGGCCGGCCGCTTTCTCGGGCCGCTGCAGGTGCGCCACGCCGCCCCGCGCTACCCGGCCGACCCGGCGCTGTGCGAGCTGGACCTGCTGGCACGGCTGGAGACGGCCGACGGCAGGCCGGTCACCATCCTCGCCACCATGGGCGGGTGCCAACCTGACCGGCAAGAGGTCACCGTGCGCGGCAGCCGCTTGAACCATCAGTTCCGGGAGTTCTACCAGCTGTGGCGCTCGGACGGCGGGCCCTGGGTGGAGGCCGTGGACTGGAGCACGGGTGAAGACCCCCGGCGCAGCGCG
>Ga0315901_10009624_pt1 | contig 11104 bp, 10 predicted proteins | sample LakEriMetagenome_10_FD_203761 | JGI IMG/M metagenome (GOLD analysis project Ga0315901, IMG submission 203761) | Freshwater fungal communities from buoy surface, Lake Erie, Ohio, United States - Buoy 2 MA116 | ecosystem: Environmental > Aquatic > Freshwater > Lake | place: USA: Lake Erie, Ohio...
ATCCAGTTGGGAAAAAGTCTCGCAACGAATCTAGTTTCTGGCGATTTAGTAGTGCTTGATGGTTTAGTAGGTGCTGGTAAAACCACATTAACTAAAGGGATAGCACAAGGGCTTGATATTACTGATCAGATAACTTCACCTACATTTGTTATTTCTCGGGTGCACGGTAGTAAAAGTGGCAAACCAGATTTAGTTCATGTCGATGCATATCGGTTGGGCAGCATTACCGAAGTCGACAGTTTAGATTTAGAGTCGTCATTAGATGATTCAATTACTATCGTTGAATGGGGTGCTGGCCTCATCGAAGGATTAACTGATGAAAATTGGTTGATTAAGATAACCAGAGATGTAATTGTGGATAGCGAGACTAGGGAAGTGGAAATTTTTCCGCCAGCAAGTCGTGAGTTGAGCATCTAATGCTGACCCTTGCGCTTGATACTGCAACAAGAACGCTTGCGGTTGCGTTGGTTCAAGACCAACAAGTGCTGGCGCAGGCCGCAGAGCCTGCAGCGCAATCTCATGCTGAGCGACTACCAGAACTTTTAACTCAGTTGTTAACTGAATCCTCGCTATCGCGCCATCAGATAACTCAAGTTGCAGTTGGGGTTGGGCCGGGTGCATACACTGGACTTCGAGTTGGATTGATGTTTGCCACCGCATTTGCCCGAGCTCGAGAAATTTCTTTGGTTGGGATTTGCACTCACGATGCAATCGCACCTGATGATTACACCGGGTTAGTAGTTACAGATGCCAGGCGCAAAGAGGTTTATTTATCAAAATATGAAAACGGCGCACGAATATCAGCTCCGATCGTGACTCGACCAGCTGAGATTGCTTTGCGCGATTTAATGGTGATTGGTGATGGCGTGACGGTTTTTCCGAAGTTTTTCCCAACTGGAATTCCAACTGAAATTAGCGCTGGCGTGCTTGGTCAGCGCGTAAATGCACTGCTCGCCGCTGGGGAAACTGCTGCTGACTTATTGCCAAATCTGACTTCGGCTAGTAGTGATGGTGCTGGTGCGATTCCGCAAAACGCAAGTGCGTTGCTTCCAGCATTACCACTTTACCTTCGCCGCCCTGATGTCATGGAGCCCAAGTGAGTTTCTTAGTGCGAGACATAGAGTTATCTGATTTGGATCAAATTCTCGCAATTGAAGTTGAACTCTTTGGTTCAACAGCGTGGAATCGCGATTTATTTCTTGATGAAATTTCTAGAATTCCAGGATCGCGCTGGTATCAAGTGTTAGGAATTGCTGATCAGATTATTGGTTATGTCGGGATGGCCACAATGGGTACAACTGCCGATATTCAAACCATTGCCGTTATTCCAAGCCAGCAACGGCATGGCTATGGCGCAATGTTGCTTGGTTTAGCACTAGCGGAAGCAAAGCGCCGCGGTATTATCGAGGTATTTCTGGAAGTTGCAGTTGAAAATGAGCCAGCAATTAAGTTGTATGAAAATTTTGGTTTCGCACAGATCTCAATTAGACCCAATTATTACGGACCGGGAAAAAATGCCTATGTGATGATGCGTCAAGTAGGTGAAGCATGATCGAACCTACTGTGTTAGGCATTGAAACTTCGTGTGATGAAACCGGAATTGGCATTGTTCGTGGCAACAATTTACTGGCAAATCAAATCGCAACCAGCGTAGCTGAGCATGCACGATTTGGGGGAGTAGTTCCAGAGATTGCCTCGCGAGCTCATCTGGAAGCAATGCTGCCAACAATTGACCGGGCATTAGTTGAAGCAAAATTAAAGCTAACTGATATTGATGCGATTGCAGTCACCCGAAATCCTGGCTTGATCGGTGCGTTGTTAGTTGGGGTATCGGCCGCTGAGGGTTTGGCAAGTGGACTTGGTATTGACATTCATCATGTAGACCATCTTGATGCTCACATTGCAGTTGATTCGCTTGATCACGGCGCATTAACCCGACCAGCAATTGCGCTACTAGTATCTGGTGGCCATTCATCAATTATGTTGGTTGAAGACATTACGCAAGGTGCAACGGTGTTGGGTAGCACAATAGATGACGCGGCAGGTGAAGCTTTTGACAAAGTCGCTAGATTGTTAGGCCTACCTTTTCCGGGAGGTCCGCAGATTGATAATGCGGCACTCTCTGGCAGCTCAACTGCGATTAAATTCCCACGCGGTCTAACTGCAACGCATGATCTAGTTGAACATAAATTTGATTTTTCCTTCTCTGGATTAAAAACTGCAGTTGCCCGCTGGATTGAAGCTCAGCAGCGAGCTGGTGCTGCCGTCTCAGTACCCGATGTTGCTGCCTCGTTTCAGGAGGCAGTGGTTGATGTGCTGACTCAAAAAGCAATTGCAGCCGCAACTGAACATGGCATTGACACCCTATTAATTGGCGGCGGGGTAGCGGCTAACTCCAGATTGCGTGACTTGGCAGCAGAGCGGACTGCGGCCGCCGGGCTGAAACTGCGGATTCCACCTCGCCAGCTATGCACGGACAACGGAGCGATGGTGGCAGCGCTAGGGGCGCTTCGGCTACAGGCCGGCCGACCGGCTACTAGGCAGAATTAGCACTCCATTTGACGGAGTGCTAATGGGAATCTACGCTTAGCGTTAGCACTCGCCCACTGCGGGTGCTAAGTCCCTGTCCACATACGACAAATCGGAGGAAGACCGTGTCGGTCAGCATCCGTCCCTTAGAGGACCGAATCTTGGTTCAGCCACTAGAGGCTGAGCAAACAACTGCAAGTGGTTTGGTAATTCCAGACACTGCAAAGGAAAAGCCACAAGAAGGCAAAGTAGTAGCAGTAGGCCCAGGTCGATTTGATGACGAGGGCGAGAAGCGCATTCCAGTTGATGTCAAAGTCAACGACATTGTGATCTTCTCAAAGTACGGTGGCACTGAAGTGAATCATGGCGGCGAGACTTATTTGCTGCTTTCGGCTCGCGATGTGCTAGCAGTTCTCGAAAAATAATTTTGTTATCCAACTAGTGCCAACCAGTTGGCACTAGTTGGATTTTTACACCAATGAAGGAAAGCCATGCCTAAGATTTTAAAGTTTGATGAAGATGCTCGACGTGCGCTAGAACGCGGCGTTAACGCGCTTGCAGACGCCGTAAAAATCACTATTGGTCCAAAAGGACGTAATGTTGTGATTGATAAGAAATGGGGCGCGCCAACAATTACTAATGATGGTGTCACCATCGCAAAAGAAGTTGAGTTGAAAGATCCATTCGAGAATCTAGGTGTTCAACTTGCGAAAGAAGTTGCTACCAAGACTAATGATCTGGCTGGCGATGGCACCACAACTGCAACAGTACTTGCGCAAGCATTAGTTCGCGAGGGACTCAAACTAGTTGCAGCTGGTAGCGCACCAACTGCAGTAAAGCGAGGCATTGACCAAGCGGTAGAAGCAGTAACTATTGAGTTAAGCAAAGCTGCTCGTCCAGTTGCAGACAAAAATGAAATTGCCAACGTCGCAACTATCTCGGCGCAGGATCGTGCCATTGGTGAGCTCATTGCCGAGGCATTCGACAAGGTCGGTAAAGACGGTGTAATCACTGTTGAAGAGTCCAGCACAACTGAACTAGAACTCGATTTCACTGAGGGTATGCAATTCGATAAGGGCTATATCTCGCCATATTTTGTGACTGATCAAGAAGCCATGGAAGCGGTGCTAGAAGATCCATACGTGCTGCTAGTGCAGGGCAAGATCTCCTCAGTTGCAGAGATTCTGCCAGTGCTAGAGAAGGTCGTGCAATCAGGTAAGCAGTTATTGATTATTGCCGAAGATGTGGAAGGCGAAGCGCTTTCTACCTTGGTAGTTAACCGAATCCGCGGCACCTTTACCTCAGTCTCAGTAAAGGCACCAGCATTTGGTGATCGTCGTAAAGCGATCATGCAAGATATTGCAGTGCTAACTGGTGCAACTGTTATTTCAACTGATATTGGACTTAAGCTAGACCAAGCAGATCTTTCGATGCTTGGTAGCGCAAAGCGAGTTGTAGTTACTAAGGACAACACCACCATCGTAAGCGGTGGCGGCGATGCTCAGGCAGTTAAAGATCGTATTGCACAGATCCGAAATGAAATTGAAAACTCAGATTCAGATTGGGATCGCGAAAAATTGCAGGAGCGATTGGCCAAACTTTCTGGCGGTGTTGGCGTAATCCGGGTCGGCGGTCATACTGAAGTTGAACTTAAGGAAAAGAAGCATCGTGTTGAAGATGCCGTAAGTGCAACTCGCGCCGCGATTGACGAAGGAATTGTTGCTGGTGGCGGCTCTGCCATTATTCACGCCGCAAAAGTTCTGGAAAATGATCTTGGTCTTGAGGGCGATCTCAAGGCAGGCGTGAGTGCAGTTCGCAAAGCGATAAATGAACCGCTTCGTTGGATTGCCGAGAACGCTGGCCTTGAAGGTTATGTTGTGTGTGCCAAAGTTGCTGAACAAAAAATTGGGCATGGCTTTAATGCAGCAACTGGTGTTTATGAAGATCTAATTGCGCGCGGCGTAATTGATCCAGTAAAGGTAACTAAGTCAGCGCTGGTGAATGCGGCTTCAATTGCTTCGATGTTGCTAACAACTGAAGTATTAGTTGTAGAAAAGCCAGCTGAAGAAGAAGAAACTGCTGCTGCGGGCCACAGCCACCATGGCCATAGCCACTAATTAGTTAAGTGATAGAAAAAGGGCCCGGTTCGCCGGGCCCTTTTTATTGGGAGAGGCAGTGTGAATAACACACTGCGGTCAGCGGCCAGTAAAACGTGGGGGCCAGCCGCTGAAAACTATTAACCTGCGACTAGTTCGTAACCGCTGCGCTGATTTAGGTAAATCGCTTCGCGCTCTTCTTCAGTTAAGCCACCCCATACGCCATATGGTTCGCGAACTGAGAGTGCGTGTGCGGCACACTGCTTGATTACGGGGCAGGTGGCGCATACTGCTTTCGCTGCGTTATCTCGAGCAACCCGGGTAGGTCCTCGTTCACCCTCTGGGTGGAAGAAGATCTCTGGATCTTCTCCGCGGCATGCTGCATGGAGCTGCCAGTCCCAAAGGTCGGCGTTTGGTCCAGGTAGTCTGGTGATATCTGCCATGGCGCTCCTTTCAATGACCTAACCTTAAAAGTTGTTCATAAGTTAGTCAAGTTTCACAGGTGAACAATTTATGAATTTGGGTGAGACCTTGCTCACAGCCTCGAAATGCGGGAATGGGCTGGTGGTCGCACAATTCGGACATGAACAACTTTGAGGGTGAACAAGTTTCTGGCGAGAGCTATGTTGAAGTCAGCTATGCCCTCACGGTGGCCGCAGTTGCCCGCCGATTAGGCGTGGCACCAGCCACGTTGCGCACCTGGGATCGCCGTTATGGCATAACGCCAAGTGACCGAACCAGCGGCGGGCATCGTCGATACACCCCACAAGATGTTGCGCTGTTAGATCGGATGCGCCGATTGGTTATTTTGGGCTTGCCACCGGCTGAAGCTGCTCGGGTGGCTCATTCGGGAGCCGATCCGCTGGGTATCCAGCAAGACATCACCGCACCCGCCGGCGGTGGAAATGTGGTAGCGCTGCCTGGCGCTACAACTGCTGCTCGTGGTTTAGCGCGTGCGGCAACCGCGCTTGATACCCAGGCCATGACGCAGATTGTGGTTGATGCGATTAACGAACGTGGCACCATCTGGACCTGGGAACAGGTAATTTCACCTGTTTTGATTAGTTTAGGAAAGCGTTGGGAAACAACTGGCGATGGAATTGAAATTGAACATCTGTTAACTGATTCATTGATGACAGCATTCAAAGGTGTCTCCAGCAAACTGAGCCAGCCGATCAACCCACGCGCTGTGCTATTGGCTTGCGCACCAGATGAACTTCACTCGTTACCAACTTTTGTGCTCGCAGCCGCGCTAGCTGAGCGACGCATCTCAGCTAAAACCCTTGGCCCTCGAGTGCCGCTTACCGCGCTGGTTTCAGCAGTTCGTAAAACTGGCCCTGCTGCAGTTTTGGTTTGGGCGCAAATGAGCAATGCCGGTAATCCACAGGTGTTAACCGAACTCCCCAATTTGCGCCCAACTCCGCTAGTAATAGCCGCAGGCCCCGGCTGGCAATTCGAATTACCAGCCGAGGTGGTGCGAAGTCGCAACATGACTGATGCGCTTAATCTGATCAGTGAGGCTACTGGTCTTTAAGCTAGTTAGGTATTAGCAGCATCAAACTTCCTTAATTGGGCCTTAAACCTAATCAAGGAGGAGATATGACTTCATCAACGTTAACAACATCGGAAAAGTACGGTTCAATCGCGGTTTGTCATTCAGATTTAAGACTGGTTGACTTTCTAACGAGTCGATTAGCAAAAACTAAAGTTTTTGATCGAATTTTAAAGTTTGATGAATTAGCAGATCTACAATCAGTGCTGAAGCAAAATCAGATTGAATTTGTCCTGATTCAAGCAAATATCAGGCGATATGATTTTGAGGTAATCCTTAAAACAATTTTGGGGCTATCGCCTCAAACTAAAGTCGTCCCAATTTTCGCACCACAACATCCCGGCTCTGTTGCTGGTGAAACTTCAATCTGGCGGGCGATTGAGCGCACCTTGGAGATATCACCAGATCTGATTTATGGTTTTGATGAAGGCGAAGATAATGAATATGCCATCGCACTGAAACGTCATCGTGATGCGGCACCAACAAGTGCGGCAGTTCATCTAAGTCCACGGGAGATGGAAGTCCTAATTGGTATCTGCCTGGGAAAAACTGGGGTGGAGATCGGGCAGGAGCTTTTCATATCACCCGATACCGTCAAATCCCATATTAAGCGGATTTACCGCAAGTTATCGGTGCGCACCCGAGCCGCTGCCTTGTTGGCAGCCCATCGAAATGGGTTGTTGGACGTTTCGCAGTTGTAGCACAGTAACCTTCCCTCCTCAGCACAGTGCGGGAGTTCGAATTGGCTAGAACCAACCCAGATCCCAGCAAGGTGGGTACCGAAAAGGTCGCCTTGGAAGGGCTCACCTATGACGATGTCTTGGTGCTGCCAGATGCCTCAAATGTGGTGCCAAGTGAAGTTAACACTGCAACTAAATTGAGTCGAAACATCACGCTTTCCATTCCGTTGGTCTCATCTGCCATGGATACGGTGACCGAAGCGCGAATGGCAATTGCAATTGCGCGTCAAGGTGGCGTTGGTGTGCTGCACCGGAATTTATCAATTGAACATCAAGTTGCTGAGTTAGATCTTGTTAAGCGCAGTGAATCGGGCATGGTTACTGATCCAGTTACCTGCACACCAGAGATGACCATTAAAGAAGTTGATGCGCTTTGTGGACGTTATCGGATCTCTGGTCTGCCAGTAGTTGATTCAGCTGGGATACTGCAGGGGATCATTACCAATCGTGACATGCGCTTTGAAACAAACATGGCAAAGCAAGTTAAAGAGTTAATGACCCCAATGCCATTAGTTACAGCTGCAGTTGGTACCTCATCGGAAACGGCACTTGAGATTTTACGAAAGCATAAAGTTGAGAAGCTACCAATTGTTGATGCTGCTGGAAAATTGGTTGGTTTAATTACGGTTAAAGACTTCATCAAGAAAGATAAGTATCCAAATGCAACTAAAGATGCAGCTCAGCGGCTAATCGTAGGCGCTGCAGTAGGAGTTGGCGCTGATGCCTTCGCCCGCGCTGAGGCGTTAGTTTCAGCCGGTGTTGATTTTCTAGTAGTTGATACTGCGCATGGTCATGCGCAAGCGGTGATTGACACAGTTAAATCCTTCAAAGGTAAATTTGAAGTTGATGTAATTGGTGGAAACATTGCAACCCGAGCTGGTGCGTTAGCGTTAATTGAAGCTGGTGCCGACGGGGTAAAAGTTGGAGTTGGGCCAGGCTCGATTTGCACCACCCGCGTTGTTGCCGGTGTTGGAGTGCCGCAGATCTCAGCAATTTTGGAAGTTGCTTCGGCAACTGTTCCAGCCGGTGTTCCGCTTATTGCTGATGGTGGGTTGCAGTATTCAGGTGATATCGCAAAAGCAATTGTGGCTGGCGCTGACAGCGTGATGCTTGGTTCATTGTTAGCCGGATGTGAAGAGTCACCTGGCGATGTTGTTATTGTGAACGGTAAGCCATACAAGCAATATCGCGGCATGGGATCACTTGGTGCGATGCAATCTCGCGCCGAGGGAAAATCATTTAGTAAAGATAGATATTTCCAAGATGATGTTTTTAGTGATGACAAGTTAGTGCCAGAAGGAATTGAAGGGCAGGTGCCGTATCGTGGCAGCGTGGCATCAGTGGCGCATCAATTAGTTGGTGGGTTGCGCGCGGCGATGGGTTATGCCGGCAGTGCAACTATTGAAGAATTGCAGAATAAAGGTCGGTTGGTTCGAATTACCGCGGCTGGGTTGCGGGAAAGCCATCCGCACGATGTCCAGATCACGGTGGAAGCACCTAACTACAGCGGCAGAGGAAACTAGTGGCGGAACTAGAAGTTGGACAAGCAAAGCGAGCTCGCGCAGCATATGACTTTGATCAAATTGCGTTAGTGCCAAGCCGCCGCACCAGAGACCCAGAGAATGTCACAACCAATTGGAAAGTTGATGCATTTGAATTTTCCCATCCGATCATTGCCGGTCCAGTTGATTCGGTAGTTTCACCTGCAAGTGCCGCCGCAATTAGCTCGCTAGGTGGCTTGGCAGTATTTAATCTTGAAGGGCTTTGGACTCGATATGAAGATCCAACTGCAGTCTTTGCGAAAATTAAGTCAGCCGCACCAGAAAATTTAAGTCAGGTGTTGCAGCAAGTTTATGCCCAACCAATTGATCCGGATTTGATTATTTCTAGAATTAAAGAACTACGCGCCACTGGAATTGTCACTGCGGCATCGCTATCACCAAAGCTAACCCAAACATATTGGAAACAAGTGGTAGCAGCGGGTGTTGATTTATTCATGATTCGTGGTGCAACAGTTAGTGCCGAACATGTTTCAGTTGATGAAAATGCACTGAATTTAAAGACGTTGATTTATGACTTAGAAGTGCCAGTAATTGTCGGTGGCTGCGCTACTTATCAAGCTGCGCTGCATTTAATGCGATCTGGCGCCGCTGGTGTGCTGGTGGGTTTTGGCGGTGGCTCAAGTGGCACAACCACAAGTGTGCTTGGCGTTAAAGTGCCTATGGCAACTGCGGTTGCGGATGTGGCAGCAGCAAGACGAGATTATTTAGATGAGTCTGGTGGTCGCTATGTCCAAGTAATTGCAGATGGTGGCGTGCATCAAACTGGTGATGTCGCAAAAGCAATTGCTTGTGGTGCTGATGCCGTTATGGTGGGTTCAATGTTAGCTCGCGCTACTGAAGCACCCGGCAATGGTTATCACTGGGCAGTTGAAGCAGGCCATCCCACGCTACCTCGGGCTAGCGCAATTCCAACGCCAAGTATTGGTTCGTTTGCTGAAATTTTGCACGGCCCTGCGACTAACGCATCGGGTCAGTTAAATGCAGTTGGTGCGCTGCGCCGCAGCATGGCAACTTGTGGTTACTCAGACATTAAAGAGTTGCAACGTGTTGAGGTAATTGTTTCGCAATGATTGGGTTAAGTTGAGCTCGCCAAAACCAGTGCTGGTAGTTGATTTTGGTGCGCAATATGCCCAGTTAATTGCTCGTCGAGTTCGCGAACTTGGCTTTTATTCGGAATTGGTGCCGCATCATTTTTCGGCAGCACAACTACTTGAGAAGCAACCAGCAGCAATTATTTTTAGTGGTGGGCCAGCAAGTGTTTATCAAACCGGTGCGCCAACAGTTTCAGCAGACATTTTAAATTCAGCGATACCAATTTTTGGGATTTGTTATGGCTTTCAGTTAATCGCGCAAGGCCTGGCTGGGGAAGTTGCAAAAACGGGCACTAGCGAATACGGCGCAACTGCGATTCAAGTTGAACCAACAAGTAAGTTGTTTAAAAATCTGCCACGCACCTATCAAGTTTGGATGTCTCATGGGGATGCGGTAGCTCAAGCGCCAGCTGGTTTTACCGTAACTGCAAGCACCGCAGCAACTAAAGTTGCGGCATTTGAAGATGTAGCTAGAAAAATTGCTGGTGTGCAATTTCATCCCGAAGTGGTGCACAGTGAGCATGGCATGAGTGTGCTAAAAAACTTTTTAGTTGATATTGCGGGCCTAACACCAAACTGGCGTTCGGACCAAGTGCTAGAGGATGCGGTCGCCCAAGTTCGCAATCAAGTGGGCAATGGACGCGCCATCGTTGGGCTATCTGGTGGTGTTGATTCTGCAGTTTCAGCCGCAATTGTGCAGCGTGCCATTGGTGATCAATTAACAGCAGTGTTTGTTGATCATGGGTTGTTGCGAACTGGCGAGCGAGAGCAGGTAGAACAAGATTTTGTCGCCGCAACTGGCATTAAGTTAGTAGTTGTTGATGCCAAAGAAAGATTTCTGACCGAGTTAGCTGGCGTTACCGATCCGGAACAGAAGCGTAAAATTATTGGCACTCAATTCATTCGGGTATTTGAAGCTGCTGCATCACAGTTGCAGGCAAACTCACCAGAACCAATTGAGTATTTGGTGCAAGGAACACTCTATCCAGATGTTGTGGAATCTGGTGGCGGTGCATCAGCTGCCACAATTAAAAGTCATCACAATGTTGGTGGACTGCCAAAAGATTTGCAGTTCAAATTAGTCGAACCGCTTAACACCTTGTTTAAGGATGAAGTTAGAGCAATTGGTCGCTTACTGCAATTACCAGAGAAAATTGTTTCACGCCATCCATTCCCAGGCCCAGGATTAGCAATTCGCATTGTCGGAGCTGTTGATGAATCGCGATTGGAGATTCTGCGCGCCGCCGATCTAATTGCCCGCGAAGAATTAACTGCGGCAAATCTGGATTCGCAGGTTTGGCAGTTCCCAGTAGTGCTATTAGCTGAGGTTAGAAGCGTTGGGGTCCAAGGAGATGGCAGAACCTATGGCCATCCAATTGTGATGCGACCTGTTTCTAGTGAAGATGCTATGACTGCCGATTGGTCTCGCTTGCCCTATGAGGTGATTGCAAAAATCTCCTCAAGAATTACAAACGAAGTACCAAGTGTCAATCGAGTAGTATTAGACATTACTAGTAAGCCGCCTGGCACGATT
>Ga0315901_10009628_pt1 | contig 11098 bp, 10 predicted proteins | sample LakEriMetagenome_10_FD_203761 | JGI IMG/M metagenome (GOLD analysis project Ga0315901, IMG submission 203761) | Freshwater fungal communities from buoy surface, Lake Erie, Ohio, United States - Buoy 2 MA116 | ecosystem: Environmental > Aquatic > Freshwater > Lake | place: USA: Lake Erie, Ohio...
CCCGCTGACAAAAAGACGGCTGATCTTATGCATAAACATGCCTCAACCCTCTGTGCAAAACACAACCTTAGATGGGGTGGCAACTTTAAAAAGCTGTATGATTCGCCTCATTTTGAATACAATACTCCTTATCCTCTTAGCGAGCTGTGTGTTCGCAGGGAAAAAGGACAATCCTTAATCGCCTAGCCTTATGCCCAAAACGATGAAATCCCTGCTGATGATCCTTGGTGGCCCTATGGGCGACAGAGGACGCTCCTGCCCAGAATGCGACTCACCAATGGAAGCTGACGGTACCTGCTCCGAGTGCGGTTATGGCGAAGAAGAGGAGTACGAGGATGAAGGTGGCGAAGAAGAGGATAACGGCCACATGGAGCGCATGGTTGAGATTCGCGACGATCTTCAACGTCTTGTAGACAAGCTCAGTAAACTCATTTCCTAATGGCACAAGAGATTCAAGTTGAAGGTGATGATATGTTTATTGGCTTTGCCAGTAGGCTGGATGCTGGAAACTTGAAGCCGGGGATGTTGCAGGCGAGCTTTAATACTCGCTTACAGCGCGGCATTGCCCAGCCGAGAAAAGGAACCAAGCGGCTTACAAGTTCAGTCGTAATCACCCTAACAATGGTTGGGTCTGGATTGTATGTAGACGCAAATGGCAAAGACAACATTGTGATGGTGTTTATGGACAGGATATACCTGTACAGGCCCGCGCAAGGCTCACAGCCCAGCCAGTTAAGCCAAGCGTTTTCGTTTCCGCCCAACAGAACAATCGAAGAGGGCGACATTTGTGATGTTGTTACTGCACTTAACAAAGTTTACATTTTTCGCGGCAAATACGATAGAACGACATTTGAGGCAACCGCATCCAATGGCAGCATCCCAACGGGATCGTCCGGCCTAATTACAATCACGACAGCGTCCCCGCACGGTTATTCCAACGGCGACGAAGTTACTATTGGGCGAATAGACGGCAATGACGGGCCGGGGCAAACTGTCACTAATAGCTATATCATCACGGTAACCAGCCCGACCGCATTTACATTTGAGTACGAGAACAACACAGGGGTTACTTATGCTGCTCGGACTGCACAAGCAGGCTGGACGGCTAGGCGCGGGAAACCACCGTTGATCTGGCAGGATGGGGTTGCGACACTTTCGTTTGCGCCGCAGAAGTTCATGATAGACGGGACTACCGTAACAGGGATCACGCAGTCTGTGCCATGTGCTGACTTTGGGTTGTACTTCCAGAATCGACTTGTTCTTAAGTTTGGCGACTATCAAGTGCTGGTAAGTGACATTCTAAGTGAACAGTGCGACACAACTCTGAACAACTTCGTCATCAATACTGGCGGTAATGACTCGATTGTAGGGGTGCTGCCGTGGGTGCAAGACCAGTTTTTGGTCTTCATGACCAACAGCATCTATGTCGTTTACGTTGAGACAACTAATTTTGACATCAATTCTCCGCCGGGAGCGCAAAGTACAACAACTGTTATTACCACGGAAATCGGCTGTCTAGCCAGACGTTCAATTGTATCTGCTGGTCAGTTCGTGTTTTTCCTCTCGGCTAATGGTGTTCACATGCTGACGCCACAACTTGACTTAAAGCTGCTGGGAAACACGTTGCCGCTTAGTGAGCCGATTGCTGACTTTTTTGACAGCATTAACTATAGTTTTGTTCATAAGTCAGTTGCGACTTACTACAACAATCGCTTTTACATTGCTGTACCTACCGACGGCGCAACAAGGAATAACAAGATCCTAATCTACAATACGCTTAACCAAGCGTGGGAATCAATTGACTACTATCCTACTGGCTTGTTCTCAGACAACTTGATCTTGTCTGCGTATATCAATCAGCGCCGCCTGATGATTATCACCAATTTTGCCGGACAAGACCAGTATGGAGGGGTGTTTCTTTCTGAAGAGCAGGCCGATGGCGACGAGTTCAATACATCCACAGGATCTCCAGTGCTGCCATTTAACCTATTCCCGCAATCGACCCAAGTCGTAGAATCAACATTAATTGCAGGAGTTCAGACATTTACGCATATCCCTGCTTCCATTAAAACTCGCGAATACACATTTGGCGGGTCAGTAGAAAAACGATACAGTCGCGGAGAGTTTCAGTTCAGTAACGTGCAAGCAGATTTTGTAAAGATCGACGCCAATACACATGACCCAGACACATCGGAGACTGTGATTGAGTATTCTTTTGGCGGGACAACCGACGGGACATTAAGGCCCAGAATCGCGTCCAGAGGGGCATCCATAGATTGCACAATTGATTTTGTTATAGGAAGACCATCATTGAAGAGTGCTGCAATTTATGCTATATCGTCCAGCAGACCAATGATTTCACAGGAGTAATTTTATGGCTGAACAGCAAATACAAAGAGGCGTCACATATGTAAATTACGGCACGCCGGGGCAGTCGCAGGTTACCGCGCAAAACTTAAACAAGCATGTTGATGACGCTGTTTTGCTGTCGGGGGCTATCTCTGCACAGAATCCAAGTACTCCACTTGAGGCAGATTATGTTTTAGCTGAACGCAGTGGACAGCTTTTCAAGTACACCATCGGGGCTATTAAGACCTTGTTTTCCACGCTTGCAAACGGATTCCTTCAAATTTCTGGAGGCACCATGACTGGGCCGCTTGTATTGGAGAATAGTACTCCAGCAACGGACGCCACCGCCACAAGCAAGGGATATGTTGACGCGCAGGTTGCCACTCGCCTTCCGGCTGGCGGAGGCACAGTTTCTGGAACCTATTTATTTTCTGGAAATCTTCAAACTTCAACCACCCCAACTTCTGTAAACGATGTGCCTAACAAGGGGTATGTGGATGCTTTAATCCCGAACTTTTCGGCATCGGCTTATTTTAATACCGCAACCCCAACCAACTCGTCAGTTAACACTGCTACATTTCTTACTGTGTTGGCGTTAAGGACTGCTGGATCAAGTACATTGACAATTAATTACTCAAGTTTAGACGCTCGTTACTCTGATTCTACAAAACCATTTTTTCTTGCAAATCAATATATTGGAATCAATTCGGGAATTTCAGGAATTACAGGCAGGTTGTATAAAATTACATCCGCAAATCTTACAGCAAAAACATTTACAGTCACAACGCCGGAAACCACCGCGTTTAATCAAACTATTACACTTTCGCTGGTGTATGACTCCACAAACTTGCCACCAGTTGCTTACGGCAAAAATGTAAAAAGCATCTACATAGACATGTCATGCGTGTCTAAAATGTATGTTAACTACATTAATGATGTAATAACAAATTCGTCAACTGCGGCTGGATCTACGGCTATTAGAAATGTTAATATTGTTGGAAATGCAAATGGGTATGATGCAAATCAGCTTATATGTATTCCAATGCGAAATTTTGGGCGAACAACGAACGATTTTAACCAAGACGCCGCGGAGGGGTTTGGAGCTATTTCATCTGGTTGCCACATTGGGTTTTTCTATAATAACTCAAATGGATCAGATTATAGCTCATATTACGCAATTTCGTTTTCTATAATATCTGTAATTAAACCCTAATGACCGTCGCTGAATGGGAACAAATCGTCGATACGCTTTATGAACAGTGTCGAAACCATCTACAACTTCTTGGACAAGTCTCCAGAGATGACGTGGACGGCTATCTTAGTTTTTACGGTGTCCATGATAGTATTTATGTGGCTCGGCGTGACGGCGTCATCACAGGGGTCGGCACTACACATCCGGGCGTTAGCGACTTTAATTGGAAATGGCGCAGGCGGGACGGCCTCTGGACGATCCACATGGCGTGGGCAAGCGAGCCTGAAGCGGTTGCTCAAATGTTCAACCAGTTTTTCGCACGCAAATCACCAATCACGCAAGTTTGGGCATGGAGACACGATCATGCCATTCCAGTCACCCCAAGAAAACTAGAAAGACTTTTATATGGGCGGAGGTAAAACTCAAGTTGTACAAGCACCAGCGGCTCCTAATTACCAAGAGTCGATGCGGTCAATTCTGCAAGCGCAGGTGGAGATGGCTCCAAAGGTTTACGAGAGCGAGGCAATTTATCAGCCCAAGTATCAAGCTCTTCAAGACCAGATTGCCAAGCAGGCTGCTGAAAGCCAGATTGCCCTGTATCGTCAGCTTCAGCCTTCTTATTCTGCCCTAGAAGAAGACTACATGAAGAGCCAGCAGGCGGCGCAGTTGCGCGGCTTGCAGGAGCGTGCGCCCGGTTACGTCCAAGCGTTTCAGGAAGCTCAGGGTGTTGGCGATATCAACCGTGCGCTCCAGCAGTACACTCAGCAGAAGCTCGGCACTCTACAGACCGATGGGACAATGCTATCTCCGCAAGAGCAACGCGCTATCGAGCAGCAGACCCGTGCAGGCTACGCAGCTCGCGGAACAGCTCTTGGCGGCCAGTCCAACCTTGCCGAGGTGCTCAACCGTTATAACGCCCGTCAGGCTCGGGAACAACAGCTTGTCGCACTTGGCACAGGCCTTGGCGGCTACTTCCAGCAACAGTCTGCGCCTGCGCTAACCTCGTTCTACCAGCAGCCGATGTACGCCGGTTCGTTTGGGGGTCAGGCCGCACAGAACGCGATGATGGCGCAACAGCAGGCTGGCCCACAATACTTCAACCCAGAGTCACAGACTGGCATGGGATCGATCTACGGGGCTTACAACGCGCAGATGCAGTACGCTGCTGGCATGGCGCAGGCTAATGCGGCCAGGAGTGCTGGGAAAATGGGCATGATGGGATCGCTTGGAGGTGGGTTGCTTAGTGCGGGTGGCATGCTTGGTGGCGCAGCAATTTTGTAATGAATATAAACCCTGCAATAGACATGATTAAAAAGGCTCTTAAACGAGCCAAGCGGCCTGCTGTGCTTTGGAGTGGTGGCAAGGACTCCACCGTACTATTGGATCTTGCATTAAAGATCATGCCTGAGATTGAGGTTATTCACTTCAAGCTGCCGTTCTTATCACACAAGTACAAACACCACCATGAGGTGCAGGAACAACTTAAGCTAACCGTCCATGACTGGGTTCCGGCATCAATCTCTTTAATACACGGGAAAAGTCGCATCGACGTTTGTGAGACTTACTCAGTAGGAACAGGCCAGCTTAAAGTCATGCGCGGCACAGAAGCCTTAGACTTAACCAAGCCTTGGGTGTGTGGCAAAGAATGGCTTAACAGACCAAAAGCAAATGTTGTGAACGATTTTGATGTGCTGCTTTGTGGTCACAAGAGCAGTGACGATGATCCGTTAATGGGGAAAATCCCTTTAATGCTGGACATGAAGTTGCTGGAAATTGGCACAGAGATGTGGTTTCCACTGCGTGAGTGGACTGACGAGGATATCTCACTGTACATCACATCAAATAACGTAAATTACAATCGTGACAGGTATAACAAAAATGTTATGCCGCTTGAAGACAAGCACATGAACAGCGATTACGTTCACGCCTGTTTCCGTTGCATTGATCGCAGGGAATCTGCATTTGTACATTGCCCAAAGCTAAAGATCGACGTAGAGAACTTGCATGAGCATGTCCTCCACGAAGAACCACGATTTGACTACTGCAACATGCGAACTGGATTGCCAAAAGTGCGGGGCGTGTTGCAGCCACAAGGCCAGTTGGCCGATTCTGCGAAAGGATAGATCCGATGCAGTTAACATCCCCAAAGAGTACATCCGCGACGATCTGCCACTGCTTAAGTGCGTTGGAGCTCGCTGTATTGCGCTTTCGGGGATTGTTGGGCAGGAAGTTTCGTGTACAATCTATGAGCATAGACCGCTTGCCTGCCAGCGGTTTGAGAAAGGCAGCACTCTTTGTTTAGAAGCTAGAACCAAATTTTATGGCAAGACCTCGTGAACTTTATAGTGGCCCGGCCCCACAGGCGATGAGCTTGATGGGCCAGGGCATTGCTGACGCTTACGCTAACGTGGGCAGGATCGAAGGGCAGGGTATGCAGGCAATGGGAGAAGGGATTGCCAGGGGGATTACCGCAGCAGCTGGCGCAGTAGCTGACTACAAGAAGATGTCGTCGCAGGTGAAGGCATCCGAGAACTTCTACAACACAATGAAAGAAGGCGGCTATCTTCCTCCAGAGATGACAAAGGGCATCGACACGGTGGTAGGCGGTGAAGTGTACAAAAACATGGGCACTGCCGAGAAGGCTCAATTTTGGGGTGATGTGCGGGCTTACAATGCAGCGGCACTTGGGCAATATCACAAGATGCAGCAGATTGAGGCGGAGCAAACTGGAGCCATGGGTCGTGCGATGGTTGGAGTTGGTCCGCAGTATGCGCAGCTTGAAGAGCAGAGGAAACAGCGTTTAGCCGAACAAGAGAGATACAAAGGCGTAAATGCCAAGATCGATGAATTTAGATCAAGCCTAGGGTCATTGAGGGGTATGTTTTCACAGTAGTCCAACAACGTATGGCATCACTATCTGATTACTTTCTAGAGCTTTTCCCAGAAAAGCCATCCAAACAGGCGCGGCAAATGGCGTCTGACACGCAGTTCCTTCAGCAGACTCCACCGCAAGAACAGCCTGCCGGTGGCCCTGGCACTGTGTCCGTGTTGAGCATGGAGCCTACACCTGCACAGCCACAGCAGCAGGCTGCACCCGTGGCGTTCCCGTTCGACGAGTTTGCAAGTAAGGCAACAAAGGCGCAAGAGGCCAGAAGAATGCTCACATCTCAGATTAACTCGATTGTGATGGGTGCGCCAAAGGATATGCGCGATGACCTGCGTAAGTCGCTTGAGTCTGAGATAGACTTTATTCCAAAGGATACACCAAACATTGATTCTTTTTTAAGTAAAAATCCATTACTTAAGCCAATTACTGAAAAAATTCAATCTGCCAGCATTGGAAGGTTTAGATCAATTTCAGACTCAAAGTCTATAGTTGACTTAATTGATTATAAACTTGAAAACGCGCCTAAAAATAAAGACAAGCGTGATGTTTATTTTGCCGATCTTGCAAGGCTACTTGCTTCTCAAGGTAAAATTTACAATGCCTCTTTGTCTGATAATCCAGATGCACTATCAGAAGGTGAAGCAAAGCGTGTTTTGCCAACGCTTGAGGATTCAGTGTTTGATATAACAAATTTAGCTAAAAGCGGAAAATCAGTTCATCCAAAAATTGAGGCTGGAGTTAAAAAGTACAAAGAACAAGTTCAAACAGTTCACGATTATATGGTGAACAGATCAAGATCTCAGTTTAACTCTATTGCAAAGCAAACTAGCCCTGAAATTGCAGAGTCGCTTGGATTGGATGTTAACTCAATAAAGCCTTATAATCCATCTCTTGCTATTCCTGTTATCAGCAGACAAAACCCAGGCGGCTTTAGCAGAGAGCAACTTTTAATGGACGCAAAACGGCGCGGGCTTATTAAGTAATATGGCTGACATTTCACAGTTAAGTGACGAGCAGTTAATCTCGCTTTTGCAACAAACGGAGCCAGAACGTCCTCTTGCGTCTAGTTTTGAGTCTAGGTTTACAGATGTTACTGGATACTTAAACCCAAAGCAGCTTGGCGATACGCCCAAAGAGATACTCGACACTGCTGTAGCTGAAGGATTGATCTCGCCAACGTATACGCCAGCAGATGACGCCACGGACGAGTTTTCGACAGCTTGGAGGACATACCAACAGGAGATGGCCCCCAGTGCAGCCGGAGCTGCATTCCGGGGCGCTACACGAGCAATTATCCCTACGCTTGGCGGTATTGCCGGTGGAGCCGCTGGGAGCGTTGTTCCAGTGCCGGGGGCGGCTATAGTTGGCGGCATGGCTGGAGCAGCGGCAGGCTCTGCGTTGCAGGAAAAGATGATGCCAATGTCCACTGAGGAGCAGGCTCAAGCTCAGTTTGACATTGCATCAAGAGGCACTCGATATTCCCGAATGGCCGGTGAGGTTATCCCTCAGTTCCTAGTAGCTAGACCAGCGGTTTCTACCATTGGCAAAGCATTAGCAGGCGATGTGGCTGCTGCAAAAAGCTTGGCAGTTGGCGCAGGTTTTGGTGCTGGAGTTTCATTGGCAGGCAGTGCAGTTCAAAAAGAACTACCAGATCTTGAGCGGTTAGCCTTCGACACGATAACCGGCGCTGTACTGGAACCGTCACGACTTGGGCAAAAGCTGTTCGACCGTACTGCTCGACAGGAGATTGCGGCACAACAGGCAGCGACAAACGTGATGGGCAAGTTCGTAAAGAACAAGCCGCAGGCAATTGCTGACTTGGCGGCGGCGGGAGAACTAGCCGGTGAAGGGGTGCGCCCATTGAGTGGAGACGTTGTTGGGGATGAGGGATTTCTTGGCTTACAACAGGCGTTACGCAACCGCGAGGCTGAACTGAGAAATATCGACCAAGCCAGCGCAGAGGCTTTAGCTAAAGGCGTTGATGTGACGCTTGAACCAACTGCGCTATCGCCACTGCGAACACAGGAAATCTTTGCTGCTCAAAACGAAGGCATGCTTGCAAGAGCGCAAGAGGCTTACGATGGCTTAATGAGGCAAGGTGACACGGCTTCTGCAAACATCATGCGTCAAGCACAGGGGTTGGCAGATGAGCAAATGACCTTAGTGAACGACGGCGTAAAAGCTGCCGAGCATGGAAATGCAACTATAGCATTATTGCTGCAACGTGCTGAGTCTGAAATTGCTCAAAGAAGAGGCGATCAGACAGAGTCTGGAAAAGTTGTGTTTAATGCACTTAAGGCTGAAGAGGGGGATGCCTACCAAGGTGCAAAAGAACTGTGGACTAAGCTAAATAAGCTTGGCGTTGTAACTGATTTTGCAAATGCAAGAAATGCCGTAAAACAAATTAAAAAGGAAGTTTCATTAAATGATCCTCCGGCAGAAGTTTTAAGCCTTTTAGAAAAATACAAAAATCCAAAAAAGAAAGTTCCAGTTGATAAGTTAATTACGGCAATTCAAGAAGTTGGATCAGCTCAAGCTCAACAGCTCGGCCCTGGAGGAAACAAAAATACGGCAAGGTTATTGGGCAAATTTAAAGACGCTTTAGATGCTGACCTTGATGCCCTTGGCAATATATCTTCTGAGGTTAAAGAAGCAAAGGCTGCGTGGAAAGTATACGCAGACAAGTATTTAAATAAAGCTTCAGGGCAAGTGTTGGCAAGAAAGTCAAATGTAGAACCATCTCAAACAATTGAAGCATATGCAACTTCAGTTGAAGGTCTTCAGCAGCTTAGATCTGCCGCTAGCAATCGCAAAGATGTTGTTACTGCCGTTGGCGATTGGATATACGGCCAAATGCTTGATTCCGTACGTGGAAACCCTAGCTTAGAAGCAATCCAAGGTTGGGTTAATGGGAAGACTGGAAGGATGCTGCTCGATGTATTCCCAGAAGTCTATCAATCCAAGATCGCCCCAGAGCTTGCCGCTTTGGCTTCTGCTGAAAAACAACTAGAATCTTCAGAGGTTGCAATTGCCAAAGCTAAAGAAATAGCCGCAGAAAAAGGAGCGGTAACAACAAGGCAACTTCAACAGGCAACAGTTAAAGCAGAAACAGCTAAGGCAAGAATTCAAGAGCCTGCTCAAATAAAACTTCAAGATGCAAAGAGGGCTGTTCAGTCCAGCCAGGCTGCTGCTTACATTGGCGCTGCCCCAGAAGCCGCAATTGGCAAGGTTATCAATAGTGAAAACGCAGCCGTTTACATGACTGAGTTGGTCACAAGAGCCGCTCAGGACGAAAGCGGACAGGCAATTGAGGGGTTAAAAAATGCGCTTAAGAATTACCTCAATGTTGCTGTGCGTAGGCCGGGCGAAGTGGCATCCACAAAAAACACGCTCAAACCATTAGTGACAGCAGATCTATCATTGTCTCCTGCTCTATTAAACGAATACTTTCGTGAGAACAGCCCGCAAAGAGCCGCAATCGAGATCTTGCTAGGCAAAGACTCTAAAGAGCTTCAAGCCTTGGACAAAGCGCGGCGTCAGGTCGAACTGTACGCACGCCGGCGGCGTTCTGCTGGCGGACAGTCTGTAACAAGTTTGAACCAGATGCTTGCTGGCGACTTAGATGTTAGCCTCGCTGAAACCACACTAAGCGTACTTGGCAGGCTTACGTCGTCCGTGATGCCAATGGAACTCAAACGAGTCACCGGGGTGATGTCTGACCTGACCGATGTGTTTCGCACCATGTGGCGCGGAGATGTCGCCAAGAAAGCACAAGGCATGTTGGTCAACGCGATGATTGACCCACAGGTTGCAATCGAGCTTCTAAGGCCGCTAGACAGGCAATCCCTGCCTCGCATCAAGTCCTGGCTGCGTGTGTATCCACAGTCTGGGGCAAGCCTGCCGTTCAACGAGATTAACACTGAAGAGCAGCAGCTACCAAGCGGCACGGTGACAACTGATAACTTTACTGGTTACAGAATCGTTCAAACCGGCAAGAACTCATTTAAGTTGTACAACGACAGAAAGCAGCTTGAAGGTATTTTTACTTCAGGTAATGACGCTAGGCGTGCAGCAGTCAGAAAAGCATTTGGATCAAAATAACACTATGCCCCTAAAGAAATCCGCATCTGAGAAAGCTTTCACCGAAAACCTCAAGCGCGAGATCGGCGCTGGCAAGCCACAGAAGCAGGCTCTCGCTATCGCATACAGCGTCCAACGTGAGGCTGCGAAGAAAGCTGCCGCTGCCAAGCGAAAATAGCTCTCATGGCGAACATAACACGGAAGTGGCGACGCTTCCTTGCAGTTAGTTGCAGCCACGGCTTTATGGCCGACCAGGCTGTGCTCAAGGAAGTCCTTCGCTTTCGTGACCGATGGAAGCCGGACACGGTGCTGCATCTTGGCGATGCCATCGACATGACCTGCCTCCGAACAGGGGCGCTGACCAACGACAATGCCGACTCTGCGGTAGACCCCGAGGCTGATCTTAACGACGGTCTCGCTTTCATCTCCGCGCTGCGCCCCCAGCACTATCTGCTCGGCAATCACGAGGCCCGGTTGGTTACGCTGATGAGCCACCCCAAGGCAATCATCTCGGCGCTGGCGACCCGCGTCTATCATCAGATCCACGACCGGGCCAAGGCGATCCGGTGCAAGGTGTACGACTACAAGCT
>Ga0315901_10009629_pt1 | contig 11098 bp, 3 predicted proteins | sample LakEriMetagenome_10_FD_203761 | JGI IMG/M metagenome (GOLD analysis project Ga0315901, IMG submission 203761) | Freshwater fungal communities from buoy surface, Lake Erie, Ohio, United States - Buoy 2 MA116 | ecosystem: Environmental > Aquatic > Freshwater > Lake | place: USA: Lake Erie, Ohio...
TATGAATATGGAATATTACCAACTAAAATATACTCTTTAAATGTAGATGTTGACTTAGAGAATGAAAAAGAATTAAATAATTTACTAATAGATGATGAATCTATTGAATTTTATCAATATGATATGACATATGAAAGCTATTATCAAAAAAAAAACAATTTCGTAGTTAATATAGAAGATAAAATAAAAAAAAGTTGTAATTTACCATTAACTTTACAACTTTGTAAAGGGGCACAAGTTATGCTTCTATACAATATAGATGTTACAAACAAATTATGTAATGGAAGTAGAGGAATTGTTGTGGATTTTGATTCTGAATTACCAATTGTTCAATTTCTGGATGGAAAAAAAATTCTTATTAATTACATAACTTTAGATATTGAAGAAAACAATAAAAAAGTATTGTCTGTTACTCAAATACCATTGAAGGTTGCATTTGCAACTAGTGCACATAAATCTCAAGGAAGTACTCTTGATTACGGAATTGTTGATTTATCAAATATATTTGAAGATGGTCAGGCTTATGTAGCATTAAGTAGATTAAGGACTCTAGACGGATTGTGTATTAAAAATTTTAATAAAAATTGCATAAGAACAAATAATAAAGTTTTAGACTTTTATAATAAGTTATTATAGTATTGTTTAACTACAATTTTTATTATTATTTAGTTAGTATCTTTTTTATATTCAATAAATATAAAAAAGTATTTAATAATGTATTTATTCTTCTTTATTATATACACTTATTTTTAACTGTTTAGGTAAATTCATATCAGATAATAATTCATTATTATTAATCAAAACTTTGTTAGGATAACAAATTAGTTCATAAATATAATTTAAATTATTATAGTGAAGATATAAATCAATATAAGTATATAATTGTGACAACTTTACTAAATTATTAAATCCCTGTTGAAAGCTAACTCCAGATGGAAATGTAAATTTTATATTTATATCATTCCCAAATATAGATGAAATAGCTTTTTTTTTATTATCATAAATATTACTGATTTCTGACATCTTAATTACCTCTAGTAGCTCGTTCTCCTCTTTTACTCTTAATAATTCTCTGTTTCTTTCCAACGTTTCAATATAATCTTGTTCTTGTTGATTAATAATATTTCTTCTTTCAATTAAATCAAAATCGTCCTTTTTTTTCGTTTCTTCTTTTGGTTTATTTTGTTTTTGATTTAAAATATTTTTTCGTATTTGAGTAATCTCTTTTTTTTTATTTTCTCGTTTCCTTCTTTCAATAGTTAAAGAATCATCGTCTACTTCTTCTTTTTTAGATTCTCTATATTTAGAAGGAGTCCTATGTATCATACAGTACTTACCTCTAGGAATACATGGTTTATTACACATATTAATTTTACAGGTTTTGAACTCCATTTCTTTATATACAAAGAATAAATTATTAAAAAAATCATTTTTATGTAAGAAAGTAGTTATTTATTATTTGAATATTTATTTTCTTCGTAAAAGATAATAATATATTTCAGAAATACAAGAACACTTACTATTTTTAAATAATTTAATAGAATTTTTGTTTTTATTAATTTTAGTAAATTGAAGTCCAGTTCCATCCAAGTTCTTCAAAAATGAGCCTGCAAATATTCTCGTGAAAAATCTGTCTGTCTATAGTTTTTAGCATAGAAAAATCTTCTTTATTACATGGATGTCGGTGCTTTAAAAGCAATTGGAGCAAAACGTAATGGGTATTTATAAAGTTTTTCCGATCAATATTTTTGAATTTTCTATCGTAAACTTCAGTGAGAATATCAAAGTCAGATAACAGTTTATCTTCAAGATAAGTGATATCATCAGGTTTGTTTCCAGTTATATTATAATAAATAAGGTTTAGATTCTCATAATGTTTTGAATAATTTAATTCTTTTAGAAATATGCTGATCTGTTCCTTAGTAATATTTTTAAATTTTTCATGTTTTGATAAAGTATCATCAGTATCTTTAATTAAATGATGTAATTTGAATTGTGTTTCAAGGTCATCATAAATTTTGTGTGGAATACTAACATTTTGTTTACCACCATATTGATTTATTGAATCTCTAAAATGAATTTTTCTATCGTATTGATATTTAGATGACATATTTACACGATTTGAATCTTTGTAAGAAGATATATTTTTTAAAATTATTTGCTGTGCATGGCAAACTAAACATATACAAATATCTGATTCTTCATCTATATCAAATTCCTTATAATTCTTACAATTCAAACATACTATTTTTTCTTTTGTATTTTTTTCGTAATTATTTAGGTTTATGTTTAAGTCAATATATTTAGTAGCAATAAGTAAATAATTATTTATTAATTCTTTTTTTAGTTTGTTTTGTTTACTTTTAATATTTCCATTAAATGATACTTTTAATGGAGTTTTTAAAAACTCCTGATACTTTTCTATAATTGGAACACTTTCCAGAATATAGAAATTTTTCAAGCAATCATTTTCTATTTCATGAATATATTCAGATAATTCCCTTTCATTTTTTATTATTTTTTCTTTTAATCCTGCTCTCATTACTAAATTTAATCCAGTTTTTAATTCATTCAATTTTTCTTTATATTCATTAATTTTTTGTTTCTCTTCTTCAAAATTTTTTTTTATTTTATTGTCAATATCAATTATATCTATATCGTTAATATTAATATTATCTTCTAACATTTAATAAATAATTTTGTATTTTTTAAAGTAAATATACTAAAACATATATTTATTGTTATGAAATTTTATAAAATATTACTGATTCTGTAAATATATCTTTATTTATTATTTTATACTTCTTAATTTAAATATAATTTTTTTTCTATAATAAAATGAGTAAATTCAAAATTAATAATACTTTTACTGAAGAAATTATTGAACGGATTGTTTATGATTATGTTTCTAATATTCAATCATTAACAGGTCCAACCGGACCTTCTTCTAATTTAGGAATATTGACACAAGATGGTATTTTGTTAAGCTCTATTACTCCTGAAATTAATAATGAATATGATTTAGGTGCACCTGGATATATTTTTAATGATGTATATACTAATACATTGTATATTAATAATATTCCTATTACTAGCGATGGTACTACAATAAATTTACCTTCTGGTACTATGATTGGCGGGATTACTGTTGGAACTATAAAAATATTAGGTGTAAAATCAAATGTAAGTCAATTACCAGTATCAGCTAGTGTTGGTGATTCATATATAATTGGGTCTAACTTATACGTTTATAATGATAGTAATATTTGGACTGATATTGGTCAAATTAAAGGATCTCAAGGTGATAGAGGTCAAACAGGATACACCGGATACACTGGCTATACAGGATACACCGGATACACTGGATACACTGGTCCACAAGGAATAATTGGTCCAACTGGTTATACTGGTCCCCGTGGTCCAACAGGACCATCATATCAAAATACTGGAACTATTAAACTTGGAGATTTTGATGTTTCTGGAAGTTTTAATTTTATTTCTACAACTCCTAATCTTGAACTATGGCTAGATTCTAATTCGTTATCTTCTTTTTATAACACAGGTGATCCAGTTAATTCTTGGTCTAGTTTAGTTAATGGATATAATGCTACGTCACCTACACTTGGGGCTAGACCTTTATTTATTGATAATGCACTAAATAATAGAGGTGTTCTATCCTATGTAGTTGGACAGCAAAGTTTAATTAATAACTATCCAATAAATCGTTCGGGAATTTCCATATTTTTACTTTACTATCCAATCAATCAAAATGTAGCTAGTCCTATGATTTGTGCACAAAGTCAAACTAGTAGTGAAAATCTCTATGCGATGGACAGTTATTATCCTTCTCAGCTTAATAATTATAGTGTTAATCAATATGATATTTATGGTAATTATATTTCAAGATTTAAACAAGGATTTCAGGCTACACAAGAAAATAATTGGCAATTATTTGAATTTATATCTACAGATACTTCTAATTCTGGTTTGATTACTTCATATATTAATGGACAAAATGTTTATAGTGTAGATTATCTTGGTTCACAAACAATATTTACTGGTTCTTACAATTCTAATTTATTTATTAATTCTTTTAATGGAATTACTTCATTTTCTGTTTCTTCTGTTATTGCTGAATTAGTAATTATAAATAGAAGTGTTTCATTAATTGAAAGACAACAGATTGAAGCTGAAATTTTATATAAATGGAATTTACAGACTTTATTACCTTCTTCTAATCCTTTTTTTAATGGACCAAATTCTATTATTATTTCTAATGTTCAGCAAAATTTGAATTTTAATTTAATTAGTTCTTTTTATATTAATTCTTTACAATACAATGATTTTCAACAACCTCTTTCTGTTATTGCTTATAATACTGTTACTAGTGAAGTTGTTTTTACTGATGCTATAGGACCAACTGGCTATACAGGATACACTGGCTATACAGGATACACTGGCTACACAGGATGCACTGGCTATACAGGATACACTGGCTACACAGGATGCACTGGCTATACAGGATACACTGGCTATACAGGATACACTGGCTATACAGGATACACAGGACGCACTGGCTACACTGGCTACACAGGATACACTGGCTACACAGGATACACAGGATACACAGGATACACTGGCTACATTGGCTACACAGGATACACAGGCTACACAGGATACACTGGCTACACAGGATACACTGGCTACACTGGATACACAGGATGCACTGGCTACACAGGATACACAGGTTACACAGGATACACAGGATACACTGGCTACACTGGCTACACAGGATACACAGGCTACACAGGATACACTGGCTACACAGGATACACTGGCTACACAGGATACACAGGCTACACAGGATACACTGGCTACACAGGATACACTGGATACACAGGACCGCAAGGACCACAAGGTGGAAGTACAGGTCCAACAGGTCCAACTGGATACACAGGATACACGGGAGTAACAGGTCCAACTGGACCTTATGGAGGTGGTACAGGTCCAACTGGACCAACAGGAACTTTTTCGGGATTAGTTTATCAAACAATAATTCCTTTAAATAATAATATTTCTTTAGGTAGTTCATCGGCGTATTTTAATAATATTTATATATCTGATTTATATATTAATGATGCAAATATAACATCTTCAGGAACAAGTGTTTTACTACCTTATGGTACAACAATAGGTGGAGTAAATCCAGGAACTATAGTTATAAAAGGTAAGGTTAATAATATTTCTCAATTACCTTTATCAGGGACAATAGGTGATGCTTATGTTATAGGATCAAATTTGTATATTTATACAGGACCAAGTACATGGACTAATATTGGTGGATTTGTTGGTGCTACAGGAGCAACAGGACCAACTGGAATAGGAATAAGTGGACCAACTGGACCAACTGGAAATAATGGAAGTACAGGCCCAACAGGACCGACAGGATACACAGGTTATACAGGATACACCGGATTCACAGGTTATACAGGATGCACCGGATTTACTGGGTATACAGGATCCACAGGATATACAGGATACACAGGATACACAGGATACACAGGATTTACAGGTTATACAGGAATCACAGGAGCAACAGGATTCACAGGTTATACAGGTTATACAGGATTCACAGGTTGTACAGGATACACAGGATTTACAGGTTATACAGGATTTACAGGTTATACAGGATGCACGGGATATACAGGATTCACTGGATACACAGGCTATACAGGATTTACAGGTTACACAGGATGCACAGGATTTACAGGCTATACAGGATATACAGGCTATACAGGATTCACAGGTTATACAGGATATACGGGATGCACAGGCTACACTGGATTCACCGGATCCACTGGATACACTGGTTTGTCTGGTGATAAAGGAGCAACAGGATTCACAGGAAGTACAGGATACACGGGATACACAGGTTTTACAGGGTGTACTGGATTTACAGGTTATACAGGTTATACAGGATACACTGGATACACGGGATGGACAGGATACACTGGATGCACTGGATGCACAGGTTATACAGGATACACTGGATATACGGGAATCACAGGACCAACAGGATTCACAGGTTATACAGGATATACTGGATATACAGGTGCAATAGGTGAAACAGGTGCAACAGGATGCACAGGATACACAGGATACACAGGATGCACAGGATATACTGGGTTCACAGGGTGTACAGGTGTGACAGGGTGCACAGGTGCAACAGGTGCAACAGGTGCAACAGGTGCAACAGGTGCAACAGGACCAACAGGATTACCAGGTTCATCAGGAAATCCAGGATCAACAGGTGCAACAGGACCAACTGGAACAACAGGGTTTATAAATGTTTCAGGTGTTAATTTTTCAGATTACCTGTATTGGAATTCAAATACATCAAGTTGGAGTGTAGATAGTTCAGGAACTGTTCATATAGGAAGTTCAGCTGGAGAAGTATCACAAGGAAGCAATGCAATAGCATTGGGATACAGAGCAGGATATCAAACACAAGGAACAAATGCAGTGTCAATAGGATATCAATCAGGCTATCAAAATCAAGGAGAAAGTGCAATATCATTAGGATATAATTCAGGATTCTCAAATCAAATGTCAGGATCAATATCGATAGGATATCAAGCAGGATATCAAAATCAAGGAACACAATCAATATCAATAGGATATCAAGCAGGATTTTCAGGACAAAGTGAGCAATCAATATCAATAGGGAATCAGGCAGGAGAAAGAAATCAAGGAGCATATTCAATAGCTTTAGGAATAAGTTCAGGACAATATAATCAAGGTAGTGGATCGGTATCGGTAGGATATCAATCGGGACAAACAAATCAAGGAACATTTTCAGTATCAATAGGTGTAGGATCAGGTCAAAATTTTCAATCATCACAATCATTATCAATAGGATATCAAGCAGGTCAGACATATCAAGGATCAAATTCAGTATCAATAGGAAATCAATCAGGTCAAGGAACTCAAGGATCAAATGCAATAGCTATAGGAAATCAATCAGGTAATAATAGTCAATCAGATAGTGCTATAGCAATAGGATTTCAATCAGGACAAACAAGACAAGGAAATCAATCAATATCAATAGGATATCAAAGTGGGCAATTTAGTCAGGGATCACAAAGTATTTCTATAGGAGCACAATCAGGACAAACGATGCAAGGATTTCAATCAATATCAATCGGATATCAAGCAGGTCAAAATTTCCAAATAACAGGATCAATAGCAATAGGATTTCAAGCAGGAAATCAATATCAAGGAACATATGGAATAGGAGTGGGATATCAAGCAGGATTTAATTCACAGGGAAATGGATCAATAGCAATAGGATATCAAGCAGGACAAACAAATCAAAGTTCGGGATCAATAGCAATAGGATATCAAGCAGGACAAACAAATCAAAGTTATCAATCATTAAGTATAGGATATCAAGCAGGATTAAATTCACAAGGATCAGGTACGATAGCAATAGGATATCAAGCAGGTCAAACAAATCAAAGTTATCAATCAATAAGTATAGGTTATCAATCAGGAAATCAAAATCAAGGATCTCAAGCAATAAGTATAGGGTATCAAGCAGGGCAATCAAGTCAAATTCAACAATCATTAAGTATAGGATATCAATCAGGACAATTTAGTCAACAGATGAGTTCATTAGCAATAGGATATCAAGCAGGTCAATATAGTCAAGGAACACAAGCAATAGCAATAGGATATCAGGCAGGTAATTCAAATCAAGGTGCTCAATCAATAAGTGTAGGATATCAAGCAGGAAGAACAGGTCAGGGAACAAATTCAATAAGTATAGGATATCAAGCAGGACAATATAGACAAGGATCTCAATCAATAAGTATAGGATATCAAGCAGGGCAAACAAATCAAAATATTCAAGCAGTAGCCATAGGATATCAAGCAGGAAGTGCTACACAGGGATTAGGATCTATAGCAATAGGTTATCAAGCAGGACAAAGTAATCAAGCATCGGGTACAATAGCAATAGGATATCAAGCAGGAAGCGTAAGTCAATCAACATTATCAATAGCTATAGGTTATAAAGCAGGACAGACAAACCAAATTCAAAACTCAATAATTTTGAATACAGATAGTTCAGGTTTATCAAGTGTGGGTCAAGGATTTCATGTAAATCCAATAAGATATGATAATACGACATCAACATATTTAACACAGTTGGCATATAATACAACTACAAAAGAAGTAACATATTCACCATTATCAAATACCTTTGTAATAAATCAATCAACTTTTTTAGAAACAAAAAAAACTAATAGTATTCCAATGCAATTTCCATCAACAATAAGATCAAATAATGTACTTTGTAAAATTAATAATAATATAATTTCAAATCCACAGTTATTTTCGTTTGGTGCAAGTGTCAATCCATTATGTGTAATTGTAGGTGAAGGAGTTAGTAATACAATAGCGTATTCTTCAGATAATATAAACTGGTATGGATTAGGAAAAACAATTTTTAGCACATCAGGTAATAACGTAAAATGGAATGGATATAATTGGGTAGCAGTAGGTTCAGGAACAAATTCAATAAGTTATTCTTATAATGGTATAGAATGGACAGGAATAGGTACAACAATATTTTCATTAGGTAGAGGTTTAAAGTGGAATGATTTATTATCAATGTGGTTTGCAGTAGGTGAATCATCAAATACAATAGCATACTCTTATGATTCAATAAATTGGACAGGATTGGGATCAACAATTTTTACAACAAGTGGTTATGATATAGACTTCAATGGTAATATTTTTATAGCATTAGGAGAAGGAACAAATAGTTTAGCTTATTCATATAATGGAACACAATGGGTAGGATTAGGATTAAGTATCTTTTCAACAAGAGGGCATGGTACTGCATGGAATGGAAGTATATGGGTAGCAAGTGGAAATGGAAGCACTAATACTTTGGCATATTCAACAAATGGAACATTATGGACAGGTTTGGGATTAATATTTTCTTCAATAGGTTATGATGTAAATTGGAATGGAGTATATTGGATAGCTCAAGGAGTAAGTGGAGGATCAGGATATACAACGTATTCACAAGATGGAATAAGCTGGATAGGATTAGGCTCAACTATATTTTCAACATCGGGAAGAAAAAGTATGTGGAATGGATCAACCTGGGTTTCAGTTGGAGTGGGTACAAATAATATAGCCTATTCATCAGACTCAATAAATTGGACAGGAATAGGAAGTACAATTTTTTCAGTAGGTGCTTATGGGTTGGATAATAATATAAAAAGAAATAATTATATTTATTTTCCTGAAAATTTAACTGTTGCAGTAGGTTCAGGAACTAATACAATAGCATATTCAAGCGATGGTATATCATGGACTGGTATTGGAACAACAATTTTCACATCATCTACAAATTTTGTTGGCTGGGTTGGAAACATGTGGTTGGCAAGTGGTGATAGTGGATATATTGCATATTCATTAAATGGTAAAATTTGGAATCTTACTTCAAATAGTAAAAACATATTTAATCAAGATGTAAATCATATTGTTTCAAATGGAAATATTTTTATAGCTGTGGGAGCCAGTACTAATAGTATAGGACACTCTTATGATGGGTTGAATTGGATAGGTCAGGGTTCAACAATTTTTACAACCGGATTGTCAGTTGCATGGAATGGAACATTATTTGTAGCAGCTGGATCAGGATCATCAAATACATTAGCTTATTCATTTAATGGAACACGATGGACAGGATTAAGTTTTACAATTTTTGGTTCACAAGGAACTTCATTTGTATGGGATAATAAAAAATGGATAGCAGGAGGTACAAGTACTAATTCATTGGCATATTCTTATAATGGAACACAATGGATAGGATTAGGTAGTACAATAATTGGATGGGTATTTTCAATAGCATATAATAATATTAATTTTTATGTAGCTGTTGGTAACACAACAAATTCAGTAGCTTATTCAACTAATGGTACTGTGTGGACTGGATTAGGATTTACTATTTTTAATAATCAAGGAAGAGGAGTAATTTGGAATGGACAATTATGGTGCGCAGTAGGAGATAATACAAATACAATCGCATATTCAATAAATGGAACTATTTGGACATTAGTAGGAACAACAATTTTTTCAACAGTAGGAAGAAAAATACAAACAAATTATTTGAAATCTGGAAAAATTAGTATAAGACATCCATTATTGTGTTTAGGTTCAGGAACTTATCATACAATGGCATTTTCTAAAGATGGAATAAATTGGATAGGAATAGGAAAATCAATATTTTCAACACAATCAAATAATGCACTATGGACAGGTACAAGAGTAATAGCATTAGGTTCAGGAACAAATACGATAGCTTATTCTTTTTCATACTTTAACTGGATTGGATTAGGAACAACAATATTTTCATCGTCTGGAAATGACATAGCATGGAACGGAACAATGTTTATAGGTGTTGGATCAGGTACGAATACAATAGCTTATTCATACGATGGTATTTACTGGTTAGGATTAGGTGTAAGTACATTTTCAACATCAGGAAATAACGTAATATGGGGTGAGAGTAATAGTTTATGGATTGCTGTTGGATCAGGAACAAATACAATGGCATATTCTTCAAACGGAACAAGTTGGACAGGATTGACATTATCAGTTTTTAGTACATCTGGAATTTCAGTATCTTATAACGGTTATCAATATGTATCTGTAGGTTCAGGAACAAATACAATAGCATATTCTTCAAACGGAACAAGTTGGACAGGATTAGGAACAACATTATTTTCAACATCAGGATTATCAATATCATCAATGGAACAACATGGATAGCTGGTGGTTCAGGAACAAATAGTGTATTGAAATCAACTAATGGAAGTACATGGACAGTAGTAACAACTAATTTAACATCATGCTATGGAATTTGTTGGAATGGATATATTTGGAATATTTGCGGAGATGGAACAGATAATATTCAATACTCTTATAATACAACAACGTGGTATACTGCATCAGTAAATAATGAAATATTTTCAACAGGTTATGGATTATGTAGTAATATGTTAGTACCATACATTCAAAA
>Ga0315901_10009633_pt1 | contig 11096 bp, 8 predicted proteins | sample LakEriMetagenome_10_FD_203761 | JGI IMG/M metagenome (GOLD analysis project Ga0315901, IMG submission 203761) | Freshwater fungal communities from buoy surface, Lake Erie, Ohio, United States - Buoy 2 MA116 | ecosystem: Environmental > Aquatic > Freshwater > Lake | place: USA: Lake Erie, Ohio...
TCGCGGCTCGCAACATTGCTGCTGCTCTCCACCGCCCTGGCCCTGCCGACGCAGGCCCTGGCGCAACAGGCCCCGGCCGATCCGCCACCAGCGGAACCGGCGGTGGAAACTCCGGCCGAGCCCGAGGCTCCGGTCGAAGAGCAGGTCGATGTGTCGCTGCCAGGCGAAATTGTCGTCACCGGGCGGCAGGATCGCAACGTGGCCAAGTCCTCGGACCAGGTGGTGTCGGTCCTGTCCAGCGCCGAAATCGCCCGGACCGGCGAAGGCAACATCGCCGGGGCCCTGGGCCGCGTCACCGGCCTGTCGATCGTCGGCAGCGGCTTCGTCTATGTCCGCGGCCTGGGTGATCGCTACTCGCTCGCCCTGCTCAACGGCTCGCCCCTGCCAAGCCCCGAGCCGCTGCGCCGCGTGGTGCCGCTCGATATCTTTCCGACCAATGTCGTGGCCTCGTCGCTGGTCCAGAAGAGCTATTCGGTGAACTTCCCCGGCGAGTTCGGGGGCGGGGTGGTCAACCTGACCACCACGGCCGTGCCCAAGGAGGGCTTCCTGACGATCAGCGCCGGGATGAGCGGCGATACCGAGACCACGGGCCAGTTCGGTTACAGCTATTTCGGCTCGCGGACCGACTGGACCGGGTTTGACAACGGCAGCCGCGATGTTCCGCCGGCGCTGGCCGCCTTCTTCGCCAGCGGCAACAAGATCAGCGATCTGGCCGTGGACGATCAGGCTGTCGCCGGTGAACTCGTCCGCTTCAGCCGCGCGACGCTGCAGCGGATTCCCAACCTGCCGGTCAACTTTTCGGGCTCCATTTCTGGCGGTACGGCCTGGGACGTGGGCGATGATGCCCGGCTCGGCCTGATCGCCACCGTGGGCTTCAGCAACCGCTGGACCAACCGCGATGCCCGCCAGCAGACCCCCGCCGCGGCCGACCTGTCGGAGCTGTTTTCCGATACCCAGCGGGTGACGACCGATAACCGGATCATCGCCAATGGCCTGCTGGGCCTTGGCCTCGAACTCGGTCGGCACAAGTTCCGGTTCACCAACCTGTTCATCCGCGACACGATCAAGCAAGGGCGCCTGGCCCAGACCGACGACTTCAACAGCGGTTTCACCCGGCAGAACCAGGATACCGCCTGGTTCGAACGGCAGCTGTTCGAAACGCAGCTGGTGACGGAACTCAAGTTCGGCGATGTCAGCCTGGACCTGCGCGGCACCTATGCCAACTCGCAGCGCGAGGCGCCTTATGAGCTGTCGTTCGGCTATGCCCGCACCAACCGCGCCACCGATCCGACCGGGCAGTACTTCGTCAACCGGCTCAACAACGGCCAGGTCGGCTCGGCCTCGGTCGCCTTCTCGGACCTCAACGAAGACCTGTGGGCGGCGAGCGCTGACCTGTCCTGGCTGGTCACCCCGAGGCTGACGGTCAGCACCGGCTATGCCTTCAGCGACACCAAGCGGCAGTCCTCGCGCCGGGAGTTCCAGTTCATCGCGCCGTCGGACTTCCCGGTCGGTGTGGCCATGCTGCGGCCCGATCTGCTGCTCTCGCCCGGCATCATCGACTATTTCAACATCGGCCTGGTGGAAACGACCGAGAGCGATCCGGCCTTTGCCGCGGCGCTGCGGGTGCATGGCGGTTATGGCAAGGTCAACTGGGAGCCGATCGACGGCCTCAGCCTTGACCTGGGCGTGCGTTATGAAACGGCGTTGCAGACCGTGAACCCGATCGAGGTGTTCAAGGTGCCCAGCAACTCGCTGGCCGGAACCCGGCTCGACAAGGGCTACTGGCTGCCGGCGGGCACGATCACCTGGGAAATCGCCCCGCAGATGCAGCTGCGCGCCAATGCCTCGCAGACCATCGCCCGGCCGCAGTTCCGCGAACTGATCTTCCAGCTCTACTACGATCCCGAATCCGACCGGCTGTTCCGCGGCAACCCGCTGCTGACCGACAGCAAGCTGTTCAATGCCGAAGCCCGCTGGGAATGGTACTTCGCGCGCGAACAGCGCCTCTCGCTGGCCGGGTTCTTCAAGAAGATCGACCGTCCGATCGAGGCCTTCACGGGCTTTTCCGATAACCAGCCGCAGACCAGCTTTGCCAATGCGCCGCGCGCGCGGCTCTATGGCGCAGAACTGGAAGTGCAGAAGTACTTCGATCTGGAATCGCTGGGCGGCTTCTTCGCCCTGCGCCGCCTGGTGACGATTGCGAACTACACCTATACCAAGTCGGAGATCCAGGTTCGCCCTGGAGATACCGTGGCGATCTTCGGCACCAGCGTTCAGCCGGCCAGCAACGTCTTTGTCGACGGCGTGCCACTGACCGGACAGTCGAACCATCTGGCCAACCTGCAGCTCGGCTTCGAGCATCCCGATCGCCTCTCGCAGCAGACCCTGATGCTGACCTATGCCAGCAAGCGCGTGACCAGCCGCGGCCCGGTGGGCCAGCCTGACATCGTCGAGAATCCCGGCCTGCGGCTCGATCTCGTGCTGCGCGAAGGGGTGAAGCTGCTCGGCCGTGAAGTCGATCTGAAGTTCGAAGCGCGCAACCTGACGGGGCGCAAGCGCGAGGAGTTCCAGTCCAACGGCACCAACCGCGTAGAGATCAACACCTACGATGTCGGCCGCTCGTTCTCGATCTCGGCTTCGGTGAAGTTCTAGCCAGAGGGCGGGGCAGCCTCGGTTCGCTGCCCCACAGCCTGGTCCTCGCGAAAAATGACCCGGCCGGGCCCTGATGGCCTGGCCGGGTCAACTTCCTTCAGGGAGGAAGGGTTCGTAAGGTCGCGGCGCGTTCAGGGCCGGTCGAAGACATAGCCCAGCGAACGCACCGTCCGCAGCAGGTCGCCCGCACCGGCCGCGCGCAAGGCCCGGCGCAGGCGGCCGATCCAGACATCGACCGTGCGTTCATCGACCGGCGGTTCCTGCTTGCCCAGCGCCGCGATCAGCTGGGCCCGGGTAAAGACCCGGCCGGGATGTTCGGCAAAGAAGCGCAGCAGGCGAAACTCGTTGGGCATCATCGGGATCGGCTTGCCGCGCCAGCTGGCCCGAAACGCCGCCAGATCGACCGCCAGTTCGCCCAGACTGACCGCGCGGATCGCCCCGGCATCATAAAGGTTGCCGGCCACTGACATGACCCGGTCAAGCAGCATCGATCGGGTGATCGGCGCGATCATGTAATCATCGGCCCCGGCGCGCAGGGCGCGGCGCTTGGCCTCGGCATCGTCTTCGTCGAGCACGATCGTGATATGCGCCGGCGCCGTCTGCGGCGCGCAGCGGATCTGGCGGCAGATTTCGAGGCCCGAGGTGTCAGGCAGCATCCAGTCGACAAAGGCCCAGGTCGATCCCTCAAGCAGCGGCAATTCGCTCAGCCGGTTCAGCTTGTGAAAGACTAGCTGCAGTTCACCATGCTCGAAGGGTGCGAGGCCGCCCTCGATTTCACTCGTGACTAAAATATCGATTTTCCGCATGACCATGCCCCGTATTCATGGCCAACGGCTAACCGTCCCATGTGACGCATGCGTGACGATTCGGCGACAAACCCAAAAAAGTGCGATTCAGGCCACGCTTGTTGGTGGGGCGCCTTGACTGCGAAGCCGCATGCCAAGCCGGCCAGCGGGAGCTGTCAAACTAATGCGAAACGCTCTCCGTTGGTAAGGCGGGGACGATGATAGAGATAAGCTTTAGGCGACACCGGTTCCCTCCGGATGTGATCCGATATGCGGTTTGGCTCTATTTTCGCTTCAGGATGAGCCTGCTGCGCCTTTGAACGGATTTCTCACGCTCATGCCTGTGCATCTCGAAATCGCGACGTCGAAGGCGATATCTACGCAACGCTGAGCGAATATCCAAGCCGCGGGACATGGACGTTTACCCTGCCTAGTTCGGGTACGTCTCGCGCGACTGTCAGGCTGAAATGGGTTGAGCCCGCAAAAGCTCCGACGATCGGGTCGCGGCCGTAGTCGGTGGCGGACAGAGCCACTGTCTTGCCTATCAGGGCCGCGTCGCAATCTAGCGTCTCGGCCTCATCTGGTTGAGACTTGGCGGCAATTTCGAGCGCCTGTGCAGGTGCCATCGCAGTCCGCTGGCCGTGGCCAATCGCGGTTACGCGGCCATACCAGGCTTCAAAGCCAGCCAAGTCGTCGAACTGGTCGGCAATTCCGGGTGCGAAGGTGCGCACAAACCAGAAGTTATAGTACGCGGCTGCGTCGGCTAGGCAGGGATTGGCACCAGTAAGAAAGGCCCGGTCATCGGCCAGCTGCTGCGCAAGCAGGGCAGCATGCGCCTTGATCTGGGTGATGGCGAACGGCGCTAGCGCCTTCATGGCCGCGACATTGAATGGCTGGCCGCTCAGCGCCTCACGATCCTTGATGAAGGCCGGGTCGACATTATCTCCGATCGAGCCGAAAATCGCGACAACGGCGGATTGGAACACGGCCTTGTCGCACATCTGCTCAACTGCATTGGCCAAGGCTTCGCTACCTGCCGGGTACAGCGGTTCTTGAGGGAAGCGCTGCTCAAGTTCACGAACAATCAGCTGGCTATCACAGTAGATGTCGGCTCCGATCTGCAACACGGGAATGCGGCGATATCCGCCAGTCAGCGGGACCAGGTCGGGTTTCGGCATGATCACTGGCTGATCGACGGCGCTCCACGCCAGATCCTTGATGCCCAGGCAGATCCGGACCTTTTCGGAGAAGGGCGATGTATCGTACTGGTGGAGAATAACCTCGGGCATCAAACTGGACTCCTGCAGGAGTTGCCGGTCACAATAGGCCTATGCCGGGCGGGTCAAAGCCGATCTACGCGATCGAGACATACCCGTCCACCTCATCGGCAGCCGACGGCGTCCAGAGCGTTTCCGGCTTTGGATGGCAACGTGGAAACGCAGAGGGATAACTACCTCCTAGTCGATTTATCAGGGATTTTGGCGCCGCCTGTCTGAAGTTTGTCGTTTGTCCATAACCGCCGTGGCGTGCGTGACTGCACTGCAGCTGGGACGGCGGCTCTCTTCGCTGAAAGCGAATTGCCGACTCCGAACATCGCGAGGGCTGGAATTGGCAGGTAGGGTTGGCGTTAAAGGCTGTAAGGCTGGTCGCGCATTCGGCAGACTGCGAGTTGTTTTTGCTCGCCGGCAGTCAACAGTCAAAGCTTCACTTGGCCAAATCGACGAGGTAGCTGCGCCGCATCATCGCAAAGACGGCCGCCGCCAGCAGGCAAGGTACCGGCAACAGGAGAAATGCATCGGCCAGCCCGATCGCATCGGCGATCCGGCCGGTCAGGATCGGTCCCGGCGCCAGTCCGATCAGGTTGTTGGCCAGGGTCAGCGTGGCAAAGGCGGATCCGTGGATCGCCAGCGGGGTCAGATTGGCCACCATCGCTCCGACCGGTCCGACCGTTCCGGCGACCATGAACATGGCCACCGCCAGCAGAACCAGTTGCCCGATGCCCGGCGGCAGCAGCATGGCCGCAGCCAGGCACAGGGCTGCCCCCAGCGAATAGCCGATCGCCAGGGCAATCTTGCGCTCTGGCCGTTGGCGCGACACCCGGTCGCTGATCATCCCGCAGCTGATCATGCCAAGACCGCAGACCATCAGCAGCAGCGCCGCCAGCGATCCGGCCTGGTCGACCGGCAACTGGTAGGCGCGGTTGAAATAGCTTGGCAGCCAGGCGGGCAGGGCGCCGGCGGCGAACAGCTGCAGCCCGCTCGCGACATAGGCGAGCCGCACCGAGCGATTGCCGATCAGGGCCCGCAGCGGGGCGACGGCCTGGGTCATCGCAGGCGGTCCAGGTTCACCGGACAAGGCTCGGATCCGGCTTTCGCGGACGATCAGCGGATAGAGGACCCCCATGGCCAGGCCGACCAGCCCGATCACGGCAAAGGCCATGCGCCAGCCGTGGCTGGCCGCCACCGCGCTCCCGATCGCAACGCCCAGCACCTGGCCGAACAGCCCGCCCGCCATGAAGGCCGCGGTCAGCGTCCCCCGCAGCCGCGCGGGGAACACCATCATAACCACGGCCAGTCCCACGCTGCCGTAAGCCGCTTCGCCAATGCCCACCAGCGCGCGGCCGATCAGCATGGTTTCAAAGCTACGCGCGGCGGCGCACAGCAAGGTGGCCAGGCTCCAGAGGATCGCCATCAGGGTCAGGCTACGGATCCGTCCCCAGCGGTCGGCAGCGATCGACAGCGGAAGGGTCAGCAGGCCAACCATGACCGCCACGATACCCGACAGCAGGCCAAGCTGGGTGTCACTCAGACTCCATTCGGCCTTGAGCAGCGGGAAGACCGCGTTCAGCACCTGGCGCGCCATGTAGTCCGAAATCAGCAGCCCAAAGCTGATGGCAAAGACCAGCCAGGCATAGACCGTCGCCCGGTCTGGGCCAGAGGAAGTGGCGGTGATCGGGACCGGACCGGCCATCGCGTCAGGTCACCGCGCCGCAGTGGCGGCAGTCCGGCGTGCCGGGATCATGCAGGGCCTTGCGCCTGGCATTGCTGAGCGGAGCGTTCCCCACCGTTTTTCCTCTCCGATCCAAGGCAAACGAAGACGACCGGAGCGCGTCCGGCCGTCTTCGCGCCCCTCCAAGTTCAGGCTGCGACCAGCATCGAACCACCCGGGCGGTAGCCGGGCGGGTTGGGCAGCCAGCCGTTCTTCTCCAGCGTTTCGTCGGCGTCTGCATAGAACTCGCCAAGCTTGTAGATTCGGCGCGCCTGTTCCGCCGTGGCGATCGGGCGGAACAGCTCTTCGGAGATCCGCACCATCCTCTCGATCTGCTGGACCGAGGTCGCGCGTTCGCCCGGGCGGCCCCACAGGTTGTCCTCCTGTCCGACCCGCACGTGCAGGCCCATGGCAATGCCCATGGTGCAAAGCGGATAGACGTTGCGCATGAGCCCTTCGACCGTGCAGACCGCGTTCTGCGGGAGCCGGTTGACGAATTCGAGCAGGTTGCGCGGGTTGGGGCCGTCGTGACCGCCGCCGATGGCGACCCAGTTGCAGACCAGCGGCCCCTTGTAGAAGCCATTGCGGGCAAGTCGTTCGACGGTTTCAAGGTCCTTGATGCTGCCGATCATGAAATGGGTCTGGATGCCTGCCCGGTCGAGCCGCTTGATATGCTCCTTCATGAATTCCGGTCCGCCTTCGTAGGTCATCTGGGTATAGGCTTCCCGGTAGCCCGGCTCCCACATCGAAGTGCCCTTGGCGTCTTCCTCGGTAATCAGCTCCATCACGTTCATCTGGTTGGTGTTGGACACCAGCGTGACCTGATCGGGCTTCGGGCTGAGTTCGGCCAGCATGTGCCGGGTATCGTCGGACAGCCACTGCGCTTCTTCGCCCTGGTTGCGCGGGGCAAAGCTGATCGAACCGCCGACCTGAAGGATCATGCCCGGCACCGCGGTGCGCAGCCGGTCCAGCATCTCGTTGAACTTGTCGAGGTTCTTGGATCCGGTTCCGTCCTCTTCGCGGACGTGCACGTGCAGCACGGTTGCCCCGGCGTTGTAGCAATCGACCGCCTTCTGAACCTGGTCGGCCATCGAGACGGGAATGTCGCTGCTGTCACGGGGGAGGAAACTCGGGGCATAGGGCGCGACCTGGATGACCAGCGGGTCCTGGTTTTCGGGCAGCAGGCTCTCATCGAAGAATTGCATGGGAAAGCTCCTGTCAGGGATTGGGTTGGGGCACGACGGGAAGATCGCACAGCGAATTGACCCAGGGCAGGGCGCTGTCGGCCCACATCTGCATGGCCGGGACAAGGTCGCGGGCCTGCCGCGCGCCGCTCAGGCGTAGCGAGAGATGCGTCGAGTTTTCGGCCTGGGTGCCGTAGAGCGAGGTGCCGCAGGTGCCGCAGAACACCAGGTCGCGCAGCGCCCCGCTGGCGGCGGTCTTGCGGTAGAACTTCGGCGTGCCTCGGCGCAGCACAAAGTTTTCCTTCGCGATCAGCGTGCCCCAGCGGAACGCGCCGCCGCCCAGCACCTGGCAATCGGTGCAGTGGCAGACGAGGATTTCCTGGGGGTCGATCTCCGCCTCCCAGGCAATCTCGCCGCAATGGCAGGTGCCGTCGATCTTCATCAGGCGGCCTGACGCGGTGCAGGCGGATTGGCGAGGTGGCGGGTCAGCGCCTGGCCGATAACGCCCGCGCGCTGCATCTGGCGCACCGAAGGCGGATAGTCCGCGACGGCATAGTGCTGGGTGCAACGGTTATCCCAGATCGCCACGCTGTTCGGCGTCCAGCGCCAGCGCACCTGGTATTCGGGGATGGTCGCACGGCGCACCAGATCCATCAGCAGCCAGTGATGGCCGGGGGTGAAATCATTGCCATACCGGACGTTGTCACGGGTGTGGAAATTGGTGAAATGGGTGCTGTAAGCGCTGACGTAGAGCACCTCTTCACCGGTTTCGGGATGAGTGATCACCACCGGATGCTCGGCATCGGGATATTGTGCCTTCAGCGCGTGACGCTGTTCGATCGGCATCGATGCGCCGAAGCTCGCTTCGATCGAGTGGCGGGTATAGAGCCCGTCGATCTGCTGCTTGATGTGCTGGGGCAGGTCGGCATAGGCCTTGGCCATGTTGGCCCACATGGTGTCGCCACCAACCTCGGGGCACTTCACGCAGCGCAGCACTGCCATCTTTTGCGGATGCTCCCGCCAGGTGACATCGGCGTGCCAATTGTTTTCGAGATAGTTCGGCTTGCTGGTTTCATCCTTGAAGATGTTGACCAGGCCTTCGATCTTCGGCCCGCCTCCGGCAACCGGATGGTCTTCCAGATCGCCGAAGCGGCGCGCGAAGGCCACATGCTGTTCCGGCGTCAGATCCTGATCACGGAAGAAGATCACCTTGTGCTCAAGCATCAGGCGATAGATCTCGTTGAACAGGTCCTCGCTGGCGATCGCGTCCTTGATCTGGACACCCTTGAGCTCGGCCCCGATGTTGCAGGTCAGTTGGTTCACTTGCATGGTCACTCTCCTAAATTGAACACGGATGAGCCGATCGTCTTGCCGGCTTCGAGATCGCGGTGCGCCTGAACGCATTGGTCGAGCGTGTAGCGTGCACCGATTTCCACCTTGATCCGGCCGGCAGACAGGTTGCCGAACCAGAACTGCGCCATTTCCGCGCGTTCGGCGGGGTCGGCAAAGTAGTCGACGAAGGCCGGGCGGGTGAAATAGACCGAACCCTGCATGGCCAGCTGCAAGGCGTCGATCGGCGGGAACGGGCCCGAAGCCGTCCCGCAGCCGACCAGCACGCCGCGCTGCCGCAGCGACTTCAGGGATCCTTCAAACGTGTCCTTGCCGACCGAATCGAATACGGTCTGAACACCTTCGCCGCCGGTCAGTTCCTTGACCCGGGCCGCGACATCCTCGCGGCGGTAGAACACGATTTCGTCGCAACCCATCGCCCGGGCCTTGGCGGCCTTTTCCTCGGTGGAAACGGTGCCGATAACCCGGATGCCGAGCAGCTTCGCCACCTGGATCGCCAGCAGGCCAACCCCGCCGGCCGCGGCGTGGAGCAGGACCGTGTCGCCTGCCTTCAGCCGCGGATCGGCCTTCATCAGCCAGTAGACCGCCGTCAGCCCGCGCATGGTCGAGGCCGCCGCCGTTTCGAACGAGACATTGTCCGGCAGCTTGAGCAGCGGCGCGGCCGGCATCACCCGTTCGGTGGCATAGGCGCCCAGCGGCCCGCCGTTGTAGCTGACCCGGTCGCCCACGACGACGGTGGTGACGCCTTCGCCAACGGCTTCGATCGTGCCGGCCCCTTCGACGCCGATGCCGCACGGCGGCTGAACCGGATAGTAGCCGGTCCGGAAGTAGGTGTCGGCAAAGTTGCAGCCGACCGCGCCGTGCCGGATCCGCACTTCGCCCGGGCCCGGCGCGCCGACATCGGCCTGCTCAACCTGGAGGACTTCGGGCCCACCGGTGGTGTGAAATCGGACGACCGTGGCCACTGTCTTTGCTCTCCCAAGCTCTTTGACGGGAAGCTAGGGCAGACAGGACTTGCTGTTTTCACATTTCGTGACATATTTTTTGCACTTCGCGCCAATGCCGGCGCTCCGGAGCTGGTCTTGAGCGAACTTGTCCGCGTCGCCGCCTTGGCCCGTTATACCGAGACGATGGAGCAGCTCGGGTTCGATCCCAGGCCGCTGCTGCGCGAACAGGGGCTGACGGCCGATCTGCTGGCAAATCCCGAACAATTGATCCCGGCTCGGGCCACGATCCGCCTGCTGGAGCGCAGCGCGGTGGTCACCGGGTGCGAGACGCTGGGCCTGCGAATGGCCGAGGGCCGCATCATGGCGAACCTCGGGGCGACCAGCCTGCTGATCGCGCTCCAGCCGAGCCTGCGCCTCGCCTTGACCGCGCTTCGGGAGTTCCGCACCCGGGTCAATTCGATCCTGGTGCTGCACCAGGAGGAACTGGACGACGCAGTGATCCTGCGCGAGGATTTTGCCCTGCGCAGTCCCGAGCCGTCCCGGCAATCCTCCAATCTCGCGCTGGGGGTGCTGATGCGATTGTGCACCGAAGTGCTGGGAACCGACTGGAGCCCGCGCCTCGCCTGCTTTTCCCATGCCGCGCCCGCTCAAACGGATATTGCCGTATTCAGCCGCGTGTTTCGCTGTCCCTTGCAGTTTGACAGCGAGTTGAACGGGATCGTGCTGCGGCCGGCCGATCTGGACCAGCCCAACCCACGCGCCGATCCGCAGATGGCCCGACACGCCAGGCAACTGCTCGATTCGGTGATGAGCCCAACGGAGCGTACCGCGATCCATGACGTCGACCAGGGGATCCGCCTGTTGCTTCCGGCTGGCCGCGCTTCGATCCAGAACTGCGCAGCCTCAATGGGGGTGACCGTCCGCACCCTGCAGCGGATGCTGGATGCCGAAGGGGCCACCTTTAGCGCGCTGCTCAACCAGGCGCGGATGCAGCTGGCAACACAGTACCTCGCTAACCCCCGGATGCGGATCACCGACATTGCCGGGATGCTGGGCTATAGCTCGATCGGAGCATTCAGTCGCTGGCACAAGCAGACATTTGGCGAGCCGGCGCGCACCAGACGGCGCTGAGCGGCTCTGTCAGAGTAAATGCACCGACTGGCGGCCGAGGGGTGCTGTCAGTCTAATGC
>Ga0315901_10009634_pt1 | contig 11095 bp, 9 predicted proteins | sample LakEriMetagenome_10_FD_203761 | JGI IMG/M metagenome (GOLD analysis project Ga0315901, IMG submission 203761) | Freshwater fungal communities from buoy surface, Lake Erie, Ohio, United States - Buoy 2 MA116 | ecosystem: Environmental > Aquatic > Freshwater > Lake | place: USA: Lake Erie, Ohio...
TACCGTCCTCGAACTCGAGCCCGTGGATCGGCCCCAATTCGTGCCGCAGCACGCTCAGCTTGTCGAGGATGGCTTCAAGCCGAAGGAGGTCTTCCTCGCTGACCGGATCCGGCTCGTGAACAAAGGTCAGCCATGCTCGCGCCAAGGCCGCCATTTCCTGCACCAGACCCATTATCTGATCATCTGATCTTTTGATCATCTGATCGATTCACAAACACTTGAACTGATCGAAAGGCTCCAAACAATCCTGGCACTTCCACAGCGCCTTGCAGGCCGTGCTGCCGAAGAGGGAGAGCATCACCGTGTTGGTCGAGCCGCACTGCGGGCAGGCCACCACGGGTTGTTCGCCTTTCAGCGCGCGGATGTCGGCGCTCTTCTCCGGCGGGGCGATGCCGTATGCCTTCAACTTGCGTTTGCCCTCGTCGGTTATCCAGTCGGTGGTCCAGGCGGGGGAGAGGGTCATTTTCACCTCCACTTCGGGCACGCCGGCCTCCTGCAGCTCCTTCTTGATGTCGGCCGCCATCACGTCCATGGCCGGGCAGCCGGTGTAGGTGGGGGTGATGGTGATGATGGCCTTGCCGCTCTCATCCACCTCCACGCTGCGCACCACGCCCAGCTCCAGCACGTTGATCGCCGGGATCTCCGGGTCCTTCACGTAATCGAGGAGCTCGAGGATGCGGTGTTTGGATATGGGTTCCTGGGCGTTCATTTAAGTATGTCGACCCAAGGGGTCGACGGTACAGGTGCATGGATCAAGATCCGCGGAACCCGAAGGCATCCGCTACCATTCAACGCCGGGATACGCCCGCGTCACATGCTGCATCTCCGCCAGGATGAAACCCATGTGCTCGCTGTGCAAGCCCTTGCGGCCGCCGGTCATCATGAATTCGTCAGCGGGGCGCTTCAGCGTGGCTTCGGCCAGCACCTGGTCCACGGTCTTGCTCCACGTCTCCTTTATGGCGGCAATGTCGGGTGCGATGCCCGCCTTTGTCATCTCCTCCAATACGTCATCGTTCTCGAAGAGCTCACCGGTGTAGGTCCAAAGGTCGTCGAGGGCGATTTGGGCGCGTTGATGGCTCTCCTCGGTGCCGTCACCGAAGCGGATGACCCAATCGCTGCTGGCGCGCAGGTGGTAGGTGGCCTCCTTTACGGCCTTGCCCGCGATGGCGGCGAGCTGTTCATCCTTGCTCTTCAGCAGGGCCTGCATCAGCGGCAGGTGGTAGGCATCGAAGAGGAAGCTGCGCACCATGGTGTGGGCGTAGTCGCCGTTAGGCTGCTCCACCAGCTTCACGTTGGTGTACTGGCGCTCCATGCGCAGGTAGGCGAGGTCGTCCTCGGTTCTGCCTTTACCTTCCACCTGTCCGGCGTAGGTCAAGAGGTTGCGCGCTTCGCCGAGGTGGTCCAGCGCGCGGTTGGTAAGGGCGATATCCTCCTCCAGGATGGGCCCGTGGCCGCACCATTCACCGAGGCGTTGGCTCAGGAGGAGGAGGTCGTCCGCGAGGCGGAGGGTGTAGGTGAAGAGTGCTTGGCTCATGGGTGAATGGGACTTGGCGAATGGCGAATGGTGGACGGCGCGCGGGGCCCATTCACCAACTCCCATTCGCCATTCACTAAATGTATTTCGCGCCTTCGGGCATCGTGTAGAAGGTCGGGTGCCGGTACACCTTGTCATCCGCCGGGTCGTAGAAGCTCTCGGCATCCTCGGGTCGCGAGGCATGCACGTGCTCCGCCAGCACCACCCAGATGCTGTTGCCTTCCTGGCGGCGGGTGTACACATCACGGGCGTTCTCGATGGCCATTTGCGGGTCGGCCGCATGCAGGCTGCCCACATGCTTGTGTTCCAGGCCGCGCTTGCTCTGGATGAAGATCTCCCAGAGGGGCCAGTTGTTGGGGTTGTTGCTCATTGGTGTCCGGTGAGTGGCGAGTGGCGAGTGATGAGTAGCGAGTGGTGCTGCCCGGGCAGACGCACCACTCGCCACTCGCTACTCGCCACTCCGTATCATGCTGCTTTCTTTTTGGCTTTCTTGGCGGCGTAGGCCACGGCGGCTTCTCGCACCCAGGCGCCATCGTTGTGGGCCTTGTTGCGTGCTGCCAGGCGTTCCTTGTTGCAGGGACCATTGCCGGCCACCACGTTGTTGAATTCGGTCCAGTCGATGGCGCCCCAGTCGTAGTGCTGGGTCTGTTCGTTCCACTTCAGGTCCGGGTCGGGGATGCTGAGGCCGATCACTTCAGCCTGTTGCACGGTGCGGTCGATGAAGGTCTGCCGCAATTCGTCGTTGCTCTGGCGCTTGATCTTCCACTTCATGCTTTGTGCGCTGTGCGGGCTGTTGGCGTCGGTGGGACCGAACATCATCAGGCTTGGCCACCACCATCGGTTCAGGGCGTCCTGCGCCATTTCCTTCTGTTCCGGCGAGCCTTTGGCCAACACGGCCATGATCTCATAACCCTGGCGTTGGTGGAAACTTTCCTCCTTACAGATGCGCACCATGGCACGGGCGTAAGGGCCGTAGCTGGTGCGGCAGAGCATCACCTGGTTCATGATGGCGGCTCCGTCCACCAACCAACCGACTGCGCCAATGTCAGCCCAGGTGAGGGTGGGGTAGTTGAAGATGCTGCTGTACTTGGCCTTGCCGCTCAGCAGGTCATCGATGGTCTGCTCGCGGCTGGTGCCCATGGTCTCCACGGCGCTGTACAGGTAGAGGCCGTGACCGGCTTCATCCTGCACCTTGGCAAGGAGGATGGCCTTGCGCTTCAGGCTCGGTGCCCGGGTTATCCAGTTGCCTTCGGGCAGCATGCCCACCACCTCGCTGTGCGCGTGCTGACTGATCTGGCGGATCAGGTTCTTGCGGTAGGCATCAGGCATCCAATCCTTCGGCTCGATCTTCTGCTCGGCGTCGATCTTGGCTTGGAAGATGTCTTCAAGGTTCTTTACGTCCGTCATGGCGTTCTCTTGGGTGGCTAAGATAGAGGGGGGCAGTGGAGTGCGACTGATCCCGGTCAGGAATGAACGATCCGGGTGGCTTCGTGGTTCACGTCAGGTCCGGCTCCGGTACAGACCCCTATTTTCGCCGCCCCAATGACAACCCAACGCATGGCCCGGTTCCATTCCCTTGAAGTTGAAAGTGTTCGCCAGGAGACCTCTGACGCGATCGTGGTCGGTTTCCGGGTACCTGCTGAGCTACGGGGTGATTTCCAGTTCTCCCATGGTCAGTATGTCACCTTGAAGCTTACCGTGAACGGGGAGGAATTACGTCGTTCATACAGCATCTGTAGCTCACCGCTGGACGAAGGTGGGTTCCGGATCGCCGTGAAGAAGGTGCCCGGTGGAAGGGCGAGCACCCAGCTCGTGGAGAAGCTCAAGCCTGGGATGCGGATCGAGTTGATGACCCCGATGGGCAGTTTCACCACGCCGCTCGAAGCATCGCGTGCCCGCCATTTCGTGTCCTTCGCCGCAGGTAGCGGCATCACGCCCATCCTCAGCATCCTCAAGACCGTCCTGCGCGCTGAGCCGAACAGTCGGTTCACGTTGTTCTACGGGAACACCGATACCGATCGGATCATCTTTCGCGCCAGGTTGCAGGAACTGAAGACGCAGTGCGGCGATCGACTGGCCGTGCATCACATCCTCTCCAAGGGCAAGGATGAGGATGCCCTGTTCAATGGCCGCATTACCACCGAGAAAGCCCGTCAGTTGCTGGCCCGTTTCGTTACCGATGGGCTGGACAAGGAGTTCTTCATCTGTGGGCCCGAGCAGATGATGGTGAATGTGAGCGAGGCCTTGGAGGCTTCCGGTGTGGATAAGAAGCACGTTCACATTGAGCTGTTCACTACACCGGTCTCCACGGAGGCGAAAAAGGGAGCGGATCATGCCCACGGTCCTTCCACGGATTTCTCGGGCATGGCCAACGTGAAGGTGATCATTGATGGACGCGACCACGAACTGCAGATCCCGGCCAAGGGCGATGCCGTCCTGGACGTGGCCCTGGACGCTGGTCTGGACGTGCCTTATGCCTGCAAAGGCGCCGTTTGTTGTACCTGCAAGGCCCGGGTGGTGGAAGGGCAGGTGGAAATGGCCATGAACTATGCGTTGACCGATGAGGAGGTGGCCGATGGCTATGTGCTGACCTGCCAGACCCATCCCCGCAGTGCCCGCGTTGTGATCGACTACGACCAGCATTGAGGCAGCTGACGAACACAAATGGACAAGGCGGGCTTACGGGCCCGCCTTGTTGCTCTTCCTGCCTTGGTTCGTGTGTTTTGTAAGGCGGGAGAGGAGATGTTCCTTCGTTAGAAGGTCGCGGTGGCATAACCTGCCAACCGGGTCTGGATGTGTGAGAGGTAGTGTTCGCTGTGGTAGAATCCGCCCATTTCGGGGTTCCAGCGCACGATGGCTCCAGGGAAGTCCGTGTAGAATGGATCGATGTTTCGGGCGTTCACCGGGAGCAGGCTGAGGGAACACTCGTAGTCCGGGTAGGTGACCAGGTCCTTGGGCAGGCTGGCGTCTATATAGATCACCTTCATTTCATACCCGGGCTTGGTCACGATCAGGGTGTACATCTGGTCAATGTCAAGGCTTAGCTCGAACCTGCCCTTCTTGCCTGGCTTTACGGGGCCGATCAGCTGGTTGTCCTTGTACAACATGAGTTCATAGCCTTCGGCGTTCTTACCATCGATCATCACATGGCCGTGTACGGGCAGGTACCAGCCTTGTGCCTGGTCACGCTGGTCCACCAGTTTGCCCTGTGCGAACAGCATGGCGGCCAGGCTGATCGAACCCATCAACAGGAGCCCGCGAAGCAGCCATTCTTGGGCATGAGCGGGTACCATCAGGGTGTAGGAGCGTGTGCGGTTCTTCATCTGAGCAGTTATTTCAACGGTTCTTACGCGGGTATTCGCAAAAGGGTTACGACAGGGTTCACGCCACCTTGATGAACGGGGCGAACACCTTTGCGGTATCCTGGCGTGGCAGCGCGATGCTGATGGTGGCACCGGCCCCTACGGCACTTTCGGCCCATGCTTCGCCGCCATGTTTCGAGACGATCCGGTGCACAATGGCCAGGCCTACGCCTGTGCCCTCGAACTGGTCGCTTCCATGCAACCGCTTGAACACGCCGAACGCCTTGTCCTTGTGGCGGGCATCAAACCCGACCCCGTTGTCGCGGACGAACAGGATGTCCCGCTCTCCCTCGCGCCGGTGGCCGATGGTTATACTGGGGTGTTCCTGGGTACGGGTGAACTTGAGCGAGTTGGACAGCAGGTTGTGCAGCACCACCTTCAACATGGGGGCATCCGCCAGGATCCGGGCATCCGGGTCAATGTCCAACGTGATCTGTTGCTTCCGGTCCTCCGAGACCTGGTCGTGCACAACGCTTTCGACCAGGCCGTGCAGGTCCAGTTCGCGCTTTTCGAGCTCGCGGGTGTTGGTCTGCGAGAAGCGGAGCAGGTCGTCCACCAGTTCGAGCAAGCGTTCCGAGCTACGATGGATGCGTTCAGCGAACTCAGCGAATTCCTCGTCACCGCTGGTGTCCTGCAACTGTGTCCGCAGCATTTCGCTCATGGCAGCAATGTTCTTCAGCGGCGAACGCAGGTCATGTGCGACCGTGTAGGAGAACGAACCGATGTCCTCCAGTGCCTCCAATAGTTGACCGGTCCGGGCGTTCACACGCAGGTCCAATTGGGCGTTCAGCTGGCGGAGGCGCTTTTCCTCCTGTTTGCGGTCCGTCACATCCTTGATCACGGCCTGGAACAATTGACGGCCTTCGCGCTGTCGACCCAGATAGGTCGCGGTCATCAGGCAGTCGATCACGTTGCCGGCAGGTGTGCGCAGGGTTAGGTCCACGTTGATGAAGGCGGTGCCTTCCCGCTTGGACCGCAGCGATCGGACCAGGGCCTTGGGGTCTTCCAGGTATTCCGTAAAAGAGGTTCCGCGGAGATTTCCGAGATCGCTGCCCAGGAGCTTGGCGCAAGCCGGGTTGGCGTCGATCAATTGGCCGCCGTGGTCCACGATCACAATGGGATCGCCGGATACCTCGAACACCTGCCGGTACTGGTTCAACAGGTGTTCCTTGGATTCACGCAATTGCTGGATCTCGAACGCCTGCTGGATGCGCAAGCGCAGGTCATTCTCATCCCAGGGTTTGGTCGCGTAAGCATAGATGCCTCCCTGGTTCACCGCGGAGACCACGGCCTCCAGGTCGGCGTAGCCCGTAAGGAGCATGCGCATGGCCTTGGGATGGCGTTCCCGGGCGATGGAGAGAAAGGTATCGCCGGTCATTCCGGGCATACGCTGATCGGAGATGATCACATGCACTGGCTCGCGTTCCAGGATATTGAGGGCCTCCTGTCCGGATGTGGCCAGAACCACGTCCATGTCACGACGGAACGTGGTCTTGAACGCCTTCAGGTTGCCCTCCTCGTCGTCCACGAACAGTACGCGGATACGGTTATCGATGTTCATGCTCATGCGCGCAGTTCTTGTAGACGGTGTTGACGGATGGGAAGTGTAATGCGGAACGTGGTGCCGACACCGGGTTCACTTTCCACGGCTATCTGGCCGTGATGGTCCTCGATGATGCCGAACACGATCGCCAGGCCAAGGCCGGTCCCTTCGCCAACAGCTTTGGTCGTGAAGAAGGGATCGAAAATGCGTTGCTGCACCTCCGGCGTCATCCCCACTCCGGTATCATGGATGATGATCTCCACGGATTCCTCGTTTTGTCGGGTGGTCACCTTGACCTCACGGGAACGACCTTCCATACGTTCCAACGTGGCCTGTGCCGCATTGGTCAGTACGTTCATGAACACCTGGTTCACCTTGCCTGGGAAGCATTCAACTTTGGGCAGGTTGCCAAGTTCAAGGTTGAATTCGACCTTGTCCTTGAACTGGGGCTGCAACACTGACAGGGTGCTGCGGAGGCCTTCATTGAGGTCGGCGTCCTTCAGGTCTGATTCATCGAGACGGGAGAAGTTGCGCAGCCCTCGTACGATCTCGGCCGTACGTGAGGAACCTTCGGCAATGCTGTTGATGATGTCGCTCAGTTCCTCAATGGATTCCTGGATGCCCATGCGTTGCTCGTGCGCCTTCAATTCGGCCAGCTGTTCGCCGGCCTTTTCCGGAGTGATCCGGCGGTAGCCGTCCATCACTTCCACGATCTCGCCGATGTTACGGCGAAGGGGCGCGATGTTGCTGGTAATGAAGTTGATGGGGTTGTTGATCTCGTGTGCGATGCCTGCGGTCAGTTGACCGAGCGATGCCATCTTTTCGGCACTCACCAGCTGTGCCTGGGTGCGCTTCAGGTCCTCGTTGCTGGCCTGCAGGGCCGCAGTGCGCTGTTTCACCTTGTCCTCCAGCAACGCATTCTGTTCACGCACCAACCGACCGTTCTCCTGGAGCGCCGTCAAGGCCTCTGCCTGCGACCGTTCCTTATCGCGGCGCAGGATGTTGATGCGATCGGCCAGACCGAAGGAGAGGAGCACGCCTTCGATGGCGGAGCCCAGCGGGATGGAATAGGTCGTGAGGTCATTCCATGGGAGTATCCCCAGGTCCCTGAGTATATAGACCACTACACCGGCCAGGAAGAATCCCCAGGCTCCCAGGAAGAAGCGTGCAGCACGGGATCCCGCACGTTGCGCCATGGCGGCGATGGCGATCAGTAGCAACGAATAGGACCCCGACAGCCCTTGCGCCATCTTGTAGCCGAGGCCTCGCCAGCCCAACAGGTAGATAACCAGCGTGATCCCGATGAGGGCCATCGCCGCAACAAGTATGCGGTCCATGCGAGGAAGCGTGGACCGCAACTCGAGAAAACGGCGGGTGAAGGACCCGGCGAAGATCATCGATGACAGCGTGAACAGCACGGATGCGGTCGTGGCCAGCCATGGCATGTCGGGCCAGAGGTGCGTCTGGCCCACTCCATGCAGGGTGAGCTGGGCAAGACAGAGCGTCAGGATGTAGAGCACATAGTGCAGGTACCCCCGGTCGCGCATGCTCAGGAACAGGAAGAAATTGTACAGCACAAGGAATACCATAAGCCCCATGTAGGCTCCGCTCAGGAGGTTCCTTCCGCCACGTTCGGTGAGTAGTTTCTCGCGCGTGGTGAAGCGCAAAGGCAACTGCACCTGCTTGACGCTGTAGACCCGCATTAGCACGGTCGTGCTGCCGATGTTGGGGAGTTCAAGGTCGAAGGCCAGCTCAGGGTATTGGCCTATCCGTTCTCCTTCGCTTACGGACTGTCCGATATGCGCGACCTGTTCCAATGCGTCCCCGTTCCAGATGTAGGCATCCAGTTCGTCGATCTCCCAATACGGGATGGAAACGACCACTCTGTCGTAACCGGTATCATTACTAATACGCATCCGGAGCCAATGGTCCGAACCGCTGATGTGCAGGTTGGGTACATCCTGTGTGATGCCTGCATACCCGTTGGCGGCAAGCGCCTCGGCGGGGGTGAGGGTCCCGTGTGGAACCGACAAGAGCTCCATGGAGCGGCCCAAGGAGCGGTCCATGTCGTTCCGGACGAGCACATGCACCCTGTTCCCATGCAACAGGCCGGGGAACAGAAGGAGCGTGCCGTACAAGCAGATGCGGGCCAACATACGCGGCCTTCTACGCGCGCATGGCCTTCAAGGTTGCCTAAGCTCTTGCAGCGGCCTTTTCCAGGGCGATATGCTGGTATAGGGGCTTGTAGTGTGCCCCCACCGTGGTCGAGAGTCGGTAACGCACAGCATAAGGGATCCCCGTAGGGGCCTCTATACGATCCTGAAATGGACGGCATCTCAGGCTCAGGATCCGGGTTCTCCAGTTGCCCGGTGCTGTGCTCAGCAATACCGTGTCGGGTATCACCATGGCAAATGACTTTATCCGGGGGATGGGGTAATTAAAGGCACCACCATCGCCCAAGGAATCCAGAAGCTGGAAGCCCACCTTGAGCGCGTGCCGGAGGGTGTAGTGGGCCACGAAGCACACGAGATGGCGCATACCCAGGTGATGCACCATGGATACGGCTGCTTCGCTCAGCAGCAGGGGTACGCCTCGCCCTGCAAAGCGCGATGTATTCCACAGTCCACATATCTCACCGCAGCCATCTTCCGTCAGGTCGCCGATAACTTCGTCGATGCACGGCTCAAGGCTTACCAATGCCTGCTGGATCGGGAGCCGATGCCGGGAACTGGCCCGTTCGATCCGGAGGCCGCCCACCATGCCAAGCGCGTTATGTTCAGCCACCAGTATGACGGTTCCTTCCGGAGGTTCCTGCAGCCCTCCGGGCTTCACAACGGAGAGCACGCCCATTTCGGTGAGAACCGACCGATGGCCTTCAACGTAGGCGTTGTAGGACTCGGGGTCCTCCTCGGGCCGGAAAGCACGGATGGTGATGAGGTCGTTCATGCTGGTCGGGTTATGGGGGACGGAATGATCAGGTCCTGCACCGGTCTGCGCAGGCTGCGCACCTCGGGGCCGGTCGCACGGCCCAAGCGAAGCAGGAAGAACGGCTCATGGCCGCTGGTATCCACGAGTTCCTTCAGCTCACCGAGTATGGAGGCGGCTTCCTGGTGTTCCCTTTCAGATAGCATGCCTTCCCGGTCGAAACGGCCGTGCAGACCCATGAAAATGGCCGCGCCCACCGGGTGTGCCAGGATATCCAAGAACGAGGCGTTCAGCCAGAAGCGCTCCATGGCCCTGCCGGCATCAAAGGTGTTCCGCTCGTCCAGGTCCTTCACGGAAATGACGGCCAGCGCACCGGAGGCTTTCACCGAACGCGAGGTGATCTTCTCGATGGCCATTCCACCACCCCAGCCTCGCAGCAGGCCCATGGCGCGGATATCCGAGGCCACGCGAAGACCTACCCGGTCGGCAAGCGGAAGTTCAAGGGTCTCCAGGTCAATACCGTCCCGCGTTCGTTGCACATCGTGTCTGTCCCATCTCATTTCCTTCACGAACATGTCGTGATGACAGGTGTGGTTCAGGAACCGGATACGTTCCGCACGGCCGGTCAACGTTGCAATGGCGTCGATGGTCCTGCGGTCCCTGACAAGTTGTATCGTGGTGTTGGCGGGCACGTCCAACCCGAACACCAGTTGTCCAGCCTCTTCGTCGCCCAGTTCCATCACCGCCGATGCCTTCCGGTTGGTGCAGCGAGCTTCCAGTTGTCCGGCCAGACCCTCCCAGTGATGCGGTAGCAGCCCGGCCACGTCCCGTTCCTGCAGTTCGATGACGGCCACCAGGTCGTTGTGTGTTGACAGCGGACGATGTTGAAGTCCGGTCCTGAGACCGTTGCGTGCGGCCTCGAGCATCATGTTCTCCACACAGGCGCCCATGGCAAGCTGGGCGTAGCGCAGCCCGGGGTCCAGGGCGGACCGTGCACGATCCTTGTCCAGGAAGACCAGCACCTGACCTTGGTGAAGCATGAATCGCCAGGGCTGTGCATTGCCTCCGCTCGGGGCCAGCGACGCGGCCAGCACCAACTGATGGAATTCTGCGTTGGTGAACCGCTCCCTGGTTCCGTTGGTCACTTGAAGTTGTTCCGGGGCATCCACGGTTACAACCCTGGACCCAGGGTGTGGGGCACCCTCCTCGGTGGGCATGAGGCTTACCTCGCCGATCGCAGGGGCTTTGGCCAGCATGTCATCGGGGTCCAGCCACCAGCGACCGCTGTGGATGTCACCCATCAGGAGGATCTGGCGTACCACATGTGCGCAGGTGCCACCACCCGATGTGACCGACGAGGCAAGTTGAGGCCAGGTGGTGATGGTGCTCTCTATCTCCAGCATGCTCGCCTTCATGCGCGGGCTCAGGTTCTCCAAGCCGAGCATGGGAAGCACGAAGGGCAGCTTTTCCTCGCTGGTACGCGCTTGGGCCGCTGCATCAAGGTCGAGGTGCTCCACCAGTCCGTGCATGATCGGTCTGTCCGGTTCCAGGTCGAACCGCTCGATATCGATGAGCCCGCGGTCGCTGGTCTCCATCACCACAGGAATGCCCAGGGTGCGAGCCTGTCTGCGCGCAAGGATCTTCACGTCCACGCTGTCGCATTCCTCCACCAGCACGTCCAGCTTGCCGCCCGCGGTCAGGAACTTGTCGATATTGGCGCGGGTGATGCCC
>Ga0315901_10009635_pt1 | contig 11095 bp, 12 predicted proteins | sample LakEriMetagenome_10_FD_203761 | JGI IMG/M metagenome (GOLD analysis project Ga0315901, IMG submission 203761) | Freshwater fungal communities from buoy surface, Lake Erie, Ohio, United States - Buoy 2 MA116 | ecosystem: Environmental > Aquatic > Freshwater > Lake | place: USA: Lake Erie, Ohio...
CGCCCGACTTGAGCAGCGCATCGGTGCACTCACGTGATGCAGCGAGGTGGAGATAGGTGAAGAGGATCTGCCCCGGGCGCATGCGCCCGTACTCCTCGGCGATGGGCTCCTTCACCTTGAGGATCAGGTCTGCGTAGGCCCACACGTCATCGGCGGTGGGCAGCATGCGCGCACCCGCTGCGACGAACTCCTCGTCGGAGATGGAGGATCCCAGCCCTGCCCCCGACTGCACGACAACCTCGTGACCGTGGCGGCAGAATTCGAAGACCCCCGCGGGAGTGATCGCCACGCGGTACTCGTGGTTCTTGACCTCGGTGGGTACACCGACCTTCATCGCGCTGGCCTCCGTGCGCTCCGTGTCGGGCGCGACCACCGCGCCCGCGCGACCCTCGGCCGCGTCCCCCACTCTGCCCTATGGAGGCGGCCCGGAGGTCGTCGCATCGCCCATCGGCAGATGCCACATCGGAACCTCTGCGGGCCTAAGAGTGATCCATCCACGGTCACGCGCCGCTGCAGCCGCAAGGACTCCAGCGACGGTCGTGGGGTTGTGGAAGTCTCCAGCCAGCACGGCCGCCACGGCGTCGTCGAGATCGATCCACGCCTGCGGAAGATCGGCCTCCTCGGCCTCGCCGGTATGCGGGCGACCACCCGGCAGCGGAGACAGGCCTCGCGCAAGGAAGCATCGGAACGCCTCGCTCGAACCACCCGGAGAGTTGAAGAAATCGACGAGTACGTGCCACTCGGTGGCCGTGATGCCCGCCTCCTCCGCGAGTTCACGTCGGGCCGTCTCCAGGGGAGGCTCTCCCTCGACGTCGCGGAGACCCGCCGGAAGCTCGAGCAGGTATCCGCCCACGGGATGGCGGAACTGTCGGATGAGGAGGATCCGATCGCGATCATCGATGGCCGCGACGCCGACCGCGCCGGGGTGCACGACGACGTCCCGGGTGACGATTGCCCCGTTCGGCAGCCGCACCTCGTCGCTCGCCACAGACCACACTCGGCCCCGGAAATGCGGCGTGCGCGTGAGCAGTTCCGCCTGATGTGCCTCGTCTCGGAGTGGGCCGGTCCACTCGCCGTCAGCCACGGTCAAGCTTGCGCGGATGCGGCCGTGGAGACACCGGCCGCACGACGCTCCAGCGCCGCTCGGACAAGTCCGGCAAAGAGCGGGTGCGCGCGCGTGGGCCGCGAACGGAATTCCGGGTGCGCCTGCGTGGAGACGTAGTAGGGATGCACGTCGGCAGGGAGTTCTACGAACTCGACAAGACGCCCATCGGGGCTGGTCCCGGAGATGACGAGGCCGGCCTCCTCGAGCTGCGCGCGATAGGCGTTATTGACCTCGAAGCGATGACGGTGGCGCTCGTCCACGTAGGGCAGGTCATAGGCGCCCTGCACCACGGAGCCTTCGAGCAGTTTGGCCGGATACAGGCCCAGGCGCATGGTGCCGCCCATATCGCGCTCCCCCGAGATCACCTCGCGCTGATCGGCCATGGTCGCGACCACCGGATGGGGCGTGGTCTCGTCGAACTCGAGGGAGTTGGCGCCCTCAAGGCCAGCCACATTGCGGGCGTACTCGATGACCATGCACTGCAGGCCCAGGCAGAGGCCAAGGGTGGGTATGCCGTGCTCGCGGGCATGGCGCAGGGCTCCGAGCTTGCCCTCGATGCCACGGACGCCGAATCCACCGGGCACGCAGATCGCGTCGACGCCGCCGAGGTGAGCCGCCGCGGACTCGGGGGTGGCGCAGTCATCACTGGTGACCCACCGGATCCGCACGCGGCAGTCCTGGTCGAACCCGCCTGCGCGCAGGGCCTCGGTCACCGAGAGGTAGGCATCCGGCAGGTCGACGTACTTGCCGACGAGCGCGACTTCGACCTCGTGTGCCGGATGGTGCACGCGGCGCAGCAGGTCGCCCCAACTCGTCCAGTCGACGTCACGGAAGGGCAGGCCGAGTCGGCGCACGACATAGGCATCGAGTCCCTCCGTGTGGAGGACCTTGGGAATGTCATAGATGCTCGGTGCGTCGACCGCCGCCACGACGGCTTCCTCGTCGACGTCACACATGAGCGAGATCTTGCGCTTGATGCCGGACGGGACCGCGCGGTCCGCGCGCAGCACGATCGCATCGGGCTGAATGCCGATATTGCGCAACTGGGCGACAGAGTGCTGAGTGGGCTTGGTCTTGAGCTCCCCCGACGGGCCGATGTAGGGAAGCAGCGACACATGCAGGAAGAAGACGTTGTCCCGGCCAACCTCGTGGCGGATTTGGCGGACGGCCTCGAGGAAGGGCAGCGACTCGATGTCGCCCACGGTGCCGCCCACCTCGGTGATGACGACGTCGATCTCCGGACTGGCCATACGTCGAATGCGCGACTTGATCTCGTTGGTGATGTGCGGGATCACCTGCACGGTGTCGCCCAGATACTCCCCGCGCCGCTCCTTGGCGATCACGGTGGAGTAGACCTGTCCCGTCGTGACGTTGGCAGAGCCGTGGAGGTCGGTGTCGAGGAAACGCTCGTAGTGGCCGACGTCGAGATCGGTCTCAGCGCCGTCGTCGGTGACGAAGACCTCTCCGTGCTGGAAGGGATTCATCGTGCCGGGGTCGACATTGAGGTAGGGGTCGAGCTTTTGCATCGTGACGCGCAGCCCGCGCGCCTTGAGAAGGTTGCCGAGACTCGAGGCCGTCAGCCCCTTGCCGAGGGACGAGGCGACTCCGCCTGTGACGAATACATGCCGCGTGCTTCCTCGCTGCTCCACGGGAGGTCAGGCTATCAGCGGTCGCTCCGCGAGGCCTGGGAGCGACCCGCGGCCAACCTGGTCGATGCCAGGGCGAGCAGCTCCTCGGCGTGGGCGGCCGCGGTCGCCGAGTCCTCCTGGCCCCCCAGCATTCGAGCGAGCTCCGTGATGCGCTCGGGCCCCTCGGCGTAGGAGATGCTCGCCGCGGTGACCGTCCCGGGACGCACCACGACGTGGCGGTCGGCGAAGGCTGCCACCTGGGCTAGGTGGGTCACCACGATGACCTGAGCGGTCCTCGCCAGGAGCGCCAGCCGATGTCCCACCTCAATCGCAGCCTTGCCTCCCACGCCCGCATCGACCTCGTCGAAGACAAAGGTGGGGACCGGATCCATCCCGGCGAAGACGACCTCGAGCGCAAGCATCACGCGCGAGCGTTCGCCGCCCGAGGCACTCTTCGCGAGCGGCCTCCCCTCGGGGGCATCACGCGTGACGAGGAGGTACTCGATGTCGTCAACGCCGTGACGATCGGCGCCGCACGCGCTCCCATCGACGTCCAGATCGATGTCGCCGCTCCCTGCTGCTCGCCTGCGCACATCCACGAGGAGGCTGGTCGAGCCCATGGCGAGGGCTGCGAGTTCCTGAGTCACGGCGGCGGCAAGGCGCTCGGCCGCAGCGGTCCGCGCCACGGAGAGTCGGGAAGCCTGCAGGGCCGACTCCTCGCGCAGGGCGGCCACGCGGGCGTCGAGGAGCCCCACGAGCGCCGCATCGTCCCCAAGATCGGCCAGTCGCGCCTCGGCGGCATCACGCCACGCCGCCGGATCCGCAGCCAAGTCCGGCCACGCCCCCGTGCGCTCGAGTCGCCTGCGGAGGTCCCCGAGCACAGCGCGACGCTCTTCGATCGCGTCGACGCGACCGGGCTCGGCATCAAGCCTGTCGAGATAGCGCGTGAGGTCCGCGGCCACATCGACCGTCTCCGCAGCGAGGCGCTCAGCGCGCTCGCGCAGGGCCTGCAGCTCGACATCACGCTCTGCCGCGCGTGACACGGCAGCGGTGGCCACTCCGAGAGCCGATGCAGCGGAGCCTTCGTCGGCGACGAGTGCCTCGTGCGCGGCCAACACCCCTCGCATGATCTCGTCGACATGGGCAAGCCGACTTGCCTCCGAGCGGAGTGATGCCTCTTCATCGGCGGTCGGCGCAGCCCGATCGATGGCCTCGAGGCAATCCCGGAGCATCGATGCTTCCCGAGCCCTCTCCTGCGCGTGCGTGAGCACGTCGTCGCGCTGGCGCATCGCCTCGGTCAACTGCTCGAACGCTTCGGTAAACGCAACGCGAGCCTGCTCGATCTCGGGACCCCCGAACCGGTCCAGCGCGGCCCGCTGCTGGGCGGGCCGTCGCAGCCGTTGCTGGTCGTCTTGACCGTGCACTGCCACAAGTCGGGCACCCAACTGGGCAAGGGTGGCGGCCGGCACCGTCCTCCCGCCCAGGTGGGCCCGCGAGCGGCCCGCCGCGGCCACCGACCTCGTGAGCACGATGCTGCCGTCCTCGTCCCACTCCCCGCCTGCTTCGACCACAAGGTCAGCTACGGCGGGATCGTCGACGCGGAACCGCCCTTCCACGACCGCCGAGTCATGGCCGGCGCGCACGAGCCCGGGATCCGATGCCCCACCCAGGATCAGGGAGAGCCCCGTGAGCACCATGGTCTTGCCGGATCCGGTCTCCCCGGTGATCACGGTGAGGCCCGGGCCCCATTCCCATTCCGCCCGGTCGATCACGCCCACGCCGCGGATGCTCAACTCGATGAGCCCGTGCCCCCCGGTCACCTCCGGCCTCGCCACCCGTCGACGGGAAGGCTGAACTTGGCGACGAGCCGGTCCGTGAAGGGTGCGTGCGACAGGCGCGCGAGGCGCACCGGCTGCTCGGAGCGGCGTATCTCGACGCGCGCGCGCGGCGGCAACTCGATGGCTCGGCGTCCATCGGCCCACATGATCGCGGACGACGCGGGATCCGGGAGCTCCAGTGCGATGACGCTCCGAGGCGAGACGACCAGGGGTCGGGCGAAGAGTGCGTGAGCGCTGATGGGGACGACAAGCAGCGCCTCCACCTCTGGCCACACCACCGGGCCGCCCGCAGAGAAGGCATACGCCGTGGAGCCCGTCGGCGTCGCGCACACGACACCATCGCAGCCCCATCGCGACAGGGGCCGTCCGTCGATCTCCACGAGGACATCCACCATGCGTTCGCGCGCGGCCTTCTCGAGGCTGGCCTCATTGAGCGCCCACGTCCGGTGCACGGCCTCCCCGCCCACGAGGACTGAGACGTCGAGCGCGGTGCGCTCCTCGACATGCCACTGGCGCTCGACGATGGCGCGGACAACGTCATCGACGGCTTCGCGCTCCGCCTCCGCCAGGAATCCGACGTGACCCAGGTTGACACCGAGGAGCGGGACATCACCGTGTCGTGCGCGCTCAGCGCCGCGCAGGATCGTCCCGTCGCCCCCCAGCACGACCACGAGTTCGGCTCCGTCGGCGGCAGCCTCATCGGCCGGCACGACGGTCCAGTCGCCGCCGGACTCAGGAGCCAACTCGTCGTCGTCGCAAACGCGCACCTCTACCGATGCGGCGGTGAGCGCCCGGGCCACCTCAGCCGCCAGGACCTGCGCCTCGGGCCGCGAGGCATGCGTCACGAGGAGGACCGACCGTCCGTTAGACGTCATGACCCGCCTCCACTACGTGCCCGATCCGCTCCGGGTCGGGAGCTCCGGCATCGCGGCGAAGCCAGAGGAAGAACTCGACGTTGCCGCTGGGTCCGGGCAGGGGACTTGCCGCCACCCCTTGCGTGCCCCAACCCAGGTCGTACGCCGCTGACGCGATCCTACGGACGACTTCGGCTCGCTGCTCGGGGTCGCGCACAACCCCCCCTGCCCCCACCGCGTCACGGCCCACCTCGAACTGGGGCTTGACCATGGGGACGAGGTCAGCACCCTCCGCGGCGCACGCCACGAGGGCCGGGAGGACGAGGCGCAGGGAGATGAAGGAGAGGTCCGCCACGATGACCTCGGGCGCATAGGGCAGATCCCCTGGTTGGAGCAGGCGCACATTGGTGCGGTCGATCACGGTGACGCGCTCGTCCGTCTGCAGCCGCCAGTCGAGGAGGCCGTAGCCCACGTCGACGCTCGTCACAGCACGTGCACCACGGCGCAGCAGCACGTCGGTGAATCCCCCGGTGGACGCTCCCGCGTCAAGACAGAGGCGTCCTTCGATCGACGGGCCGCCGAGACGGTCGAGAGCACCGTCGAGTTTCCACCCGCCGCGCGAGGCATAACCGGGATCGTCGACATCGTCCTCGACGAGGACAGCCGCTGCGTCGTCGACCATGGTGGCGGGCTTCGCTGCGACCTGACCGCCCACGCGTACCCGTCCCGAGGCCACCAGCGAGCGCGCCTGCTCGCGCGAGCGGGCAAGGCCACGCCGCACTAACTCCGCGTCGAGGCGGCGTCGTGTCAGGAGTCAGCCCCGCCGCCGGACCCCGCGTCGCCGAGAGCGGCGCTCAGCCGGGCATGGATATCGGCGAAGACCTCAGCGTGCTCCTCGATCGGCACCTGATCAAGCTCCTGGAGTCGCTCGAGGGCGGCGTCGACGCGCGTATCCCCCGTCGGCAGGACGGGCACGGCAATCGGCAATCCCTGCTGCTCCCCCGCCGAAAAAGGCTGCGTCATGACCCGTCCCCCTCATCGGCGCCGTGCTTGTTCGCCTTCGCCTCATCGGCTCGATGCTTATTCGTCTTCGCCTCATCGGCTCCGTGCTTCTTGCCCTTCGCCTTGTCCTTGCCATGCCCCTGCTTCTTCGCCGCCGTGGCAAGTCGCTCTTCCATCTCTGCGCGCAAAGACGTGAGCTGCTGCTCGAGACGGCCGACCTCACGGCGCAGGCTGGCCAGCTCGTCTTCACGGGCGAACCCGAGCCGGCGGACCACACGGTCCACCTCCTCGCGCACGAGCGAGCGCACCTGGTCGGGCGAGAGCAAGGCCGCGACCTGCTCACCCGTGCTGGATGCCGCCTGCACGCCCTGGTCCACCATGTCGCCGACGGCGTCACCACCCTGCGTCCACAACCCCTGGGCGAGCTCGGCGGCCTTCGCGGCCGACATGCCCAGGATCCCGGAGGCCAACTGGAGATACGGGCGGACTCCGGCCATGGGATCGTCCTCGGGAGGCTGCTGGCTCATGGGTCCACGTTACGCGGCCCGGGCCCGGTCTCACGATGTGCCCGCTCGATCAACGCTGCCGCCTCGCCCACCCGGGGTGGCTCCACCGTCGCCCACGCCGCGGCACAGGCGCACTGCAGGGCCGCGAGCCAGTCACCGCCCACGTCTACCCGCACTTCCCCAGCCTCGACCCAGGCGCAGGACGGACCCAGGCGCATAACCTCGCCCTCGGCCCGCGGTCCTTGCGTGCCCGATGTGGGGGCGGGTTGCAGGGTCAGCGCCCTTAGGTCCGCACCGATGAAGTTTGGCCGCTCCTCAGGGATGGCGGATAGCAGCGATGCGACGTCAGCAATCCCCGTGAGGACGAGGAGCGAGGGGACGCCGGCGCGAGTTGCCCCGGCAATGTCGGTGTCGAGGCGATCACCCACGGCCAGAGGGGATCGGGCCTGTGTCCGGTCGATCGAGGCCTGCATGAGCGCGGGATGCGGCTTCCCGGCGATGTCGTCTGGTGGACGCCCCGCGGCGGCTTCGACCGCCCGAGCCAGGCTGCCGTTACCGGGCGCACGCCCGCCCGGGACAGGGAGGGTGACATCGGGATTGGTGAGGGTCCATCGCGCCCCCGCCTGGATCGCCAGTGCGGCCGCAGCAAGATCGGTCCACGCCACATCCCGCCCGAAGCCCTGGAGTACCGCCGCGACGTCCGCCGCCGCTGGGTCGTGCGCTCTCACAGGCTCAAGGCCCGCGCCCGTGATGGCGAGTGCCACGCCGGGGCCGCCGATTGCCAGCACCCGCGCGCCCGGTGGCAGGCGCCCCGCCAGCAGTGCGGCACCCGCCTGAGACGAGGTGACGACCTCCTGCGCGCTTGCGGGGATCCCGAGCACGGTCAGGTGGTCAGCCACATCCTCGGGTGCGCGGCTGGCGTTGTTGGTGACGAAGGCGAGCCGCATGCCTGAGGCTCTCGCGCGGGCGAGGGCGTCCACGGCGCCCGGCACCGCATGATCGCCGATGTAGACCACGCCGTCGAGATCAAGAAGCGCCACATCGTGCTGTGCGGCGAGACTGTGCGCTGCTCCCACGTCCGGCGAGTCCACTCGACTCACGAGGGCGCGCCACCGAACGGGTCACCCTCGAGTGGACCCGAGAGTGGAAGTCCTGCGGCACGGCGGGCTCGAATGGTCGCCTTGACCTGAGTGAGTGCCTGCGCGTACTCCGCACGATCGGGCCTCATCACGCTCGCCATCGCCAGGTGATCTCGCGCCTGGGGGAATTCCTGGAGTCGCCAAAGACAAATACCCGCGCCGTAGTGCGCATAGTCGTCCGCGGGTGCGGACTCCAGGCACTCGGCGAAGGCGTCAGCGGCCTCCGCAAAGCGGCCGCAGTCGAAGAGCGCTCGGGCACGGATCTCGCGCGCGGCCTGCGAGGTGGGATCCTCCAGCAGTACGCGATCGATGAGCACAAGGCACGCGGAAGCGTTGCCGCTCGCGAGGAGGTCGCCCGCCCGACGAAACCAGTCATAGACACTGCCGCTCGGAGCACCCTGCGCCGTCATGCGCCTATCGTGTCATGGGTGTCGCGCTCTATGCCGCTCGACGGACGTCGCGTGCCACCACTTCGGTGCGCGAGGCGGGCGCGGCGCCGGACTTCCAGAACCTGCGCTGAAGCGAGCCCTCGACTTCGATGACGTCGCCGTCATGCCAGGCGAGGAGTCGTCGCCTCACCGCCGCGGACCAAGCAATGCACTCGAGGGCATCGACCCGGACACGACCCGCAGGTCCGCGCTGACGCAGGGGCCGGTCGACGACGATACGGAAGGCCACGGCTTCGTCTCCGCTGGGCAAGTCCACCTTGGTCACGCCCGAGAGGCGGCCGCGTAACTGGACTTGGCTGTAGGTCGCCTCGTCGGGGCTGGTGGTGTGGCGGGCAGGGGACATTGCTCCTCCTCATCGATATCGGGGTCCGGCGACTCGGACCCGGGCCTACGATGCGGCTGAAGCGCCCACACGAGCGGGCGACGCCACCCGCTGTGGACGACTGCGCGAGGAGACTGCTGTGAACGGAATCAGGGACCTGGGTGGTGAGGTCTTCGAGATCGACACGCTCATGGGAGGGCACGCGGGGATTACTGCGGGCTACCTGATTCGCTCCGACCGTCCCTGCCTGGTGGAGACCGGGACGGCCCTGTCCGCGGCCACCGTCATCGACTCCCTCACGGCGCTGGGCATCGGCCGCGACGACCTGGCCACGGTCGTGGTCACGCACATCCACCTGGACCACGCTGGTGGCGTCGGAGATATTGCCGAGGCCTTTCCTCGCGCCCAGGTGGTCGTGCACGAACTCGGTGCCCGGCATCTCGTGGACCCGACCAAGCTCGTCGCGAGCGCCCATCGCGTCTTCGGTCCCGTGATGGATGAGCTCTTCGGGGACCTGAAGCCCACCGATGCCGCACGCGTCGTGGCGCTGGGTGAGGTCGGCGAGATCGACCTGGGCGGTGGACGCAGGCTTGAGGCATTCCATGCTCCCGGACACGCCTCGCACCATGTCGGTCTCCTCGATCCCGACACGGGCGACCTCTACACCGGCGACGCCGCAGGGGTGTACGTGCCCGAGGCCGATGAGTTGCGGCCTGCAACTCCGCCCCCGGACTTCAACCTCGACCTTGCGCTCGCCTCCATGGATCGCATGCGCGAGGTCGCTCCACTCCGGCTGCTCTTCGCACACTACGGTCCGGTGACCGCAGTGGGATCCGCACTCGATCGCTCCGAGGCCGTCCTGCGCCAGTGGGTCGAGATGGTGCGCGAGGCCCGGTCGCAGAATATGGATCTAGACCATGCGGTCGCGATGGTGCGCGAGCGCACCCCGATTTCCTTCAAGGGGTCCGCCAGCCCCGAGGAGCGCGAGGCAACCTGGGAGTTTCTCTCATCAACCGCGGCCAATGTGGCGGGGATCAGCCGATGGCTCGATCAGGCTGAGGGGCCGGGCTCGACCTCGGGAGACGCCGCGTCGGTAGGGCGCTGATCCTCGACATCGTCGCCCCAGGCATCGTCGAAGACGATCCCGTCCATCTCAGCAAGCCGCTCGTCAGCATCCGTCGCCCCGTCCGGATCGACCTGCGCGGCCCGCTCGAACCACATGCGGGCCTGCTCGCCTCGCCCCAGCTCGAGCAGGGTGTCGGCGTAGGCGTATCGCAGACGGGGCAACCACTCCTCGGTACGGCGCGCATTGAGCTCGGGCACTTGGAGGAGGAGCAGGGCGGCATCGGGCTGACCGAGGTCCCTGCGCGCACCGGCTGCGACAATCCTGGCCTCGATACGAGACGCATCCGAGAGTTTCGATTCGGGGACTTCGGCCAGCAACTCCAAGGCCTTGCGCGGCCGCCCCAGGCCGCGCTCGCAGTCGGCCATCACCGGCACGTAGTCCTGGTCTCCGGTCATGCGTCGCACTGCCCGGAGCTCTGCCAGCGCCGCAGCGTAATCCCCCGCCGCATAGGCGGTGATGCCCATCGCCTCGCGCACAACGGACACGCGCCCCGCAAGTCGCTTGGCCTCCGCCGTATACGCCAGGGCGAGGTCGACGTCGCCCTCCTCGAGCGCTCGGGATGCGGCGACGAGAAACCGCGCCACGGTCTGACCGAGCTCCTCAGGAAGCGTGCGTAGCTCCGCGGCAACGCGGCGGTCGATCTCCTTGCCCGTGATGTCGTCAGGGATGCGCGGCGCGCGCGGCTTATCGCTGCGCGGCTTGTCACCATCCTTCGGCCGCGACCCTGGTCCAGCCTTACCGGGCGGCCTGCCCTTCGCCGGCGGCCTGCCCTTCGCCGGGGGTCCGCCCTTCGCCGGCGGCCTGCCCTTCGCCGGCGGCCTGCCCTTCGCCGGGGGTCCGCCCTTCGCCGGCGGCCTGCCCTTCGCCGGCGGCCTGCCCTTCGCCGGAGGCTTCCGGTCGCGCGAACCCGATGGCGATGTCATGGGCTGCATCCTTGCCGATCGGGGTCGAAGCGCCGCAGGCCGGGTGACGAGCCCGCGACCCCGATCACTCGAGATGCTGCTCGTAGCGACGGCGGGCTGCCAGGAACAACCCGCCGCACAGGATCGCGAGCAGTCCCCCCACAAGGGCCTGGGCCCGGTAGGCGTCGACGAACGCCACGCGATCCATCTCACGGATCTGGTCC
>Ga0315901_10009637_pt1 | contig 11094 bp, 11 predicted proteins | sample LakEriMetagenome_10_FD_203761 | JGI IMG/M metagenome (GOLD analysis project Ga0315901, IMG submission 203761) | Freshwater fungal communities from buoy surface, Lake Erie, Ohio, United States - Buoy 2 MA116 | ecosystem: Environmental > Aquatic > Freshwater > Lake | place: USA: Lake Erie, Ohio...
TCTTTTTTGGCTGGTGATGTGGTTGACATCCTTGATGGAGCTGGTGCTTTGATTGCGCGCGGCGTGGCAGGAGCTGACGCTGACGTGGCCGCAAAATCCGCTGGTCAGCGCTCAGATGCCCTTGGTGAGGGGATCCCGAGTGAGATCGTCCATCGCGACGATCTCGTGGTGATGCCTTCGCAGTGAGCTAATTCGAAGGTAAGCGCGCAGCGAGTGCACGCATAACTTGCGTATACATCTGCTTGGGTTCTGGTACCCGCAGTAGCACGAGCAGGACGATGTAAGTCAAGCTGCCGAGGAATGCCGATGCCACCACGCGACCAAGTGCGGCGAAGCCGCCGTTGGCGTCACTCATCAGCGACACAAGCCACATGATCACGCCTGAGCCCGCGCCAGCGAGCAGCATCGGCACAAAACCGACGAGCACACGCGCCGCAGAGAACTCGCGAATCTTTGCTTGCAGCCACAGCAGAGCAATTACCGAGGCGACGATGTAGGCAATCGCGAAAGCCAGACCGAGACCGAGAACGCCGTAACGATCGACGAGGAAGAAAGCCAACACGATGTTGAGGATGTTTTCAATCAGGTTGATGAAAAATGGTGTGCGTGTGTCCTCATTGGCGTAGAAACCACGAAGCGTGAACAGGTAGAGCGAGAACGACACAAGACCGATCGCAAATCCGGTTAAAGCGCGAGAAGTGTTGTAGACCGCATCGGCTGTGAAGTTCCCGTGCTCAAGCAAGAAACCGATCGTTGGGCGCCCAAGCACGAGAAGGATTAGTGCAGCAGGGATAGTGAGCATGGTGGTGAGCCGCAGACCCAGGTTCATGCGCTGAATAAAACCAGGTGTATCACCACGAGCGAGTCGGCGCGCTAACTCGGGTACGAATGTAGTGGCGAGAGAAACTGCCAGCAGGCCGTGAGGCATGAGGAAAAATGTGTAGGCCTTTGAGTATGCGTCTTGGTCGCCACTGCCTGGGTGCGCAAGATTCTTCACCACCACGATGGCGGCCTGGTTCGCAAGCACGTACCCGAATGTCCAAAATGACAATCTCGTAAGGTTGCGGACCGCTGGATGTTTGAGATCAAAACGGAATCGGAGCCTGATGCCAGCGCGCCGCGCAGCAAACACGAGAATCACGGCCATGATGCCAACGCCGCCAGTAGCTCCGATGCCAAGTAGCCACCGCAGATCTGGCTCGGAGAGTACATCGCCGAGAATCGGCGTGTCTTTGCCGTGAATTGGATTGATCAATAGCAGCGTGATGATCGTGAAGATGTTTGAACCAACTGGTGCCCATGCTGCAGCAAAGAATTTGCCTTTGGCATTTAAGAGAGCACTTGCCAATGCTGTGAGGCCGTAGAAGAAAATTTGGACAAGGAAGATTCGCGCAAGAGCGGTGCCAACGGAACGATATTCAGTGGCATCAACAGCGGCTGATGGCTGGAGAGAGAAAATGCGAAATATGAGTGGCGCTGCAATTACCGAGACCACGGTGATCAGAGCAAGGAAAACGACCGAAACGCTAAAGACCGCCTCGGTGCCTTCCTGATCCTCGGATTCGATCTGGCGGGTGAACAGCGGCACAAGACTCGCCGCCAGCACACCGCCCATGAGGAGCTCATAAACGGAGTTGGGGGAGTTGTTTGCGCCGTCATAGGCGTCTGCCAATGCGGTTTGTCCAACCACCACACCAAACACCACAACCCGGGCCAAACCAGTGATTCGAGACATTGCAGTGCCGAATGCGACAACAATGTTCGATCTGAGTAGCCCTGGTGCGTTTTCCATCCCCGCGCAAGCGTAGAGGTTCTAGGTGAGAGGGGGTGTCCCGATAGGGTGAAATCCCATGACATTCAGATTTGAAAGCGTTGACCAGGTCCGTCAGGGTTTGCGCGAAGTTGATTACTTGGCAGATGACGGAATCGCCAGTGTTGCGTTCTTGGCAGAGCGTCTCGGAAAACCCGTTTTGGTTGAAGGCCCTGCGGGTACGGGCAAGACCCAGCTGGCAAAGAGTGTGGCTGAACTCACCGGCGCTCGCCTGATTCGCCTCCAGTGCTACGAGGGCCTGGACGAGAGCAAAGCGCTCTATGAATGGAACTACAAGAAGCAGTTGCTGCGCATCCAGGCCGATAAGAACAGTGACTCCTGGAACGAGGTCCACGACGACATCTTCTCTGAAGAGTTCTTGTTGACCCGCCCATTGCTCGAAGCAATTCGTAGCGATGACCCAGTAGTGCTGCTCATCGACGAAGTTGACCGTGTGGAAGTTGAGACCGAGGCTTTGCTGCTTGAGATTCTGTCTGAATATCAAGTGTCGATTCCGGAGTTGGGCACAATTACTGCCAAGCAGATTCCATTGGTCTTCCTCACCTCGAACAACACCCGTGAGCTTTCAGAAGCTCTGAAGCGCCGCTGTCTGTTCTTGCATGTTGATTACCCAGACATGGATCGCGAGAAGCAGATTGTTCTCACCAAGGTGAAGGGCATTTCCGAGCATCTCGCGGATCAGGTTGCACGAATCGTGCGCAGCATTCGTCAGCTCGACCTTAAAAAGGCACCTTCAGTAAGTGAGACCCTTGACTGGGCACGCACTCTTGTTCTTCTTGGTATCGACAATGTCGACATCGAGCAGGCCAAGGAGACTCTGCACATCCTTCTCAAGTACCAGTCGGATATCGCAAAGGCCGCCAAGGAACTCTCGAACGAGAAGTGACCAAGCGCAATGCCAATGCTTGATCTTCTTTCGGGGTTCGTGAACGAACTTCGTAACGCCGGGTTGCCCGTGAGCCTCACGGAAAACCTCGACGCTATGGAGGCGATCAGGTTTATTCCGCTTGAAGACCGCGATGCTTTCAAGTTCGCACTCGGTTCCACCCTGATCAAAAACGGTTCGCATTGGAATGCATTCGAGACAATCTTTGAGGTTTACTTCAGCTACCGCGGCCCTGAATATCTCATTGACAACGATGCCGAGCTTGATGACTTGATGCAGTCACTGCGTGAGCAGATGGATCAAGGCAAAGGTGATGGCGGAGGTGGCGGAGGCGATTCACAGAATCAACTCTTGATGGCGTTGATGCAAGGCGACCAGATGATGATGCGTCAGGTAGCCAAACAATCTGTGGAGCGTTACGCAGGCATGGAGCCGGGTCGACCAGTGGGTGGCACCTATTACTTGTATCGCACTTTGCGCAATCTGGGTCTTGAGGAAATGCCTGAGAAGCTCATGGATGAACTGCGCAAGCAGTCAGACGACGACCTCTCGCCGATGGAAGAGCGTCTTCACAAAGACGAGTTTGACGACCGGATTGACAAGTTCAAAAAGGAAGTAGAAGCCGAGATCCGCAGGCGTTTGGTCGCCGATCGCGGTGCAGAAGCGATGGCCAAGACACTCCGTAAGCCCCTACCCGAAGACGTGGAATTCATGCATGCCAATCGGGATGAAATGCAGCACCTGAAGAAGGCTCTGCAGCCGCTTACCCAGAAGCTTGCGGCACGGCTGGCGCGCAAGCGTCGTCGTGGGCGTCGCGGACCACTTGATTTCCGCAACACCGTGCGCCATTCGCTCACCTATGGCGGTGTACCACTGGAGCCAAAGTTCCGTGCACCACGCGCCAGCAAGCCCGAACTCATCGTGGTTGCAGACATTTCCGGCAGCGTGGCGGCTTTTGCTCGCTTCACCTTGATGCTTGTGTACGCAATTCAAAACCAGTTCTCGAAGGTTCGTTCATTTGTTTTCATCGATGGCGTCGACGAAGTCACCGATTACTTCAAAGGTGTTGACGATGTTTCTGAAGCCATCGTTCGTGTAAACAACGAAGCCGATGTTGTGTGGGTTGATGGTCACTCTGATTACGGTCATGCGTTTGAAACGTTCTGGGAGCGCTACGGAAAAGGCATTAGCTCGAAGTCGACCGTTCTTTTGCTCGGTGATGCCCGTAACAACTACCACGCGTCACAGTCATGGGTGGTCAAAGAAATAAAGAAGAAAGCCAAGCGTGTGTACTGGCTGAATCCTGAGCCACGCAGCTATTGGAACACTGGCGACTCGATTGTGGGTGAGTACGCAGCGCACGCCGACGGCCTTTACGAATGCCGCAACCTACGACAACTCGAGCAGTTCGTGGAGAAGCTGGCATGACCGGTACACGACTCATTCTGATTCGCCACGGCGAGGCGGTTGCGAACGTGGAGAAGCTGTTGATGAGTGCCAAGACTTGTCGCGGGCTTTCAGAAAAGGGCCGGAATCAGGTTGAGCGATTGCGGGATCGCTGGCTCGAGTTGCCTGAGTTTTCTGCGGATGCTTTTTACGCAAGCCATGTGCGACGCGCGATGGAAACGGGTGAGATTGTCGCTCCGGCAATCGGCGCGCTCGAGATGAAAATTGAGCCCCGTTTTGCCGAACATGATCCAGGCCCGGAATGCGATGGCTTGTCGTATGAGGAGTTTGTCTCACGCCACGGCAACCCTGATTGGGAAGGCGATCCGTATGCGGTTTTCTTCCCAGGTGGAGAGACCATCGCTGACTTCCAGCATCGAGTTGGTATCGCAGTTCAAAACGTGCTCCGTGAACACACTGGTGACACTGTGGTTGTGGCGTGTCATGGGGGAGTAGTTGACGCAGTGGTTCGCAGTGCGCTGCGGCTTCCACAAACTGGCCAGTTCTCGATGTATACGAAGAATGCGTCAATCACTGAAGTGGTTCACGATAAGCCTGGGCGTTGGCGGTTGATCCGTTATAACGACACCGCACATCTCGCTGCACTCGCTGAAGATAAGTGATTTTGTAACAATGATCTATGACCTTGTCGTGATCGGAGCTGGCTCGGCAGGTGCAGTGATCGCATCACGCTTGAGTGAGGCCTCGTCTCGATCGGTTCTACTCCTCGAGCATGGGCCGATGTACACCTCGGCTGCCACACCAGATGCGGTTCGCGGAACGAATCCTTTTGCGGCGATGCGTAGCGGAGAGTTCGTGCACCAAGGTGTGCAGGCGCGCATGAGCGCAATGGCGCCACGGAAGCCTTATCTGCGTGGTCGGGGCGCTGGTGGTTCATCGGCAGTGAATCTGATGATTGCCCTGCGCGGATTACCTGAAGACTTTGATTCTTGGGAGCATGACCATGGATGTAGCGGTTGGAACTGGACCAATGTTTCCGCCGCGTATTCGAGAGTGCTGGCCTCAACCTCAAAGTTTGATCGTGCGCATTGGGGCCAGCTCGAATCGGCACTTGTACAAGCAGCAAACGAGGCGGGTGTGCCAGAGTTGGACGGCGATCAAGACTCACTAGGTGGTATTGGTGCTGGCGCAGTTGAACTGAACTACTTCAATGAGCGTCGCTGGTCAGTAAATGATGCCTATCTTGAGCCAGCACGCAGCCGACCCAATCTGGAGATCCGTGGTCATGCGGCAGTTGCTCGGCTTGAAGTCACCGATGACGTGGTCACAGTGCATCTCGCTGATGGCAGCCATGTGCATGGGCGTGAGGTGTGTATCTCTGCAGGTGCTGTGCACTCGCCCTGTTTGCTATGGGCCAGTGATCTCGCGTCACCCGCTGTGGGTGTTGGGATTCAGGATCATGTTGGCATCTCGTTTGCCGTTGAGCTGAAAGACGGGGTTGGTGCTGACCCAAGTAGTGAGTTACCTGTTCATGCTCTCGTGCGTCAGTCTTCGCAATGGGGTAATGGCGATCTCCAGTTCATGGCGGCATCACATCTCGGTGATGCGGGCTCGCAATACGGCGCGTTGTTTGTCGCATTGATGCAGGTTGAGTCCCGCGGTGTCATGAGTTTCGATCCCGCAAACCCGACCGTGCCTGTTATCGAGGTGAACTCGTTGTCTGCCGATTTTGACCGCGTGGCAATGGTCGAAGGCGTGCGCACGCTAATTGATTATGCGTATTCTTCGCCCGTGCGGTCAGTGGGCAAAAATGTGTTCTGCGATGATCAGGGCACCATGGCTGCCGAACTCGCCACGATGAGCGACGCTGAATTGATCGAATGGACTGCAGCCAATGTGGCCGACTATGTGCATCTCTCGGGATCATGCCGAATGGGCGCCCCAAATGATCCTGAGTCAGTGGTTGGGCCTACTGGACGTGTGCACGGAGTATCACGTGTGCGCGTGGTTGATGCTTCAATCTTTCCAGCCCTGCCGCGCGCGAATACGCACATGCCAACAGTTATGGCTGCTGAGATGATCGCATCTCGCTGGGACGATTAGGCAGTTCGTTTCTTCGCTAGCGCCTTGCGCACGACTAAAACCCAGCCGGCGATCGCGCAGATGCTGAAGATCGACCACTGAATCGCATAAGACAAATGTGAACCACCAGTGAGTGTTGGTGCAGCTACTGGATATGGAGCCGAGTTTGTCTCAGTTAGAGACTGGATATACATCGGTGCCAGATCGCCCTCTACTTGATCATCAATGCGGGGGATGTCAATGCGGATGATTTCGGTGAGTTCACCTTCGGCATTGTTATCGATGGATCCCGATCGATGTTTGGCGCTCTGGCGCAAATACCCAACAACAGTTTGTTCCCCGGCTGGGGGTGCGGGCACCTTGTCGGCGAGTGGAATGAAACCACGATTGACAAGTATCCGCGTGCCGTCATCGAGCACGAGTACTGAAATTGCATCTACCCCCGCTGTGCCGAATTGAGAAATGTTTACAAGCGTGAGTTCTTCATCTGCAAGGTACGTGCCCGTGGCGGTAACAGGTAGCCATTCAATGGTCTTCGGGTCGGCGTCTGTGGTCAGCACATCGCCCAATGGGCGGGTATCGGCGCGCTGGTTAGTGCGTACCTGATCATTGAAGTCGTTGCGTTGGGAGAGGCGGTTCACTTGCCAGAGAGCGAGGTTGATCATCACCACAACCATCGCAATAACTAGCAAATGAAAGGCAATCCATTTGGGCCGCAAAAGAAACTTGTACATGCACCTCTAAAAGTATCCGCTTGCTGGCAGAATTGAATCATGGCTGAATCAATTCTCGTGTTCGACGGAGATTGTGCGTTTTGCACAAGCTGTGTTCGCTTCATCGAGCGGCGTATGAAGCACCACCCCAAGATCGTCGCTTGGCAGCTTTCCGACCTATCCGCTCTTGGCCTCACGCAGGCTGAATGCGAAGAAGCCGTGCAATGGATTGGTGCCGATGGCAAGCGTGCCAGCGCTCAACACGCGGTCGGCCAAACGCTGGTGCATGCCGGCAAGGGATGGATGGTGTTGGGCCGCATCGCCCTACTGCCGGGCATCTCTCATGTGGCCGGTGTTATTTACAGGTGGATTGCTCGCAACCGCCATCGCATGCCTGGCGGCACCCCTGAGTGTTCGTTACCTCAGAGTGAGCGCGGGAAGTAAGTCATAGTCACCACGCTTGGCTGCGTGCGTCGGGGGATGCGCATGCGTTCAAGCGGGAGAAACGCGCACAATGCCACGCAGTGCGGCAGAAATACGATTCGTAACGCGGCGAAGGTCATCAAGTGAAAGCCGAAGAGGCACACCACCGTGATCACGATTGTGCGTTGTCTGCGAATCAAAAAGATCGCAGGTGACAAGAATTCACCCCAGAGAAGCACCCACTGTGAGACCCGCAGAATGCCGGGCTGGTCAACTAACCAATTTGACCAGTACGTGCCGCGGCGAATCACTGCGCGTGTGAGTGTTGCGCCATTCAGCCATGCCCAGCCGCCAAAGCGCACTTTGGCAAAGGCCGCAAGGAAGTAGGTCGCAACTACAGCGATCTGCACCATCCTGACCAACCACCCCGAATGAGAATCGGGTGTGTGGTCATTTATGTTGAGCGAACTTGCCCACGCGAGAACACCAAGAAGCAGCAAGAATCCGATGCGGTCGTGATCGACTTTGCCGTATGACATCGCAATGAACATCCACCACATGTAGCCAGTAACCACGAGCACGCGGAGTGTTTGCGCCCCGAAGGTTGCTTTATTGCTATTGAGACGTTGATTGAGGATCAGCACAATCGCAGAGGCGATTGCGGTCACCACAGTTACCCATTGGATGAGATTCGCCCACAGCAGCGTCGGTGTCGGCAGATGCAGAATGCGCGCAAACATGACTGGCTGATAAAGATCGGCTGGCACTTCGCCGTGTAGAGCGATCCAGCGATTTCCAAGCAGGATGTCAACCGGGACAAACAAATAGGCCAGAACCCCGAGACGAGCCAAGCGCGATGCCGGCAACGCGGGTTGCGCCCACCTAGTGACGCGTTCTATAAGTCGCATTTGGATTTGTCTTCCGATTCAACTTCGCCCACAGGCTTGCCATCTTGGAGTTGTTGCCATTCACGCACAAGAACTACCCGATTCAATGCGGGAAGTGTGCGCCGCGATTGTGCTGTGCGGCCGATGAGGCACAGGAGCGACGGGTCAGCGATTAAGCGATCGGTTTGTCCTTCAATCTCTGCGCGGCGCAGCCCATAGGAAAGGCTCGACAAGAACACGCGCTCTCCATCATCGGTTTCGCCGTAAACCGAGTACCAACTAGTGCGACCATCAAGGCGTTGAGTAGTCGCATACATCCGAAAAGGACCGATCGGAAAATGATCGTCTTGTCCCCACAGCGCGCCCCACATCAGTGCAAGAACAACTGCGATGGTGGACAGAGTGCGGAATGGTTTTGGCGATGGCTGTGATCGCATCGCATTAATTCGGCGTTGCAGATATGGCGAGAAATAGCCTGCGTAGCGGCGTTGCAAATCGGGGAGTTGCCAGTCGTTTCCAGTTACCTTGCCGCGACAGTTTGAAGCGCCACATTGACACTCGAATTCGTCATAGTCCGAGCCGTCGGTCATGGCGTAGTCAAAGCTGAGCTCTTCGCCGGGCTCAATGCGTCGCATCGCAACAACCTGCACGGAGTACTTCATGCCGCCGTTTGGATTGCACGAATGATTGACACTGTCACCCGGCTCGCGTTCTGGTGGGCCAAGCACGAAACAGTCGTCGTCAACCTGTACGGAGCGAGCTTGACGATCGGCACTCATTGTTGCCATCTGTGCGCGGTTAACGATTGCGCCACCAAATGTGGCAAGAATCTCGCCCTTCTCGATCGGCTCAATCGCAAAGCTGCCCCAACCTTTATCACCGGATGGACGGGCCTCCGCTTTAGGGGTCAGAAAGTTGAAGTACACGGCAATAGATAATGCCAGTGTTCCTTTAGTTGCTGGCAATGAATCACTGTCCGTGGCTAGTCTTTAAGGCACATCACGAGTGACCTTCTGGTCCGGCAACCGAGATACCCACGGTGCCTTCCATCCGCTGGATGGGATGTGGTCTGCGAAAGCAGGCAAGGGTGGAAGTCCTCTTGATGCGAGAAGTCGAGCGCAGGAAAAGGAGGACAACATGGGCAGGAAACACGTGCGACTGCACGCAGCCACTGGCGCATGGATGCCCGGCGATCCAATTGGTGCTCGCAAGTTCTTTGAATTCTCCAAAGATCGACCCTTCATGGTTGAAAGCGGCGGTCACCTCACCAATCCGGTGATTGCTTATGAAACGTTCGGCACCTTGAATGCGGACAAATCAAATGCGGTGCTAATCCTGCACGCTTGGACTGGCGATAGCCATGTGAGTGGCCCCGCAGGAGATGGTCACCCAACCGAGGGCTGGTGGCACGCGGTGGTTGATCGCGGTGGTTTTGTGGACACCGATAAATGGTTTGTTGTGTGCCCAAATGTGATCGGTGGCTGCCAGGGGTCTACGGGCCCTGCGAGCGTTAATCCTGAAACGGGCAAACCTTACGGTTCGAGTTTTCCTGTGATCACAATCAGAGACATGGTGCGCAGCCAGGCACTGCTGAGCGATCATCTTGGAATTGATAAGTGGCATTCGGTGATCGGTGGGTCAATGGGTGGAATGCAAGTTCTTGAGTGGGCAGTGATGTTTCCGCATCGTGTTGCATCTGTTGCGCCAATCGCTACGTGTCTGCAATCAACTGCGCAACAAATTGGTTGGGGCCATATTGGCCGCATTGCGATACGGGAGGATCCAAACTTCAATGGCGGCGATTACTACGAGCAAGAAGCTGGGCCCGATCATGGGCTTGCAGTGGCGCGACAGATCGCCCAAGTTACGTTTCGATCGGACAATTTGTTCTCCGAAAAATTTGGTCGCAACTTGCAACGCGGTAACACGCACCCCCAAGGAATGGCAATGTGGGATCGGTTTGAGATTGAGAGCTATCTCGACCACCACGGTGAAGTCCTTGTGTCGCGGTTCGATGCAAACTCCTACCTGACCATCGGCAAGGCCATGGAGTTGCACGACATCGCACGAGGGCGTGGTGGGCTCAAAAATGCTGTCGCTCGAATTAAATGCCCAACACTCGCAATTGGTATTGAGACAGACATGTTGTACCCCGATTATCAAGAGAAACAGATCTACAACCTGCTGAGTGATGCAGGCACTTCGGTGGACTATGTGAACATCGACACCCAGCACGGACACGATGGCTTCTTGCTTGAATCAGTGCAGGTGGGCCGGGCGCTTGGCGCCTTTTTGGATCGCGTCTGACCTGCGAGAATGAAACCCGTGCAATTCGCCCTGGAGACGACCACCACCATCAAGACCGTTGGCGCGGTACTTGTGTTGTTTGGAATCGGGCTTGCCGTTTTTACCTACTACTACTGGAAGTCGGCGCGTCCAGAGCCTGAGGCGCTGGCACCGCTTGAGGTGATGAGTGCGAAAAAGTTCGCTACAACCGATCCGTTGAACCAGCAGCGCCTCCTTGATGAAGTACGACCCGAGGGAATGGCAGCTCCGAAAGAGACCGTGCGGATGGCAATGCATGCGGTTGTGATGGCCACACAGGCTGAGAAAATTGAAGCTGCCCGTATTGCCGCTGAAAGGGAAGAACGCGAACGCTTGGCGGCCGAATTCGGCGATGATCACGATTCGGACTCGGATGATGATTTACCAACCCGCGCCAACGCTCCAATTGATCCATTGTTGGGCTGAGCAAAAGTAGGTTTGAGGCATGGCAAGTTTTGACCCTAACGAAATGATCGCCCGCTACAAGGAGCGTGCCGCAGCAGTGCGCCGCCGCCCGTTGCCCCCTGTTGCTGGTGAAGA
>Ga0315901_10009645_pt1 | contig 11088 bp, 10 predicted proteins | sample LakEriMetagenome_10_FD_203761 | JGI IMG/M metagenome (GOLD analysis project Ga0315901, IMG submission 203761) | Freshwater fungal communities from buoy surface, Lake Erie, Ohio, United States - Buoy 2 MA116 | ecosystem: Environmental > Aquatic > Freshwater > Lake | place: USA: Lake Erie, Ohio...
ACATTGAAAGATGATGTTGCGCGGTCGCTGGCGCATCTGGCAGGACTGGAGAACTTAGAAGTCTATGGAGTTGCAATGGCGGCTCATTCACTCGGGATACCGTGGGCAGCCGCATTGGGTGTCAGCAACACGGTTGGGGCTCAAGCGCACGAGCAGTGGAAGGCTCATCATGACCGGGCCTCACGCTCAGCTCAAATGTTGCTGTTGAATTCATTCGCCGAGGACTTTGAAGCATGAGCGTGCGTCTGATTATCGTAAGCCCGATGCACGCGTCCAACATCGGATCGATCGCCCGTTTGGCAGGTAATTTTGGTGTGTCTGATGTTGTTGTTGTAAGTCCGCGCTGTGATGTTTTTTCGTCAGAGGCGTTCGCATTGGCAACCGTGCATGCTCGATCGGTTCTCGAAGCGTTTCAGATTAAATCGTCTCTTGCCGAAGCCATCGAAGGGGCGCAATACGTCATTGGTTTTTCAAGGCGTGTCGGTGATTTACGACGTCCCGATCTCGGCTGGAGTGATCTACCGTCCTCTGTCAATCATCAGGGGCGCGTCGATCTGGTCTTTGGGCCGGAAGACACGGGACTTTTGCATCAAGATTTAACATTGTGTTCGGCTGTCTGTACGTTGCCCACTCAGCCAGGTGTTCCGTCGATGAATTTAAGTCAGTCCGTCGCGGTGGTGTTGGCCGGTGCGCTTTGGAACCAATTATCGAAGGACGACGAAAAGCCTGTTATAAAAACACGTTTTGAAGCGGAAAAGCCGCTCTCAGCGGAGGGACTTCGCCATTTAGTGGCTCACTGGCGACAGTCGATGGTCGATATTGGTCTCACGAACGATGGTAACCCGGATCGATTGCTTCATTATTTTCATCGCATTCTCAATCGTTCTGGTTTGAGCGAAAGGGAAGCAAACATGCTGCGGGGCTTTTTGAGCCAGATTCAAATGGCCGTCGGCACGCGACAACTCAAGAAAAGGCTTGATGAATGAACTCTGAAATATCCGAAAATGAGCAAGCTCAGCCGCAACAAAATCATCCTCGGAGTTCAAGATTCTGGTCACAGATTATGCTGAGTCCCGCTGTGACCTTCTGTTTATCAGCTTTATTTTTCGCATTTTGCTTTACAACACTGACTATTGAGCCTTTTGATTTTGATGAATCCGTCTATCGGCGGATGGCCGAGGAAATGAAGTCTTCTGGACTATGGATGTCTCAGCCGATGTTTAACGGTGAAGCCTATAATCACAAGCCGCCGACGTATATTGCAGTTTTGTCAGTTGCAAGCCGGCTGCTGGATGAAGCGGGACCCATGGTTTCTGCTTATGCGGGGCGCTCAGTGAGTTTGATTTTCTCTTTTTTGACCCTGCTGTTGATTCATGGAACGTGGAGGCGATTGAGCGACTTCAATGTCGCCTTAAAGAGTACAGAAGCGACTCAAAAATCTCTGTCCATCTCTCCTGTTTATTTTTCTCTGCTTTGTTTTTTGCCAACGATCGCAACAACTGCAATTCTTTTGGATCCGCTTCTCGTTTTTTTTACGACACTTTTTGTTTGTTGCGAAGCCTTAAGAATTCAGAAGCAGAGTGTTGACGAACAGGACTCTGCATTGGAGTCCGATGCAGCTCTGCGCTTGGGCGCTGCATTGGGAATGTCCGGTGCGACTATCACCAAGGGGCTAATCGGACTTGTGCTCCCTGCGGGCTGTGTCGTCGTATACAGTTTAGGTTTGACAGTTTTTAATCACAATCTTGGGAGCAAAAACTCCCTTGCGGCGATTCGCTGGCGTTCCTTGTTCACAACTTTTTTCAAAACAGGATTATCATTTTTCCCACAGTGGATGGTTGGCGCTTTATTTTCCGGTTTTTTTTATGCCGTCGTTTGGGTGACGGGTGGTTCTGACTTTGTCGGTGAATTTTTTATTAAGCATCATTTTGGTCGTGCGACATCCGCGATGGAAGGTCATGATGGTAGCATCTTTTATTACATTCCCATTTTGCTTTTGGGTGGAGGTCTGACCTCGGCCTATGTGATATTGATGGCGTCCACAAGATTAAAAGCACTCTTTAACAAGAGTCTTTGGACAGCCGTTCGGTCACAAGAAACTCCGAGTCCGTGCGCTCCAATTGTTCCCTTGTGGCTTTTATCGTGGTGCGTTGCTTGTGTTTTGTTTTTTTCATTTTTGGCGACGAAGCTTCCCAATTACATCTGGCCGGTATGGCCGGTTTTGGCCTTGCTGGCATCACTGCTGTCTCGGGATTTTTTGCGTTGGCCACCGGAGCGTCCGAAGAAGATTTTTTCATTTTTGGCCCGCATTCTTGGGTTTGCACTCCCCCTTGTTTTTTCTGTTCTTGTGTTTGGACTGTATCTCTGGGAGCCGGTTCTTTCAAAATGGGTCACATTAAAACCTCGCGAAGCTGCCATTGTGGAGTCTGTGTTGCTACGCAAACAGCCTTTGATGATTGGTTTTGGTTTGGCAGGGCTGAGTCATTTTTTTGCAGCATTCTTGATGAATAGCTGGATCATCAGGACACTGCGCGGTGGCGATTCACTGAGAATTTCTTTCGCAGGAGTCGTGAGAGTGTTGGTTGCCTTGCAGCTATTAGGTTGTCTTTTTTTGGCTATCTTTGTGATGCCAGCCGCAGAAGAGGTTATGATTGGACCTGTTCAGCAAGCGACACGGCAGGCCAGTCAGCTGCTGGCTCAGGGTGAGACGTTGGCAACTGCGGATCTTTATAGCCCGACTGTGGTCAGCCTCCGGCAGGAGCGCGTCACAATCGGGATTGGTGACGGAGAATGGGTCTTTAAGGATCCTCTCGTGAGAGTTGTTCTGACCCCTGTTTGGAATTTATCGATGTGTGAGGCTGCGTCCTTCCGCGTGATTCAATCAGCCGAGTACCTTCGCATTTGTGTGCGCCCGTAAAGCTGACCACTGATTTTTTGGATGTGCAGTTCGACACTCGTTCGCTTGTTAGCAATCAGGCCGCATTTGGTGGCGTTGGGTCGTCGTGGGTTTCCACCATTTTGAGCCCTGTTTTTTCTTTGCCGTCGAGGACACTTCGAGGCACCTGTTCCCATCGATAGAGAACACCCGGACGACCGTTTGACCAGAATTGGAGTCCTACGGACGTCACTGAATACCTGTCAAATGCAACCATCCGACTCGTCTGGTCGGACAAGAGAAGAACCAAACGGCGATCTTGAAGGCGTACCGACAAAACCCGTTCGTGTTTTGAACCCTCAAGCCACAGCAACGTGCACGGAGATTCGCAGAGCTTCTTCAGCTTTTGTGTAAGAAACATATCAGGCATAAAGGGGTGCCCTCCTTGGCATAGACATCGCGCATCCATGCGCAATGCAACTCCATAACCTCCAAGAGCTCAGGAGTCTTTGTATGTATCGGTCGTCGCCTTCAAACTTGACCGAACGATTGTGCCGCTCCGTCAGGACCGCTGAAAGTTGGGAAAAAAGTGCACTGTTCAAGAGGTATGATTTATGCTGCGGCAGGGAAGAGGAATTCAAGGGTTCTCAGAAAAACTGCAGAGAATGACCATCACTCATTGATTTCATCGTTGCTTTTATTTTGCAGACTGTCCGGACGGTGTTTTGCGGGTGGAGCAATTAGCAGTCGCACCTGATTGAATGCCACTGTGCTCAAGTTCTGCAGCTGCCAAATGCCGCGAACGAAAAGTTTGAAAGGGGTAATTTGATTTGTCCGCGCGCGGAGCATAGCCGATAATCGACTTGCAAAAGAACGAGCGCAGAAATTTTTCGAGTCGCTGAAACTCCTGTTGAGCATCCGCTGAGAACGTCACATTTGAGCAATTAAACAGGATGCTGTAGGGCGAGTGCCACATTTTAAGAATGTTTTGAATCTTTGATTTGAGAGTTTGGATGTCTGCTGCGCTTGTGAGCTCGGTTTCAGCCAGAAATCCAATATCCATCACATGGGCATTGAAGTCGTTGTCAATCTGGATTCGGCTGCGCAGGTCATCAAGTTGTCTGGTGAGACCTGCACCCCGCGCCAGTCCGGTGCGCCCAACGGCGTTGTCATAGCCTTCCACAACTTCAAACGGACACCACTCAGGCGAGTGTCCTTCGTTGCAGAAACCTAAAATTTTTTTCATGAAAAAATTTTTAAAAAAATGAATCATCCGCTCAAAATCTTTGCGCAGAGACGGCTCTACAAAGAAAGCCCGGCAGTCAAAAAGACACGTGTAGGGTGAATGCCATTTTTTAAGATTATCAGTCCAAGCGCTTTTGAGCTGCGATAGTTCATCTGGACTTGAAATATTCAGTCCGTCGGGAAAATGAATTTCGACAACGCGCGCTGAGAGATGATTTTCAAACGTGAGCTTGAGTGGCACAGTGTCCCCCTGATATGTTTCCGTTGCGTTGTCTATACTCCGAGTTCGGTGGCTGGGAAAGTTTGCACGGGGCTTCTGAGATTTGAAACACAAAGTCAGCCTTTATTGAGGGAATAATGAAAATATTGTTCTTATTGTACACGCAGGCTGAGGGCGGAGCGCCTGGATATTTGAGTCGGCGTGGCGAGGAAGCCGCTGGAAATCTGGCCCAGACCTTGTTTGGTTTTGCGCAGGATACGCTCAAAGTGGATATTGATGTTGATTACGAACGGCGAACCCAGTCACTCCAGGAGGATCTTCGCTGGAGAGCGTATCGTTCACCGTCCTCTCTGCCGCAGGCCGTTCGTGCGTCTCACGAATTGTTTGGTGAAATTCTTCTTCTCTCCGGAGAACATTTTAGAACTCTCAAGACGGCAGAGCCTGTTTCGCAAATGTGTGCTTTGCCTGTATGTGTCGACCCGCGGATGGATCGCAGCAGCGATGACAAGCCTCTGAAGGGTACTCTAGCAGACGCACTCCGCGAACTAACAGACGTTCATCTTGCAACGCTTGCATCCGTACCCCGTTGTGTGTGGGTTGCTACGTCTCAAAAAGCTTTGCTCGAGTGGATTCGTCCTCTGATGGACTTGGAAAAATGGGAGAGCTGCAGGGAGGTCATGCAGCAGTCGACCCAGAATGATTTGCAGCCCGCAGTTTTTGCTTGCGGCTTTGAAAGAAGTTCTGATGGGACCTCGCGTTGGGTGATTGATTAACCGCTCTCCGTGCGCACGGCACGGCACGGCATGGCGCATGCAATTGAATGGCGAGAAATTTAGAGTCTCGTCACTTTAAGAACTCCAAACGGCAGGGCGACTTGTTCTGTCTTGCCTTTTTCGAGCTTGATAATGTTGTTCCCGAGTCGTTCAACCATTTCAAAGGCCTGAGCCTGTTGGCCCGCTTTCATGGGAACTGGAGATTTTGCGGCGTTCTTTTTCACGGAGCGCAGGAAGTATTTGACAGCCCAGACCCCAATCTGACGGGGAAGAAGAATGTGCTGGTCTCCTGGAAGCCTTTGTAGCTCCTTGGTCAGTTGCTGAGGCATCTGAAAGCCACGGGGAGTCATCTTGGTCCATTGGACTTCAATCCAACGCCCACTGCCTCTGACTCTATTTTTCTGAATCATCCACTGTGAAAGTAATTTGCACAAAAACATTGGAACGAGAACGAGTAAGCCAAAGTAGCTGTTTGCACCCAACGCAAAAATGAGTCCGATGGCGCAAAAAGCGATGATGTCCTGAGTTTTAAAACTCAATCCTGCACTCGGTATTCTTTGCCAGAGCTGAAAAATCAAAAAAGTGATGAGCATGAGGCTGCCAACAAGTATCATGAGGCTTCTGATAATCAGAAGAAAAATATCCATGAAGCGTAAATCCTATCCGTCAAAAAATTAAGGCCAAGTTGTTCCTCTTTAGGCTTTTGCAAACCGTGCAGCAGGTCATCTTGTGCCGGAGCCGCAAATCACCTTGCAAATAACCGCAATTGATGCAAGTTCTCTCGCTCAGGTGCGAACACGAGCGTTGTTCCTAGAATAGGGACGTCAGCGATGCAAGACACTTCCCGGCTTACGGCTTCTACAACATTGCCCCGTTGGGGGAACCGACTCGCTCGTTTGCGCGGTTGGGAAAATGATTTTCGTCAGTTGGCGCTTGAACGAGGGTTTACTGAGCTGAACCTCCCCCTCAGCCTGCCAACGTCCGAGCTGACCAGCCGTAGCCATGGGTCGACCCTTCTTCCTGCGGCCCCCCGATTTTTGGACTCCAATGGGACTGAATGGTCATTGCGCACCGATCTGACCGTTTTTTCGGCGCAGATTATATGCCGGCATGCGGCTGACCTAAGTTTTCCCTTTTCACTTTTTTACTCTGGAAAAGTCTTTTCACCGCAGGGGCTGCTTGGTGCAGAAGGCTTTCGCCTCGGGCATGCGTCTGAATTTGAGTCTTATGAATTCGGCGCTGAAATCATGGGTGAAGACAGTCTGAAGGCCGAAAAAAAGCTACTGAATCTTGCAGTTGCCGCACTTGGAAGCTTTGGCTATCGGGGTGTCAAGATTGTTTTGGGGGATGCGCGCGTTCTTGCTCAGTTTGAAAACCTGGTCACTCAGCGAATGTCCGAAGAACCTGGGCGTTCTCGGTTTTTGAATCAACTGAGGGATGCGATTGCGGCCAAGGATGCGGCTCTTATTGCCGAGTTGATTGAATCGTTGGGCGGCGGTCTTGAAAATTTCTGGAATGCTTGTCCCGCCGTTCGCATGTTGCAGGACACCGCAAAAACCTTGAGGGTGGATCACCCGGGTGTTGAGTTCACCGTCGATCCGTTTCTGATTCGACAGCGTCGGTTTTATAGTGGGCTTGTCTTTGATTTTTGGGCATTGGATGCGGATGGTTTTTTGAAAAATGTGGGTGGAGGCGGGCGCTATGACTCCCTGATGCAACATTTTGGGCATCAGCGGAGTGCGGTCGGATTTATGCTGCGCGATCCGCAAACAACCGGTGTTGATGATGAACGTCAGTCGGGTGTGACTGTGACCTCCCGACCAATTCGTATTGCGCTTCCGAAAGGTCGATTGCAGTCGTGGGGACTGCGGGCGTTCGCTGATGCCGGCATTCAGCTGTCAGAAAATTACGAATCAACCCGCAAATTGGTGATCAAGAGTAGCTGCGGTCGATTTGAGTTTTTATTTGTCAAGAATGCTGATGTCGTCTCTTATGTTGAGCGCGGAATTGCTGAAGTGGCAATTGCGGGTTCAGACCTTCTCGATGAGGCAGAAACACAGTCTGTTTTGCGGCCAATGACCTTTGCTTTTGGCCGTTGTCAGATTTGTTTGGCAGGTCGACCAGAGGCCGAGACCCAGCTGTTCAATAAAACTCGCCCGCGCATCGCAACAAAATATCCTCATCTCTCTCTCCGTTTGCTGCGCAGTTTGGGGCTCGAGCCTGAGATCATTCCGTTGCAGGGAAGTGTCGAGTTGGCCAGCGTTATCTCGTATTGTGATGCCATTGTTGATTTGGTTGAAACGGGATCAACGTTGAGGGAAAACGGCCTTAAAGTGTTTCGTGAACTCTCGCAAACACGTGTTCAACTCATTACATCCCGAGGCTTTGATGTCCAGTTCCAAACCCTGCTTCGACACTGGTTGCATCAGTGGCGGGAGTTGAGACATGTGGCTGAGCATCATTTCGATATTCAATGTGATGAGGTTTTAAAGAATGATTCGGATATTAAAAACAGCGGATCAGATTGACAGGTTTATTCATTCCTTGGATGCGCGTTTGCCTGCAGAGGATCAGACCATTGTTGTCCGAGTCCGAGAGATCATCGAGCAAGTCAAGCGTTCCGGAAGGCAAGGCGTGTTGGCTCTTCGTGAAGCTCTTGAACAGGTGTCGGCTTCTGAACCCCTGACTTATCGGGCCGAGCATCTGCGTTCGCTTGCGGAAAAATGTCCAAAAAATATTCAGACGGTGTTGCAGACATCCATTGAGCGCGTGCGTGCTTACCATCAAATCCAATCAGATGCGACGCGCTGGATGTCGCTTGGTGCAAGCCGATTTGCTTCACGCGTTCAGGCACTCGATTCCGTTGCACTCTATGTTCCAGGGGGAAAGGCTTTTTATCCAAGCAGTGTGATCATGTCTGCAGTTCCTGCACAGGTCGCCGGCGTCTCACGGATCGCTGTGTTTACTCCTGCACGGTCGCTGGGTGATCCTGTCTTTGCAGCAACGGTGTGCGCTTTGGGTATTGATGAAGTTCATGCGGTGGGTGGGGCGCAGGCTGTCGCCTTGGCAGCGTTCGGCGATGAGCATTTGAAGCGTTTTGATAAAATCGTCGGTCCCGGAAATGTCTACGTCGCAACAGCGAAGCAATTACTGTCAGGTCGCATTGGAATTGATGGTTTTGCGGGGCCGTCTGAGATTCTGATTTTGTCAGACGGATCGAGCCCGGCTGATTGGATAGCTCTTGATCTTCTTGCGCAGGCTGAACACGACGAAGAGGCGAGTTCGGTGTTGGTGACAACTTCTGAAGTGGAAGCAATTGAGGTCAGCAAAAAAATAGAACTTTTGGTCGACGCTGTGTGTAAAGATCGTGCGTCTATTGCGCGTAGTAGTTTGTCTCGATGGGGCGCTGTGGTCGTTGTTCAGAGTCGTGAACAGCTGGTTGAAACTGCCAACCGGTTAAATGCGGAGCATCTGCATGTTCAAACAAGATGTGCGCTCGACGCCGGAGAAGGACAGGACTATTGGTTGCGGTCTTTACGCGGTGTGGGGGCGATTTTTTTGGGACGTTGGTGTGCAGAAAGTTTTGGTGACTATCTTGCTGGCCCCAGTCATGTTCTTCCGACGGCAGGAACTGCTCGCTTTGCCTCTCCGTTAGGGGTTTATGACTTCATCCGCCGTTCTTCGGTTTTGTCGATGTCTGCAGAGGATGCACAAATGCTGGCGGAGCAGACGGGAGTTTTTGCTGACGCAGAAAAACTGTGGGCACATGCAGCGGCCGCGCGTGCGAGACACACGCAGGAGATATGAGAATGAACAAAGCACAGGGTTACCAACAAGAGAACGGATTGATTCCGATGGAGAAGTTGTTTCGGCGCGAAGCCCTGCAATTTCCTCGCTACACTCTCAATGAACCAGCAGAAATGATTCGCCTCCACCAAAATGAAGTTTTGACCCTCGATGATGAGGAAAGACTCGAATTTATCAGTGAATTATCCCGCATGATGTTGGTGAAAGGCAGTGAGGCATTCAATACCTATCCAAGCCTGCAGCCTCATGGTTTGCTTCGGGCTTTTGCCGATAGTCTGGGTGTCGACGAGACAAATGTCGAAGTTACGTCTGGCAGCAGTCAAGCACTCACACTGTTGGCAGAAGCACTTTTTGCACCGGGAAGAAGAGTTGCGGTCACGTCGCCGAGTTTTTCTTTGTATGCTCATCTGGCACGCCTTTATGGCAGCGAAGTGGTTGATATTGAGCTGGATCACAACTTTGAATTCTCCGCTCAATCATTGTTTTCAGAGCAGGTCTTGCAGTCGCAGGTTGCTATTCTCTGTTCGCCAAATAATCCGACAGGGACCGTGTTGTCCTATGACATGATTGTGGAGTTTGCCTCTGTTTTTCAAGGTGTCTTAATTGTTGACGAGGCATACTTTGAATTCTTTGAGGCTCAGGGCGGGGAGTCATGCACACAATTTGCAACCGAGCAGACCAATGTCATTGTGCTGCGCACACTATCCAAAGCCTGGGCCGCCGCAGGTCTGCGCGTTGGGGCGCTTGTCGGGCATCACGAAGTGATCTCGTTATTTCGCGCACTCAAGCCGCCCTATTCGATCGCTTGGCCATCGGAAGTATTAGCAACTTTTATCCTAAACAATAAAGCTTTAGAGACCAGAAAAAGGATTAAAAAAATTGTCGAGCAAGTTCGTGATTTGCAGTGTGTTCTAAGCTCTTGCTCGGGAATTGATCTGTTGCCTGAATCAAAAGCTAATTTCATCTTTTTCAAAACTCGTTTTGCCGATAAACTCGATCATGAATTAAACAGTTGCGGATTTGTGGTTCGTCGCTATACATCTGGCCGATTGAATCAATGTGTCAGAATTAGCATGCCGAGTGAAGAACACTTTCAAAAACTCAAAGAATCATTGATGAGGATTCTAAAATGAATGCGATGACTCAGCGTGCAACAATTCTGGAGAGACAAACAAAGGAAACCGCTATCCGCGTGCGCTTGGATTTGGATGGCCGCGCCGCAGGGTTTGATACGCGCATTGAGACGGGCATTGGATTTTTCGATCACATGCTCGAGGCCTTTGCCAAACACTCAGGTATTGCTCTTGAGATCTTTTGCAAGGGAGATCTTCACATCGATCAGCATCATACGGTTGAAGATGTAGGAATTGCTTTGGGTCAGGCGATCGCAAAGGTGTTGGGTGATTGTGCGGGTATTGAACGTTTTGGTCTAATGGAATGCCCTCTGGATGAGGCCTTGTCCAAGGTTGTCATTGATATTTCTGGCCGTCCGTTTTTGCATTACGGTGCGCAGTTCAAGAGGCCAATGATCGGTCAATTGGATAGCTCACTCTTAAAGGAGTTTTTTGGTGGGTTTGTCCTTCATGCGCGATGGACCGTTCATGTTGATGTCTTGCGTGGAGAAAACGATCATCATGTTGCTGAATCCATCTTTAAGGCTTTTGCACGTGCTGCGCGAATTGCATGGCGGCAGGGTTCCGATACAACCATTCCTTCGACAAAGGGCATGATTGTATGAACGAGGACATGCCCACAGGGTTTGATATTTTTCCGGCCATTGACCTTCTTGATGGGCACAGCGTCCGCCTTCATCAAGGGAAAAAAGAAAGCGCCCATCGAGTGCACCATGACCCGTTGCAGCAGATTCAGGACTATGCAGACGCTGGAGCACGGTGGGTTCACGTCGTTAATTTGAATGCGGCGTTTGGCGATGATGCGGCAGTTCATGAGGGAGCACGTCACACGGAGGCTGTCATTCAGCAACTGGTCACTCAAGGGCGTCTGAAAGTACAGCTCGGAGGAGGGCTGCGATCGTCAAATGCTTTATGGCGTGTCATGGAGTTGGGCGTCGAGCGTGTGGTGATCGGAACATGGGCTGTAACGAACTTTGATGAAGTCATGGAGCATGTTCAATCAGCCCCAGAGCGGTTTGTCATTGGGGTGGATAG
>Ga0315901_10009646_pt1 | contig 11086 bp, 19 predicted proteins | sample LakEriMetagenome_10_FD_203761 | JGI IMG/M metagenome (GOLD analysis project Ga0315901, IMG submission 203761) | Freshwater fungal communities from buoy surface, Lake Erie, Ohio, United States - Buoy 2 MA116 | ecosystem: Environmental > Aquatic > Freshwater > Lake | place: USA: Lake Erie, Ohio...
GCCGACGATGGTGCGATCCAGCGATGCCATCACCCACGGGATGTCCTTGAGTCGCACGATCCCGTTGCTTCGTCGCAGTTCACGCCCTGTCTCCATCTCGTAGAACTCCGCGACCGTGCTCTCAAGCAGGATGCCGCGCACGGCGGCTGGGCCGACCGGATCAGGCGTGTAGGCTCCACGCTTCTCTGCCCAGAGTTGATACGGAGTCTTGTACGGCGAGAGACCGGCGATGACCGCCGCTTCCGTTGCCGTGATGCCGTCAGCCCGAAGTGCGAACCACTCAGGGCTGCGCTGTTCTGCCTTCACGAACTCGTACCGATTGCTCACTTGCCCTCCTCCTCCCGCCAGCGGCGGTCTACTTCTACGATTCTCCTGCCAATCCACTCGGCGACTGGAGCCACCACACCGTTGCCGCAGCAGCGGTAGCGGTGCCCATCCAAGTGCTTTGGCAAATCACCATCTTCACCTAGCCCCGAGCCAACCACAGCGTGAGTTGTCCGAGTATCTCCGATGTCAAAGTTGTTCAGCGTATTCGCTGCCTGCGCCTCCACCCACGACTCCGTTTGGCTAGGCGTGCTGCCACGGGTAGACTTGCGAAAAACTTGTGGAATCGCCCTTCCAGTATCAAGCGTTGGGGATAATCCGCGCTCGTCAAATATCCGCTCAGATTGAGGAGAGTCCGCCCCTCCACCTGTCAAACTGCCAACCAGATAGCCCTCCTTATTCAAGTCCTGATTGCTCACCCCAACCTTCCAATCTCGCGCTTGAAGTTCACGATGTGTTCTCGCCCCGAAGGTTTCCAGTGCTCGCTGAGAGTCCAGCCGTCTGGCCAACCCATCAAGCGCTCGCATTCCGTCGGGGTCAGACGGCGCACTTCCAGCCCAACCACTCCCTGAGAAACCCTGCGAAGCGCCTCGCTCAGACCGGCTGGCAGAATCCTCCCTCGCATCTCGGCGCGGCGAAGGATGCCGCTCGCAGCCTTCGCACTCAAGGAGAACCTCGCCGGCGCGGTCGGATTCAAGACTTGCGACAATGAACACTCGTCGGCGTCGCTGGGCGACTCCGAAGTATCGAGCGTCCAAAGTTCGCCACGATACGCCATACCCGAGTTGTTCCATTTCATAGAGAAGCCGTCCGAAGTCAGCCCCCTTATTGGAACTGAAGAGCCCAGGGACATTCTCCAGCACGATCCAGCGAGGTCGTCGCTGCTCCACAAGGTCAAGGAAGGTGAAGGCGAGGCTGGATCGCTTGCCTGCGAATCCTGCTCGCTTGCCTGCGACGCTGAGGTCTTGGCAAGGGAATCCTCCACTCCAGATGTCTGCCTCTGGGATGTCATTCGCGTCCACCTCCGTGATGCTCCCCAGATTCGGAGCGTCTGGGAACCGCTCTGCCAACACCGCGTTGGCGTATGGATCTATCTCGCTCACGCTGACGGTGTGGATGCCAGCGCGCTCAAACCCGAGGTCGAGACCGCCGACGCCACTGAAGAAGGATGCGTGCCTCACTTCGCCGCCTTCTTCCGATCTTTCTTGGCGAATCCATCGCCGTTGTAAATCACCGCCGCCGGCGTATAGAGCATCCGCATCCATCGGCCACACTTCGCGCATCGCGGCGTGTAGGTTTGATGCATTGAGTGCGTGTGCTCCTCGCGAGCGCCGCACTCGCCGCAGCGATATTCGTAGGTGGGCATTAGCCCATCACCACGAACAGCACGACGAGTAGCCAGAACCCCAAGATGCCGATGGCGATATCCGTCAACCTATCAGCGCGCTCGCTCTGCTCGCCGAGATATCGCGTCCTGATCGCCACTCGCTTATAGACCTGTGGCTGCGTCTTTCTGTTGAGCCTCATCGCATAGACCCCGCTGCTAGGAGCAGGATCATCCCTGCGATGAATGTCACGAGTGCGAGTCCATCTAGGATCATCGTTTTCACTTTGCCTCCTTCTGTGGTGTCTCATCTGACACCTCAACCACTACGCTGCTGATGATCTCGTATTCGCTGTCACCATCTGCACCAAGACCGCTGAGGCTCTCGCCTTCGCCGACATTTGCCAGCGCCTCTTGGATCGCCTCTGCCATCTCATCGCGACTCGCGAACTTTCCCTCAGTGCGCTCCACTTCCACCTCTAGGATGACCGTGAACCTGTGCGCCATTATCGTGCCTCCTTTTTTGGCTTGCGCGCCTTTTTCTTGGGCGCTTCGTTGACCTTTCGCTCCAGCGCTTTCGCGAATGCACTGGCGACTTCATCATCCTGCGCTGTGATGATGATGAAGTCGCTGAGGTTGACCTTTGGCATCACTTGCCGCTCGCTTCCAAGACCGCCTCTACGAAAAACTCGTCGGCGAGGAACTCAAACTCCGTCCCACTGAACGCCGTGCGCGCGCAGTCAAGAAAGAGTTTCTCAGCATCACGATTGTCGTTGAGGAACCTCGCAGCGGCGCCATCGCCGATGCCCTGACACTCAACCCATCCGACCTTCTTGCTATTGAGATAGAGATCTGCCTCGTATGCGACACCACGGCGGTGCGACATCGAGCGATAGTTCTTGACCGCCCAGCCTGTGGCCTTCGCCATCTTCGCTGCCTGAGCGGTCACCTTTGTTGCCTCTGCTAGTCCGTTCATTTGTTCCCCCTATGTCAGTCGGGGCATCTGCCCCTCTCTCTCCTGACCCCTATAAGGTACGCCCGTACCCTACCGCCGTCAAGCCCCCTGTTTCGTGCTCAAACAGGGGGGTCTTGGCGGGCTGGAGAGGGGGTCGCGGGAGGCTCGCGCCCCACCCCTCCAGCCCTGGGCCGACCGCCCGAAGGCGAGCCGGCATAGTCATTCCTCCTGATCCAACTGATTCTCTAGCGCGAGGTGCACGACGACGCTGAGGCACGATAGGCAGATCTTGTGCTCGTGGACGACCACATCGCCACTCCGCAGGTCGAGTCCGAGGATCAGCGTGCCGAAGGCGTAGACCTTCCTCGCAGGCTCCTCGCAGACATCGCAGACCTCAGGATCGCGGCGCTTTGCGACCGTGACCATCGTCTAGCCGCACGAGATACTCAGCGGTTGGGCCGTCCTTGCCGAAGAAGATCGCCCACTGTGCTGGAGTCCCAGAGGCTGCCAGCCACTCTTGGGCATATCGGTTGGACGACTCGATGCTCGCATTGCCCCATACGGTATGCGCTCCGTCACTCAAGACGAGGCGCGCCGGCGTATGCCAGTGCCCATAGAACAGCGCGTCAAATGGTGCGACGCTAAGATTCCATCCCTGCGCTCGTTTGGCGATGGCGTAGTACGGCAGACCGAACGCTCCACCACGGAACTGATCGCCGTGTACCAGCATCGCCCTCTTGCCTCCTGGCAGGTCGAGCGTGTCGTACCAGTGACGACCGCCCATCGTCAGCGATTCTTTCCAGTCAATGCGCTTCTCGTCTTTCACGAGATCCTTCGCCACGCGATACAGGATCGCGTCAGCATTGGACTCATTGCTGTGATCGCCATAGCGTCCCAGTCGTCCGTGATTGCCGATGGCGCCACGAACGGTGACCTTCTTGCCGAGTGCTGCCATCGCGCGCACGAACTGCGCGAGCATCGCTGCGCCCTCAAAGATCTGCACATAGAGGCCACCCTGCTCAACCTCATATGCCTGTGACGGAAAGATGTTGCCGTCGCTCTCCACGAAATCGCCGAGGAGCGCGCATTGGATCTCGCTCACCGGCACGCCGTGCAACTCGATCAGGCGCGCGATCTTTTTCGCGAGCAGGTCAATGCGCTGCTTGGCGACATCTATGTTGTAGGTCTCAGAGTTCTTGCCCAACTGCCAGTCCCCGAGCAGGATCGTCAGGGTCTCTGGCGTGCCCGGCTTGCCCGATGGCTTCGGCGCTGGTACGGCGGGGATCTTCATCCCGAGCGCGGCGTCCTTCGCGGCGCGGTAGACCGCCTCCACGAGTTCCGCCTGATCCGCCTCGCGCTTTGATAGCGATCGGAGCGCCCGATTGTGTGCCGCTCGCAGTTCCTCGTATGCCTGCGTCGCGTCTAGTGCCTTCTCAATCTCGCTCATCGTGGGCACCTACAGTGGTGCCGCATATGGCGTGAGAGGGTCTCCTGTGCGATCTCTACCTTGTAGGCGTTGCGGATCGCTTCGGAGAGGATGCGCCGGTTGCGAGTCGGATCTGCAAGTGCTGCCACCAGCGCTTTTCGCTCGTCTTGATCCACCTTGCTGAGTAGCGCCGCGACGGAGCACTGCGGCCCTTTTTTCGTCTGTTCTGCCGCTTCAAGAGCAGCCTCGAGTCTAGACACGGTGATTGCCTCCTTCCACTAGCGGCTTCTGCCGCGATCACCAACATACCGCCCTACCTATGCCAAGTGTGTGGCACTACTTCTTGGGCTTTGTCTTGAGTCCGTAGCGGTCGTTGCTCGGGTCAAGATATGTCTGCAGCACCTGTAGCCCTGCGGCGAGCGAGGCGGAGATGATCGTGCGGAAGTCGCCGCCAGAGATATCCATCAGCGGGATGCCCAAGCCGAGGCTGACGGCGATAGCCGTGCTCAAGCCGGTGCGGAGGAAGTCAACGATCGCCTCGTCCACCGAGGTCGTATCTAGGAACGCCTTGAACTTGCTCATTCTTTCTCCTTCTTCGTCACGATGACGATGTGAGATGCGGGTGATCCAGGCTTGCCTGAGGCGATCGCCTTCAGGTCTTGCTGCGTGATCGGAACAGCGAACTGCTCCTTTGGCAGTTTGTCGTCAAAGGTGGGGTCGGCGAACTGAAAGGTCTGCGCGTCTGCATCGTAGGATGCCGAAGTCATATGGCCGTAGCCTGCGGCGAGCACCTTGGGGTCTTTCTTCTGCCAGTATGACGCCCAGTTGCGGTGCCACTTGGAGAGCGCCTGCGCTGGATAGCCGATCGGCGCCTGTACCCAGACGATGAGGGCGGCGCCCGCCTTCGCAGCGGTCACCGCATCCTCAAACGAGTCGGCTGGGCGTGCCTTGCCGCCGAGTTCTCGCACAGTTTTCATCAACTCGCCAAGGCTCGATCCGTTATCGCTGACCCCCTGCTTCTCCTTGAAGCCGGTCGCGCGCTCTTTGGCGGCGACGCCATCGGATGCCTTGAGGTCTGGCGAGTAGCCGTTCACATAGGCGACGGCAGCCGCCGCGCTGGACGGCCCGCAGTCATCGAGGATAGCCCCGACCTTCTTCTGCGCCTCAGCGTCCGAGTAGAGTTGCGACTTGATCCGCATCTTCATTTGGCGTTCTCCTCCTTGATCAGAACCGCGATGGCGCGGGCGGCTGACTCAAAGCCGAGCGCGGCGCTGATCGGATGCCCGACCGTGCAGCCCTCGCTATAGTCATTGCCATCTGCGGCGCGCTTCCATAGCGTGCCACCCCACAGGCTGTTGTCGTCATTCGGTACCAGTGCCACCCACTCGCCCGGCGCGGTATCAACTCGCGTCCATCCCTGCTCGTGGATATCTTCAATGTGATCCGCGCTGCGTGCCATTTATTCCCTCCAGCGTAGTGGGCCAGTCGCGATCCATAGGATCGTCAAGATGGCGAATAGTGCTGCCATCGTGCTCTGTGTCTGACCCTCTGGCAAGACGACGACGGCAAACAGGAGTCCCAGAATCGTCCAGGCTCCACCGATGAGATCGAGGATGATGTTCTTGAACATTAGCGGCGACCCTTTCTGCTACGGCCACCGATCTCGCCGCCTCCGCCGCCGCCACCTCCGCCACCGCCACTCGTGCCACGCGCAGCATTCGCTGCCGCTGCGGTCACGCTCGCGACTTGGCTGGAGATGATGGCAACTGCGACCGGTTGCGCTTCTTCTTTCTCTGTTGAGTCAAGATCCTTCCCGATCTCACCGATCGCGGCGAGATCGCCGAACACCTCGGCAACCACTTCTACGGCTGCGCCGACCGCCTCTACGGGAGACGGCAGAGAGGGCTGTTCTGGCTCAGGAGAAGGAAGGCTAGTGGGATCAGGAGAAGGGGAATCAGACTCCTGAGGGGTTTCGGATGGATCGGGCGACGGCTCGGGTGAGGTAGACGGGTTTTCGGTTGGTGCAGGTGTTGGCTCATTTGATGGCTCCTCACTTGGCTCTGGCGTCTGCTCAGGGGTCGGCTCTGGCGTAGGCTCAGGCGACGGCTCCGGCGACGGCTCAGGCGTGTTTGGTGCCTCCGTAGGATCAGGCTCGTAGGTAGGATCGGGCGTAGGCGGCTCTGTAGGCGACGGAGACGGCTCTACGCTCGGTTCTGGGGTCGGTGTTGGCTCAGGCGTTGGGGAGGGCGTAGGCGCGGGCGTAGGGCTGCCTGAAGCGATGTTGAGGTAGCCGATGCCGCAGCACGAGTCAGTTGAGAGGATGCGGAAGCCGAACAGGTCGCCAGCCGCCAGCACGACCTCAAGGTAGCCGCTCGCCTGCTGCACGCCGCCTTCGGCGAGGCTGATCCATTGTCCAGCCAGCGTGTATTGCGGCTTGTCGTAGTGCGCTCCATCGGTCGTCCAGTATGTCCAAAGGAAGCCTACGGTCTCTGACTCCGTGATCGTTGTCGTCGCGCTCGTGGATGCATCCCAGCGCGGCTGCTCTGGCAGCGGGTCATTCGCCCCAGCGATCGTCAGCGATCCGTCCTCGTTGAGCGTGACCGTGCCGTTGGAGTCAGTCGCCTGATCCCATTCGTCAAATGAGTCCAGCGCGTAGACCTGCGCGAACGGCAAGAAAACCGCCGCCGCCGCAACGAGTGCGACAAGACGGCGGTTCACTTATTAGATAGCCACGCGGTCAAGCCTCCCAGCCCGCTCAATCCAAGCAACGCGATGACGAACTTCGCCAATCGGTAGGCTCCTCGTGTCTCTGCCATCTCAACGCGCACGCAGGCAAGATCGGATTCAATCCGATCAAGCCGCTCTAGGATCGCGTCAACTTGGCTCTTGGTCATTCGGGATCAGCGGGAACTTCAGGCTCTGCCTCTGGTTCTGGCTCTGGCGCGAACACAGGCTCAACATAGTCCGCACGGATGACCAACTTAGATCCATCCCAGCGGTACTTCTGAAAAGCGTGAGTTCTGAAGTCGGCTGGCGGGTTAGCGACGAGCGTCGCACCTGCGAGTTCAACTTCGCCCCAAGTCGTGATATTGCCGCTTTCGTCAAATCGGATATACATATTCTCTCCTTACGCGAGTGTGATCTTGGTTGCGGTAATGACCGCAGTTCCACCGCTAGTCAATGATTGTGGTGGAACAGCCGCAATAGTCAACTGATTCCAAAGGTTAGCATCGTAGCCAGGAGCGACATATGCGACTACAGGTTGTGTGCCTGAAGCGATGAATGAGATACCTCCAGCGAGAAGTGCTCCGTCTCCGCTCAATGGTACTCCAGATCCTCCGCCACCAATACCAATCACCATAGTTCGTTCAAATCCGCTGACTCCCGTTAGCGTGATGAGTCTGTTGGCAGTTGATCCTGCATCCAGCGTAATCTTCGCGTAGCCTGCAAGATCCCAACGATACGGAGTGCCACCTCCTGACATACCGAAAATAAATGTTGCACTTCCTGATCCAGCCAACTGCATATAATTGTCGTAACTAGTGGGTATTTTTAGCGCAGTACCAAAAGGCAATGCCATACCGTCATACGAAGCGATGACGCGCAGCCGACCGTTGTTGTCAAAAGTAAAGCCAGTTGTTGGGTCAAAGGCACCGTTATACGGAGAGCCTACGGCTCCAGACACGAGAACTGTATTGCCAGAAACGCCTGATCGCAGTGAGGACTGAAGAGTGTTGGTGATCGTGCGATCTGCGAATACAATCCCGTGACGATTTGTGATCATCACTTTGCTCTCACTTTCAAGCCAAAGCGCGAACTGAGAACGACCAACCACAGGGAAGTTATATCCGTCTTTCAGATTGCCATAACTGATGGTGGTTGGGTAATCTGCTGTGGCGACTGCGCTAATGCTCGCGCTTCCCACGGCGTAGGTCACATAGCGCGCCGTTGTATTATTTGCGCCCCAGGCGTGAATCGTGCCATCTGTTGCAGCGGTGGAAGAAGGAACAAATACGATTGTGCTTACATACGCGCCTGCGCCTGTGGTGGCTGATCCAAATGGTGCAGAATACGCAACGCCACTTGAATCGTTCACAATCCACACGGAAGCGATTTGCGTCGTGCCAGCGTTGCTGAACACGGAAACATCTCTAAGATCTCCGCCATACCAAATCCCAGGTCCAGGTGCCCATTGCGGCTGCGCGTTAGACAATGCAGCGGCGTTTTCCAACTCAAACGGACCGCCGTCTGCAAGACCACCAGACGCGATCGCACCTTGAAACAGAAGCGTGTTCCACGAGTTGGTTAGCGTCGTTGTGAACTTGCGAAGCGTCACGCTGAGTGTAGTGCCAGTCTTGCTCTGTTCGCGCAGAACAAATCCAGGAGCAGTAGCGGTGGCAAAACCATTTGCGCCTGGAATCATCCACGCTGTTCCAGCCACTGAGTTTGTGATCGTGTTCGCCGTGGAGTACGCAGTTCCAGCCAATCCATAGACTCCAACCCAGTGCCCAGCGGTTAGGTTTGCAGTTGGGCGGTCAACGGCGACGATGACACTCCCGCTTGAGGTTGTGACACCCCAGTGTTGATTGGCATTAGGACTCGCTTGATATGCAACTGCGCTACCGCCAGCGTTTGTCGCGGTGCTGAATGCTGCGGTTCCGCTAATGTAAGAGAACGCGCCCGCACTAGCGACCGTCGTAAACGAAGCGCCGCCAGCGCCGTCTGCCGCGAGCACCTGACCATTGGTTGCGCCTGTAGAAGCAATCGCGCTGCCTTCAACCTTCTTGCCGTTCTCGGACGCGCCAGTATGCGTATGCCCTGTGCTGACATTCAGCACATCGTCGCGAAGATTGTTGTATTGCGAGGCAAGTGCCGCGCTGCCTGCCGTTACGGTACCGCTGTTTGGCATTTGTGCCTCCTTCTAGGCTGTTGTGGTCAGTGCCCAACTGACCGTGAGGATGGTGTTCGGTTCTTTATAGATCCCAGATCCGGCTCCGTAGCCCGTGATCGCCAAGAGGTTGGCGTCGGCATCCCGTAGCCCGAAGATGTAGAAGGTCTCGCCGACCGCCGTATTCAGCCCCCAAGTGGCCGTCGAGGTGACCGTGCGGGTCACGCGGCTCGGGGTCGCCGTCTGCGTGTCGTAGACCGCAGGCACGGAGGATGCCGACGAGGTGAGGTCGTTGTTGCCATTCACCACGAAGGCGTTGTCAATGTAGGCGGTCGCCGTGCCAGCCGTGCCAGCCACGAGGTTGAGGCCGATCCCAGTCACGGCGCTCCACGATGGCGCGCCGCCCGTCACATTGAAGGACGAGATCGGGATGCGGCAGATCTTCCAGGTCGCATCGGCGAAGGCGCCGAGCGCCGACTCGATGCTAGCGATCGTGATGCCGTAGTAGTTGGAGGCGTTGCCGCCAGTGAAGATCCGCAGTTCGGTGCTGGACTTGTTTACATTGGCGAGCGTCGTGAATCGCAGGCTCAACTCAATGCTAGAGCCGGTGACCGCCGTGGACGAGGTGACCGTCGTAGCGTCGTAGACATACTGCGTGCCAGAGGCGGCTGCCTCGATCTTGAAGGCTCCAGCGCCCTGACGGTAGATGGTCGTCTCAAGGGTCGCGGTGCCAGTAAAGCCCGCCGTGGAGTCAAAGTCGTAGATGCGCGTGCCGCCAGATGATGACTGAATATCGGCACAGGTGATCGTGCCAGCCTCTCCAGCCAGTTTGGCTGCGAGTCGCGTCGCGCCCACGAGCGTGAAGGTGTTGTTCTTCACCTGCTCCGAGACGAGCGTCCCGTCGGGTCGCATTAGTCGTACCGTGACGACGCCAGTTGGCTTCCAAATAGAATCAAGCATTCATCAACCCCACGGATTCACATCCCAGTACCCGGAATCCCAGGTCAGGACTTGGATTACGGTTGTTGTCATTGTATCGGTGACGGCTCCCACAGAGTCGCCGACTTGTGATGGCGAGGGTAGCGGCCCCCAGAGCGAGTTATCCCAAGTGAGTGCGTTCTTTTCAGGATCGCCAGTTGGCGCCCAGTACCACGGCCCCTCGTTAGACGCCGTTGATACGCTATCTGTGAGCGCTGGAACAATGTCGCCAAACTGCAACTGCAGCGGCCCAGGCAGCGCGGGGAGACCCTCGATGCTGCACTCGTAGCCACTCTGCGCGTTGAAGCGCCAGTTGATGTTCGCGACCTGCTGCAGATAGGTCTTGTTCTTTACCGTGTCAATGACGCCGAACACCTCGCCCGCCTTGAGCGGCACGCCCGGCGCGGAGTCTAGAGTGACCTGCACGCGCCGCACGCTGCGGAAGTAGAGCAGGTCGAGCGCGCGTAGATATGCGGCATCCGTGCTCGGCAGATACGGATTCTTGAGTTGGAGTGGCAGGATCTGCCCGCCCAGCAACTCTTGGCCGTCAATGTCGTCTGCCTGTGTCGCGTAGAGCGAGGAGAGGCGGGCAGGCTTGCCGATCAGGGTAAAGCCGGTGACATAGACCGCCGCCGTCCCAGCGAGGTTCTTGAAGGTGACGCTCGCGCGATTGCCATCGCCAGTGGCGGTGCCGCCGACCTCAAGTTGGTAGTAGAGGTTGCCGTCCAGCGTCGCGAGGCTAGTGGGGCTGCCCTGCACCATCGGAATCGCTGTTCCGCCTGTTGGCGCAGATGCAGCCGTAGAGACGCTCGGGTTGTTGCCCGCAGCCGTCCCCACAGACGCCCAAGTCACGGGCGTATAGTCAATCCAGCGCGTCTTATCCTGTGCCTCGATGCTCAGGGTGATCTCGCCAGGCACATAGAAGCCGTTGGCAGATCCTGCAGCCGGAACCGTGATCGGCGTCGTGATCTCAAAGACCGTCTCATTGGCGACGGCAGAGGCGCGATCCTCGTACTCAAGCAGCGCGCGGTTGATCGCGTTGTCCGTATTGCGAAGGATGCTGATCTCAAATGGATAAGAATCCTTATCAAATGTGATCAGCGGGCTGCGGAGCGCGTCTGTCTGCGTCGTGCGATCGTTGAAGGTGAGCACGCCATCCTCGTCTACGAAGATGCGGCCACCCTCCGCGAT
>Ga0315901_10009647_pt1 | contig 11086 bp, 8 predicted proteins | sample LakEriMetagenome_10_FD_203761 | JGI IMG/M metagenome (GOLD analysis project Ga0315901, IMG submission 203761) | Freshwater fungal communities from buoy surface, Lake Erie, Ohio, United States - Buoy 2 MA116 | ecosystem: Environmental > Aquatic > Freshwater > Lake | place: USA: Lake Erie, Ohio...
TCTTTCGAATCGCAGCCCAGTTGATTGAGGACAGGGGGGGGCGGTTTCGTTGGAAACGTGCTACCTTGCTCGATCAGCTAATGCTCGATGTGTTTCGATGGTACTGGGACAAAAAACGCCCCGTTTTTGCTTCGTTCTTCGCGAATAGTACCGCTCACTTTCAGCATAGCTATTGGCGCAATATGGAACCGGACCGGTTTGATGTGAAACCAACGAATCCGAAGCCAGACGAGTACGAAAACGCAATTGCGTTTGGTTATGAGCAGATGGATGAATTGTTGGGCAGGTTTGTTCGACTTGCCGGAGAATCCGCGACTATCATATTTTCGACGGCGATCAGCCAGCAACCTTGCTTGAAATACGAGACGCAAGGGGGTGCTTTTTTTCATCGGTTGAGAGACCCTCAAGCATTTTTGAAATTTACGGAAATCAAGGACTGCACGGGTATCGCTCCGGTGATGACGCATCAAATGCATTTGGATTTTCCTACCGAGAAATCTGCAGAAACTGCGGCTAGGATCCTTCAAGGGTTTTGTTACGAGAATCAGCCTCTTCTTCAAGTGCAAAGAGAAGGGACGCGGTTATTTGCGGGATGCAGGATCTATCGGTGCGTTGATCTTGACGGGGAGATTGTCAATCACGAGTTGCAGCTAAAGGCACCGATGCGGCGATTCTTCTATCGAATGGACACAAACAAGAGTGGTATGCACCACCCCGAGGGACTGTTCTGGATTCATCGCCCCCGGGGGTGTTTTCGCGAAAGTGTAGATCCAATACCACTCGCAAAGACCTATGGCATGGTCCTCGAATCGATGAATATTAATGCATAGATCTAGCCTTGGTATTGGAGGAGAATCCTTTGGGATCCGAGACCTTGAACACAACGATCGTCTGGCGAGATCGATCCTCTGGTCGTTCGCGAAACAACAGGCCGATTTAACAAGATGAAAACACGCTGGTACACAATTACGGTGGACACGGAGGAGGAGTGGGAGTGGTCAAGTGGATACCCGACGCATTCGCAGAGCGTCTCCAATATTCAGGCACTGCCACGTTTCCACCAGGCGTGTTCCGATCGCGGGGTTCCAGTCACCTATTTCACGAATCACACGGTTTTGTCGCAACCAGAGACCCGTTCGATCATGCAGCGGATTCATGCGACCGGGATGGCGGAGATCGGTCTCCACATTCATCCCTGGAATACTCCACCACTTGCACCCCAAGCGGCGGTCCCAATCCGTCAGAGCTTCTTAGCGAATCTTCCACGCGAAGAGGCACTTGCGAAACTCAATGCGGTCTACGAATCCTTTGAACGCTCCAACCTGCCTATTCCGACGAGCTACCGAGGAGGGCGTTACTCGACGTCCCCTTGGATTCAGGAGTATCTCGTGCAAAAGGGCTGCAGAGCCGATGCGTCGATCCTCCCCTACACCACGTGGATTGACGACGGCGCACCCGATTTTCGAGACCGCGATCCCTTGCCCGTCCGTCGTTTTGAACCGGGTTGGCGGAATGCCCTTTGGGAAATCCCCTTGACCCTCGCTTTTACCCGTCGACCTTGGGGATGGTGGCGGTGGCTCTATCAACTCGGAGAAAAGAGTCCTTGGCGGCAACTTCGCTGCATTGGAATCGCGGAGCGATTATTCGTTCGTCGCATCTGGATTAATCTCGAACATGATCTAGGCGAGAGGGCGACGGATCTGCTCTCGGTGATTCGCAAGACGGATCTTCCCCACGTAAATATCACCCTGCACAGTTCATCGCTCAAGGCTCTTTGCAGTCCCTATTCAGCGACATCAGACGACGTGGAACGCATCTATCGAAGACTCGATGCGATCCTGAACCATTTACAACGATGGCCGGAATTCGAACCGGTCACGATTTCGGATTTGGCGACAAAGCTTGAAAGTACCTACCATGCGAATACTCGGAATTAGCCCACTGGATAAAGATGCTACGGTTTCCTTCTTGGAGGACGGTCGCGTCGTCTTTGCATGTGGCGAAGAACGATTGAGCCGGACCAAACTGCAAGATGGTTTTCCGCATCGAGCCCTAGCGATGGGATTGAAATGGACGGGATGGACGACGGAATCCATCGACAAGGTGGCTTATGCATTTTTCGAGGCGGACCGAGAGGCACAGTTGATTCGCGAATCCCAGGTTTTCGATCAACAATTTCAAGGCCATCCCGGCCTGAAAGACGCTGTCCACGAACGACGCGCACTGTTCCAAAAGGACTCGCGATTCGATGATTTCACCCCAATTCCTGGAATCCTCGACAGGCAAGCGGAGTTCCTTGCTAGGAAACCATGGTACAAGAGGCTTGTTTACTGGTGGGCGACTCGGTTTTCCGCCGGGGAAAGACGCATACACCACCGCTGGTTTCAGGACTGGATCGATCGGGCGATCCAAGAGCATGAACACTGGAATCGCGTGCTGCTCGCTGCCCTGCGCGAACAGGGACTGGATACCAAACTGGTCCGTTTCCACCATCACGATACGCATGCCGCCAACGCCTTTTATTCGTCGGGATTCGACGATGCATTGGTCTTGGTACTCGACGGATACGGCGCGGGATGCGCGGGTGGTATCTACTCGGCAACCGAGCAGGGCTTGAAGTGTTTGCACCGCTACCGATTTCCCAACTCGCTCGGCATTTTCTACGAGCAAGTCACCAGCGGCCTCGGCTTCAAACCGAGCCGGCACGAAGGCAAGATCGTGGGCTTAGCCGCCTACGGAGATCCGTCGTTGATCTCGCCCTATCTCCTGAAACGTTTCAACTTGGACGAAGGGGATATCCGAATCCTCGCTGCACAGAATCATTACGTATGCCGCGCTCTAGCGACTAGGTTCGCGAAGCGCGATATCGCAGCCGCATACCAGTACACCCTGGAGAAAGTTGCCTGCGCCAGCTTGGCCTATTGGCAACGTCAGACGGGGCATCGGCGGGTGGTGATGTCGGGCGGGGTTCACGCCAACGTGAAACTCAATCAACGCATCCAGGAAGTATCCGGAGTGGAAGGGGTCTTCGTCTATCCCAACATGGGTGATGGTGGCTGCGCCACGGGGGCTGCCATGCTGGCCTACGGTACCGATCGTCTCGTGAGGCGTCCGATGGCAGATGCCTATCTCGGACCGGAGTATTCCGAAACAGAAATTCAACATGCGATCGAGGAAGCGGGGCTAGCCTACCAGCGACACGACCAAGTCGAGGAAAAAATCGCAAGCTTGCTCGCCGACAACGCAATCGTGGCCCGTTTCGCAGGGCGGATGGAATACGGCCCACGCGCCCTTGGAAATCGCTCGATCCTGTATCCCGCGCGGGACCCACAGGTGAACCAGTGGCTCAATGAGCAACTCGGACGAACCGAATTCATGCCCTTTGCGCCGGCGGTGCTTGCCGAGGAAGCTTGCAACCTCTTTGTTGGGGTCCGTCCGCAATCCTTAAAGACAGCGGAATTCATGACTATTACGTACGATTGCACCGAACTCATGAAACAGCATAGTCCGGCCGCTGTGCACGTCGACGGAACCGCAAGACCGCAGTTGGTCAGCGAAGTTTCCAATCCGAGCTTTTATGCGATCCTCAAACACTACCAGGCGTTGACCAATATTCCGGTCCTCATCAACACCAGTTTCAACATGCACGAGGAACCGATCGTTTGCTCGCCTCAAGACGCGGTGCGAGCTTTCCTCCTCGGAAACATCGACTATCTGGCCGCTGGCAATTTCCTCGTTAAACATCCGAATGCTCGGGAGATTCCAAGAAGTGAATCCTCGCTAGTTAACTCAATGGCTTCATGAGTATTCTCGCAGACGTCGCGTAGAAATACGCTCTCAGCTCATAAAAAATAAAGCATCTATGTCCTGTATCATCTCCGCAGAGAATATAAGTAAAGCATACCGCGTTGGTACGAAACAAGAGCGAGCCGATAGTTTGGTGGGCTTGCTGCAAGCCTCAATTACCGCGCCATTCCAAAGATTCCGAGCGTTTCGACAACCGACTGCGGTTGAACATGAGAAATCCATGTTCAATGAAGATATCCATTGGGCATTGCGCGATGTATCCTTTGAAATCCAGGCAGGCGACGTGGTAGGCATCATCGGCCGCAACGGAGCTGGCAAGAGCACCTTGCTCAAGATTCTTAGTCGAATCACGGAGCCCACGTCCGGACAAGCATGCCTTCGAGGGAGAGTTTCCAGTCTGCTCGAAGTAGGAACCGGTTTTCATCCAGAACTTTCCGGTCGAGAAAACGTTTACTTAAACGGTACGATTCTCGGCATGACCAAACGGGAAATCGACAAGAAGTTCGATGAGATTGTCGACTTTTCGGGAGTCGAAAAGTTCTTAGAAACTCCTGTAAAAAGATATTCGTCCGGAATGCGTGTTCGATTGGCGTTCGCAGTTGCAGCCTTTCTCGATCCTGAGATATTGATCGTCGATGAGGTATTGGCCGTTGGCGATGCAGAGTTTCAAAAGAAATGTATGTCACGCATGGGAAACATCGCCGGAGGTGGACGGACGATTTTGTTTGTCAGCCATCAGATCGGGGTGATTCAGCAGCTCTGCACCAAGGGACTGCATCTTGCCGGGGGCCGTGTTTCCGAATTTGGTGAAATCAATCAAGCGATCGAATCGTATAATCGATCCCAATCCAGTGAAGTAGGTGAATGGACGGGTCGTCAGGATGGTCAAGACTCGAAGAAGTGCCAGCTATTGGAATTGAAAGTTGGTAGCGATCTATCCACTGGTCAAGGTGTTATCTCATTAGGAGGACCTGTTTATTTCACCTTTATCTTATCCAAAAAGGTTAAGGAAATAAACATCTCATTTACGATTCGTGATTCCGCTGGAAATGCCATTTCGAATTTGGATTCATGGAGGAGAAGTCAAGAGGATAAACTTGACGGAGATCCAAGTGATACATTTAGATGCTACATTCCCGAATGCCCGCTACGAGCCGGTCGCTATACACTAGACGTACAGCTTAATGTGAAGTTCCAAGATCAGATCATAGGCGAGATTACTTTTGATGTCGAAGATGGGGTTTATCGAGGCCGAACCTTCCCCTATCCGAGCACACCTGGTCCGGTGTGTATCGATCACATTTGGCAAATGAAATAATGGTCCATCCGGGTTTTGTGCGGGTAATGGTAGAATTGCTGGGGAAAGGGCGCCCCAAATGCAAGACAAAGTACTCTACCAGCACATTCTTGGCTTGACGTCCCCGTGGACGGTTCATGACGTGAACCTCGATACGGAGAATCAAGAGATCCGAATCCAGGTCGATTATCAACGCAGTACGAGATTCCGCTGCCTGGAATGCACACAGGAACGATCTTGCTACGATCACGGAGAGGAGTCCTATGGCGGCATTTGGATTCCTGCCAGTTCAAGACGCTCCGGGTGGCACGCGTACCTCGAGTAGCTTGCCATGGACGTGAGCCCGGCCTACGTGAATACCTCTAAGCAAGTTATCCCGTTTGCGGAAGAGATAATCGTCCATGATCCATTCCATGTGATGAAACTTGCAAATGAAGATCTCGACAAGGTGTGCAAACAAGAACACAGACGGCTTTTAGACCAGGTTGGCAATACCCTTTCCCGAAGCAAGTACCTATGGCTCACAGGGATGGAGAATCACACCGAAAGCCAAACAGCAAGATTCGAGTCGATCTGTACGCTGAAACTCGAAACAGGGAGAGTCTGGTCCTACAAGGAACTGTTTCGAGGCTTGTGGAAGCAACCCGATAGCCGAACTGCTCGATCGTTCTTCCAAGAACGCAACCGGAGTGTCATTCCTACGAAGCTGGAGCCTAGGAAGAAACTCGCCCGAACCATCAAGCTACGCATTGCAAACATCGTGACGTTTTGCACGCATGGGATTACCAACGGTGCAGCCGAAGGAATCAATAGCATGATCATGTCAATCAATCGACGAGCGGGAGAATCTCGCAACCGCAAGAACTCCAGGAAAGCAATCTTCTTCTACTGCGGTAGCCGAGACCTCTACCCACGGTAATGCCGGTTGGCCCCTTTTATCCTGTGGCAAACTCGATCCGCTTTCTAAAGGAGTCAACCACTATTTCTAACTATCATACTGACAATTCCAAAATGGTAGATGGTTGCCGAATGAAAATGCGAGTTGCCGTATTGACCACAGCAAGCACCTTTTCCGGGGCGGAACGGCACAGTTTACAACTTACGGAGTACCTTATAAACCGCGGACACGACGCGTTTTTAGCTTGTGTAGGAGACTCAACCTATCGAGTATACCAAGAGGCAGCAAGGGAGTCCGTACCACTGATCTTAATCAAGGAAGAACTAGCAAGGAATTCTGGTCGTTTTTTTCAGTGGATGGCAATTTTCCGGGAATTGAACGCGGATGTGTGTATTTTTGAAAAGCCGACGTTACTTCATGGGAGTGTCCGATTCGATTTTGCGGCTCGGCTTTCTCATAAGCGTTACATCACCATTCAACAAGTTGCTCCCTTCCATCTTCCCAATTTATGGACTCCTTGGATAGGAAGAATAGGTCGGATCAAACACTGGGTATTGAACGCGAGGCTCAGGGGATATCTTCGATCGATCTACCCCCATTGCACCATAGCCGTGAGCGATTCGGTTAGGCAAAACCTGATTTCCCTGTACGGATTTCCGCGGAAAAGGACCATTGCCATCCGAAACGGGGTAGATTCGGGGCAATTTCAGCCCAATAGGACCATGAGAGAGAACGGTCGAAAAGAATACCGGGTACCAGCGAATGCACTAGTTTTCGGAACCGCATGTCGACTGAGCCCAGAAAAGGGACTCGATTTTGGAGTGGCATGTTTCCATCAACTTGTTCGGAAGTTCCCTGAATCTCAATTGGTTTGGCTGATCGCTGGGGCTGGATCGATCGAGACGGAAATCCGAAACCAAATAACCCGTTTGGAATTGGAAAACCATATTCATTTGCTTGGGTTCACAAAAAAAATTCAGCAATTCTACGCAAGTTGCGACTTCTACCTACTGCCCAGCAGGCGAGAGGGACTCCCATTGTCACTCTTGGAGGCCATGTCCACCGGATGCTGCCCGATAGCGACCGCCATTGACGGCATACCAGAGATCATCACTTCTAAATCTGTTGGCTGGCTTGTTCCCCAAGACGATACAGCGAGAATGGTAGAGGCTATGGAGGAGGCCGTCTCGATGACAAATCAAGAGCGAGAGCATCTTTCGCATCGGGCGCGTAAGCACATTCAAAAAGTCTTCGAGCTAGAAGATTTGCTCCGTCAGATAGCTTCGTTAGTCGAGATGGCGAACTGATTAGTCGACTTTGTCCTCTCAAGTCTTGTTCTTTCAATTTACTTGATGTATACCAAACGATATTTACCCATTAATCGTTGAGTACAAATTAATCATGCGTTTCGCGATTATTGAGCTTCTACGGGGATTCGCTGCGATTTGGGTATTTTGCTGCCATTATCAATTTTCCGAAGTCTTTCAATCAACCTTTCCAAGTTTGCATACGGTCCTGAAAGCTGGGCACTTAGGCGTCCCAATGTTTTTTGTATTATCAGGTTTCTGTATCGCCGCTTCTGCTGTGGGCAGCCAAAGGAAGCATCTATCCGTTTGGAACTTTTTTGAACGTAGATTCAAAAGGATTTATCCTCCTTACTGGTTATCGATTTTCATCATTGTTTGCATTCCATTTGCTATGGAGGTTCTAAGCTGTTTCAAAACGGGTTTTTTTGTTTTTCCTACTCCGGCTTATCTTGAATTTAACTTCCAAGATTGGATCAAGCTATTCACGCTCACACAAGTATTCGCGTTTCTACCCGGTTTTCCATCTTTGCCTCAGAAGTTTGTCAGTATCAATGGTGTATACTGGTCGCTTGCGATTGAGGTGCAATTCTATTTGGCGATTGGGATTGCGTTGTGGATGAAACGTATTTATCCGTTGTGCTTGGGTCTAACCATCGTAAGCATTCCATTCACTTTTTTTCCTGCCAGTTTTTCTACGGGTCTATTTCTTCCCTATTGGCCGCAATTTGCACTCGGTGTGTTTTTGTTCTTCTTGTTTGATAAAGGGTTGATCCCTTCGCGTATGCTGCCCTCGCGTACTTTGCCAATCCTTTGGTTTTTTGCATTAGCGGCGACGTTTCTGGCGTTTTACTGGATTGCCGTTAAGTTGCCCATGTCGCATGTTGCTTTCGCTGCATGGTTCGCGATCTTTTTGCTGTTGGTGGAAAGCGTCGAAAGTCGTTTTGTTTCCAAAGTGCTCATGTCAGAGACTCCCGCAATTCGCATCATGAGTGCCGTCCTTATGGGACTAGGTGCAATGTCCTATTCGCTCTATCTATTGCATAACAAATTGCAGTACCTTTCGATTCAAGTTGTCAGGCAGTTGCTGAGCACCAACAGTATCCTTTTGGATGTGTCTGTAATTTTGCTGACTTGTGCAATGTGTTACCTATTTTATCTTTTCTGCGAACGTCCCTTTATCAGTGCTAGGCCGGCTAGCGTTACTACTAGTGACACCGCGAAAACGTCGCCGTAGGCGTTTCTCGGCGCAATCGTTTTGAAATTTCCCGTTTGTAAAGTAGGCAAGTAAGTCCAAGTCAATGAATCGTGTTAGGAACCCGTCTGGGAGGATGAGAGTTGCGATCGTCGGCTGCGGTGCAGTCGCCGAGAAATACCACATGCCCATCATCGCCGGACATGAAAAAGCGGAACTCTCGGGGCTGGTGGATCGAAATGTTTCTCGCGCTAGGGATCTCGCGCAAGCCTACGGAGTTCCGTTGGTTGCGCAGGATTTGAGCACCCTCAATACATCCAATACCGATGCAGTGATCCTTTGCACCCCGCCGTTTCATCATGCACCCGCTGCCATGGAACTTCTTGCCAAAGGGATTCACCTCCTGGTCGAAAAACCGATCGCGACCAATGCCGCCGACGCCGAAAAGATGGTCCAAACGGCGAAAGCCCATCAGGCGGTTTTGTCCGTGGCTGTTTTTCGTAGACTCCTCCCCTCGCTACGTTTGCTAAAAAATGCCATCGAATCGAACCTGCTTGGGCCACCGATAAGCTTCCATGTTCAAGGTGGGGCGGTTTACGGCTGGGAAGCCGTCTCGCTGGGCAATATGCTCAAAGCCCAAGCCGGTGGCGGGGTGCTGATGGACATGGGCCCCCACTATTTTGACCAACTCCTCTACCTGTTTGATGGACCTAGCGAAGTCGTCGAATACGAGGACGATTCGCTCGGCGGGATCGAAGCCAACTGCGTCGCGAAATTGCGATTGACCCATTCCGGATCGGCCGTCGAGGGGACGGTCGAGATCAGCCGCACGCACGAAATGACGAACGAATTCATCGTGAAATGCCGCGATGGTGACCTGGTGATCCCACCCTCAGATCGCTACCGAGTGTTGATTCGCAAAAAAGACTGGCACCTGCAAGACTCGGTTCATGGCTCCGGAACCGCCGAGTTTTCGATGGCCTGGGATAACGAACACGAAACTCTCTGGTTGAAAAACTACCGAGACGAAATCGACGACTGGTTTCATGCGATCGAGACCAAAACCGAACCAAAACTTTCGGGTCGCTCAGCATTGCCTGTGATGCAATTGATCGATCGCTGCTACGAATCGCGAATTCGAATTTCCCATAGCTGGGAATCACATCCCCTGATCAATGCTCCCTACGCACAAGATGCCAAAGTTCTCGATTCGGCACGGCGAATTTTGATCACCGGAGCAAGCGGTTTTATCGGCTGCCGCCTTGCGGAAATTCTTTCGCAGCGCGTAGGCTATCAAGTGCGAGCGGCCGTTCACAACCCCGCCAACGCCAGCCGTATCGCCCGGCTTCCTGTCGAATTAGTCCTGGCAGACCTCGGCAACAGTGAAGATGCCATGCGAATCACGAAGGACTGTGACGCGATCGTCCACTGCGCGATCGGTACAGAAACAGGAAATCGAAAACGCGTTTTTGAAATTACCGTGGGAGGGACCAACCACCTGCTCCGTGCAAGCGAAAAGGAGTCAGTCCGACATTTTGTCCACTTGAGCACGATTGCGGTACATTCCGATGACTGGCGAGGCATCATTGATGAAAACACTCCGACTGAGCCAGGACGGGGGAATACCTATGGGGAGAGTAAATTGGCTGCCGAGCTAGCAGTCCGACGTGGAGCTATTCCGTTCACAGTCATCAGACCGGGTTGCGTCTACGGTCCTTATGGGAAGACGTTCATTACCAATCCGGTTCGTGCCATGGTCGACGGTCGTCTCATTCTGAGCGGAGCCGAACATACACCATCCAATACGGTGTATGTAGATTCTCTTTGCGAAGCGATTGTTCGATCGCTAGAGAGCAACAAGAGTCACGGCAGGATATTTTCACTGGCAGACGATGACGGAATGACTTGGGGTGATTTCTTCGGTTACTTTGCAAAACGATTCGGTTTGAGCTACCAAACCGAATCGGAACCGGTCTTGGAACATCTGGTTCATCAACCCTCTAGGGGGTTGTTCGGCTCGATCAAAAAGTTCGGCCAACTCCCGGAGTTGAAAGCCTTGTTGAAGGCTATTGCCTGGGATACCCCCGCAGGCTCAATGGCCAGGCAATGGTTAGAGAGCAAACCGAATTTGAAAATGAGGGCGAAACGTCTAGCTGGATTGGGAACGGCGGCAGTTTATCGTGCTGACTTGGGGAGTCATGCTAACGCTCCTCTAAGGATCCTTCCCCGAATGGCAACCGTCAAAAGCGACTTGGCGCGTCAAAAAATCGGATGGGAGCCACTCATCCCTCGAGCAATATGCATGGATCGGGTCGGCGATTGGCTAGAGTATGCGCAGATCGTCGGTTGAATAACAGAGGGCCCAGTGCCAAATAGACTAGAGATTGCAACACTTCTCGGGAAAACACAGTCCATCCGGGTTTTGTGTAGCTATGGTTATCGTGGGTAAAAGCCCCCAACAAACGCAAGACCATAAACTCTATCGGAATATTCTTTGGTCTTTTGCAGAGTACCGAATTTCACACCTCTTCATGAGCTTTCGCGATTAGCCGGAAAGGCCTTGCACAAAGGATGAATTCTGATTC
>Ga0315901_10009648_pt1 | contig 11085 bp, 10 predicted proteins | sample LakEriMetagenome_10_FD_203761 | JGI IMG/M metagenome (GOLD analysis project Ga0315901, IMG submission 203761) | Freshwater fungal communities from buoy surface, Lake Erie, Ohio, United States - Buoy 2 MA116 | ecosystem: Environmental > Aquatic > Freshwater > Lake | place: USA: Lake Erie, Ohio...
AGGAACGCGTGAAACGGCCTGAGGGTCGTAGGTTGGGTATTTGTAGTGGAAGAAAACGGATTATCGACCAAGTCAACCCTTTCGCGGTCAACCTCTCGCTCAAAACCACCCCGCATCGATGAAGTCAACTGGTACGATCATCCGGAGTGGTACGAGTTTGGATTTCTCAAGGATACTCCACGAGAAGGCCGCTTTCTGGAGGATGCTTTCCGAAAACACGTCCCCTTTCCGGTGACAAACATCCTGGAAACCGGCTGTGGATCGGGGCGACTGGTTCGCGAGATGGCCAGGCGAGGATATCACACCACGGGACTGGATCTGAATACCAATGCGCTTGCCTTTTGCAGCGAACGCCTGCAGGCCGAACACCTGAGCGCCAAGCTCGTGCAGGGAAACATGGTCGACTTCGATTTCGACCAACCCTTTGACGCCGTCTTCAACGCAATCAACACGTTTCGACATCTGGAGACGGAGGCCGCGGCCGTAAAGCATCTGAAATGCGTCGCGAGGCACCTAAAGCCTGGTGGCATCTTCGTGCTTTCCCTCCACTTGGTCCCGCGCGGAGGAGATTTATGGGGAACAGAGCGATGGGGGACCCGATCCCCAAACTTGAGCGTCTACTACTCGCTCACCGTGACCCACGTCGACCTGAAGAAACGTATCGAAGAGCTGAAAATTACGATGAACGTCAAGGATCGCGGCAAGCATTACCGCTTGAGCGACGTCATCCGGTTACGGCTGTACGATGTCGAGCAAATCAAGACGACCCTGAGCAAGATCAAGCAACTCAAGCTGGTCGGCGTGTATGACTTTTGGTTCAGTATTCGTCATCCGCGGAGACTGAGCCACTCGATTTGCGATACGGTACTTGTCCTGCAGCGGAACTAGCTCCATCAATCCAACGGCCCCAAGCCCGCTGTGTCATGTGATCGATGGAAAGGTAGAGGGCTACGGACGACAGACCACCGACAGGTCCGCCAGCCACACTACCGGCGATTCCAGCAGCAATCGTACCGGCCGTCTTTCCAATGCGATCCGCTCGACGATGTTCGATCGAACAGCTTCGCGATGCTGCATAAGCGGACTGGCGAGCGACTTCACCGATCAATCCCGAGACCCCCGACGCTCGACTCATCACGCCTCTCGGCACACCGCTGGCTGCCATCACGGCAACCGCCTTGGTCGAACAAACCACAGCTCCCACGAGCCCCGTTCGCAGGACACTCCCAATCACTCGATCCGCCTGATGGCTGACCGATTCCCCCGTCTTGCAGGCACGCGCGAAATGCTCGCAATTCCCCAAGGCCACGTGATAGCCTGTCAGCCCTATCGCTTGCGTTGCACGCTGCACGACCTCTTCGGGGGTAAACCCCGACTCGACGAGTTCTGCTCGCACCGGCTTTCCGTCCGCGAAGGAATCCCAAGACACCTGCTGAACTTGCATCCGCGTCGAATTCGGTACGGTCGCCAAGTGAATCACTGTGCCATCCCCGAGATCGATTCCATAATGGCGGTACGGGAGAATCCCCCACACGCACGGAACCGAAATCATATCGCCACGAGCCATTGCCCCCTCCCCTCTCGAACCACAGCTGCTGGTCACACCGAAACCGATGGAATCCTAGGCAGTAACGGGTCAAAATCTAGGCGCACGAGACATCCGTCAACGAAAAAGCCGCTCGAGGATCGCAAGCGGCTTTTGGTAAGAAGTAGGCATTCGCGTTCGCGAGGGAACGGGTAATCCAATCGTTCTGGCTGACGCGCTCCCAGGATCCTACCGTGCTCGTGCTCAGTCCGCCGCGTCGGACGGTGCTCGTGCTCGTAGTCGATTGGCTCGCTTGCATGGTAGCGTTGCGATGTCCGGTACGTCTGGCAGACCACATTTCCTGGTATCGGAGGCCGTGATCCTGATCTTCATTGGCGTGTCCGGTCGCAAATTCCAGCCCGACCAGCGCGTCGACCGAGACCGCATGATACAATCGCATCATCGATCGAGCACGAGCACCGCTGGACTGAGCAGGAGCACGAGCACGACGAACAGCCAGAACAACACGATGCACCAAAGGTCTCGGTCGGCCGGGCTGAATTGCGTTGAGTTAACACCTCGACCTTGGTGATCGTCCCCATTTATTGGAAGGACCGTCCGCACCCACACGACTTGACTGCGTTCGGGTTTTCGAACGTAAAACCTTGTCGCTCGAGGCTACTGAACCAACCGAGGGTCGTCCCCTCCAGAAGCAACGCACTCTTTCGGTCGATCACTACCGCCACCCCATTTTGCTCAACGCGGGTGTCCTTCGCCTCATCAAACTTATCGTCGAAATTCAACGAATACTCAAAACCGCTACAGCCCCCGGCGACGACCCCGACACGAACGAAAGTCTCGTCTCCGAACTGCGCTTCCGAATGGGCCCGTTTCAGCTGATCAGCAGCTTCGGGCGTAACGTTGATCGCCATACTCAACCTCATGGTTCGATTAATGGTTATGAAAATGCTTGGATGGCCCCGAGGAGCCGTGGCCCCGAGGAGCCGAGCAAGCTGGTTTTCCAAGCTCTCTCGAACATGGTATGCAGGGTAGGGAGTGGATGGCAAGCCAAAATTGCCTTTGCAAGAACAGTCCAGCTGGTTATTCTTAGGAGCAATTCCACCCCCCCGAGACGGAATTCGGTGCGGTTGAAGTGGTTCACGGTTCGAATTTGCAAGGAAATGACGGAAAATCATGGTAAAACCCCATCGAAAACTCAAAAAAGCAAACCACGGTCAGCGGGCAGCCAACAGCAAGGCTCGCAAGGCGAAACGACGCAAGGTTCGTACGTAACGCGTTCCGGGAAGCGCCTTTTCCTCCCTAGAACGGGTTCGCCCCCTCAAGCTCAGGATACCGCCCCATGGCCATCAGAGACTTCATCGTGGACCCAGACACGATTGATTTCAGCAAGGTCGTCGCGGATATCGAGGAAATTCGAAAGTACAACCCGCAGCGGTTCGAGATGGAACAGCTGACGGCGATCGTGTACGAGGACCCCGTGCGGGTAGCGTGCGTCGGCTACAAGGACGTTTCCGAAGACGAATTCTGGGTTCGGGGGCACATGCCCGGCATGCCTCTCATGCCGGGGGTAGTCATGCTCGAGGCCGTAGCTCAGGTTTGCTGTTACTGCTCGCACAAAAACAAGCTTCTCGGGGACGCCTTGGTTGGTTTCGGGGGTCTGGAGGATGTCCGCTTTCGTGAACCGGTCGTTCCTGGGGATCGTTTGATTGTGATGTGCGAGCTGCTAAAGCTCAGAAAGCCCTACCTGCTCGTTTGTCGATTCCAGGGAATCGTCGAACGCAACATCGTGGTCGATGGTCAACTCAAGGGGATCCCGATCCCGGTCGATATGCTTGCCCAGCGAGAGCGAGTCCGCGGTTAAGGGTTCGCGGTCACCACTCCGCCGTCAGGGCTTTGCGGCTGAGTCTGGTTTTGTGGGTATGGGCGTTGCACGCACCCGCGACGGAACTCCGTAGATGTCGTTCTTCGACTGGCTCGCTAGTGGCTGAGCAAGCTCCACGCCTGCGATCGCAGCAAGCACGAGTGTGACCACGAAGTAGATCGAGTAATGGAGAAAGGATTGTCCGACCTCCAGTTCGCATGCTCCCACGGATACGGCAACTCCTAGGCCGAACATTACGGCTAAGAAGATCGCCAGTTGAATCGGTTCGATCTCGGCCAGGGTGCGATTTCCGAAGTAATAAGCCAACAGTGTATACACTCCCCATGTTGCCGCGAAAACCGCAGCGCAAGTGCCCAATCGGATCCAGCGTTCTTTCCCGATGTATCCACCCAGTTCATCATCCTTGAAGAACGTATAGCCCATGGAAGTCAGGGGGTATGCGAGGGCGATTGCGGCACTGACTAAAATCCAGGTCGGAGGCGATTGGGATGTCGCTCGCAAGAAAATCGCACCGATCAAGCAGCAGGCTGCGATCGCGCAAGCCAAAATGATTTGCCACGTTGATGGATCGAATTCGACGCGTCGGATCGGCTTCAGGACCGGTCGTCCGCTCGAGTCCTTCGGTCCCTGCGTTTCCGGGGCGTGAATGACCACTTCCTGGGTTTTGTCCGGGACCGTGATCACCTGTTTGCATTTGGGGCATGGCCCCTGCTTGCCGGCGAACTTGTCGCTGACCGAAAATCGTGCGAGACAACCTGGGCAGGTAACTGGGATTGGCATGGCGGTCCGAGACGAATTGGGTACGTTCGTGAGATCCGATCTATTGTAATCAAACTGGAATTCGCCAGGTCAACCCGCGACCCGATCGCAACGAGAAAGAGTTTATGAATGGAAAGAAACCGTTGGTAAACGTCGTCCTATTTCAACCCGAAATTCCTCAAAACACGGGAAACATTGGAAGGACCTGCGTCGCATTGGAAGCCAAGTTGTGGATTGTCCGTCCCACTGGATTTCGGCTTGACGATCGCGCACTGGAACGGGCCGGCTTGGACTATTGGGAACACTTGGATTGGGAGGTCGTGGATTCCTGGGAGTGCATGGTGGACCGAATGGACCTCCAACGCACTTGGTTCTTCACGAAATTCGCGCAGCGACTGTACACCGACGTCGAGTACCAGGCAGGCGACTGGCTCGTGTATGGGTCGGAGACCAGCGGGCTTCCGGAGAGTATTCGGACGGCGAACGCCTCCCGCTGCTTGCGGTTGCCGATGACTGGCCCGGTGCGCAGTCTGAACCTATCGGTTGCGGCAGGAGTGGGCATGTATGAAGTCGTTCGGCAGTGCGGGCCGAAGCAAGATGGCTGACTATCGGGTGGCGCATGGTCCGTTCTATTCGGATGATTTCAATCCGCTATGATGTCGGAGCGATTGGGTTGATACTCTCCAAAACCCGATCTCAGGATGACATTCAGGTTCTATCGGATGGTCCCCTATGAGTATCCGCGTCGCACTGCATCACGAGACGACCTATCGCTACGATCGCTTGGTGGGCCTGGGGCCGCAGATTGTGCGGCTGCGGCCGGCACCCCATTGCCGAACGAAAATCTGCAGCTACTCGATGCGAGTGATCCCGGAGCAACACTTCTGCAATTGGCAACAAGACCCGCAAGGCAACTACCTGGCCCGCCTTGTGTTCCCCAAGCAGACGCGGTCCCTTTCGATTGAAGTCGACTTGGTCGCCGAAATGACGGCGATCAATCCGTTCGATTTTTTCCTGGAGCCTTACGCGGAGTCATTTCCGTTCCGGTACGAGGATTGGCTCCTCAAGGAACTCGCTCCTTTCCTGCATACGATGCATGCTGGCCCCCGCTTGAAAGCCTGGGTTGCGTCGGTCGATCGCTCGCCGAAACCGACCATCCAAGCAATCACCGACTTGAACCGACGTCTCCACGGCGAAATCAAATACGAAATTCGCATGGAGCCCGGCGTCCAAACACCGGAGGAGACGCTGGAACGCCAAAACGGTTCTTGTCGAGATTCGGCTTGGCTGCTTGTGCAGATTTTCCGACATCTCGGAGTCGCGGCGCGGTTTGCTTCCGGATACTTGATCCAACTGGCACCGGATGTCAAAGCGATCGACGGACCAAGCGGTCCCGACGAGGATTTCACCGATTTGCATGCCTGGGCTGAAATCTATTTGCCAGGCGCAGGTTGGGTGGGGCTCGATCCGACAAGTGGCTTGCTGTGTGGCGAGGGGCATTTGCCGTTGGCCTGCACTCCGGAACCGTCGAGCGCGGCCCCGATTAGCGGCACGGTCGACCAAGCGGAATGCGAATTCCATTTTTCGATGGCTCTCGACCGAATCCAAGAGGATCCACGATCCACCAAACCCTACAGCGAGGAACAGTGGCATCGGATCGACGGCCTGGGCCGGACGGTCGATCAGCAACTCGAGACCGACGACGCGCGACTGACGTTTGGTGGAGAGCCGACATTCGTCTCGATGGACGACATGCAAGGAGAGGAATGGAACCAAGCGGCGGTGGGTCCGACCAAGCGGCAGTTGTCTGGCGAGTTGATCAAACGGTTGCGACAACGTTTCGGCCCAGGCGGGCTACTGCATTACGGACAGGGAAAATGGTACCCAGGAGAGTCCCTACCTCGCTGGGCCTTGACCTGCCTGTGGCGACTCGACGGCGAACCGATCTGGCAGGACGACCAGTGGATCGCTGATGAATCGAGGAATTACGGATTCACGTTCGTACAGGCACGGTCCTTTACCGAAAAATTGGCTTCGCATTTGGGTGTCGACCCTCGATGGATGATGCCTGCCTATGAAGACATTTACTACTACATCTGGAGAGAACAACGTTTGCCGATCAACGTCGCTCCGTGGGATCCGAAACTCGAGGATCCCGAGGAGCGAGCAAGGCTGGCACGCGTGTTTCAGCGAGGCTTGAACCAACCGGTCGGAGTTGTGCTGCCGATTCAGCGACAATGGTGGCAAGGGAGCCGAACCTGGCAGAGTGGGCCCTGGCCCGTTCGTCCCGAGAGACTCTTTCTCTTGCCGGGGGATTCCTCGATCGGCTTGCGGCTTCCCTTGGACACGTTACCGTGGACCTCCGTTGACGGGGCGGGGATGGTTATTCCTCAGGATCCCTTCGCAATGCGCCCTTCACTCCCCTCGAACGCAGAAATTCGCCAACAGTTCGGCGCTCGTTCCTCGCGTCCGACCGGCGCTGTGAAACAAGGTCAGCCGAGTTCCATGGCGATCTCTCCGGACGAGATTCCCGACCACCTCTCGAGCGCATCCCGAGGATCCGATGCGGGATCCGACGGGGTTGTGCGGACTGCCCTGTGCGTCGAGCCTCGCGACGGCCGTATTTATGTCTTCATGCCCCCCACGGAGCTGCTCGAAGATTACTTGGAGTTGACCGCAGCCATCGAATGGACTGCGAAAGAACTGAGGATGCCCGTCGTTCTCGAGGGGTATCTGCCCCCTCGCGATCATCGCGTCCAGATGATCAAAGTCACGCCCGACCCTGGCGTCATCGAGGTAAACGTTCACCCGAGCCGCAGTTGGAAGGATTTGGTTGCCAACACCCAGGGGTTGTATGAGGACGCGCGTCAATGCCGATTGGCCACGGAAAAGTTCGATCTCGACGGAAAGCACACGGGCACCGGAGGAGGCAATCATATCGTCATGGGTGGGCCGACCCCTTGGGATTCCCCATTCCTTCGCCGCCCCGACTTGCTGCGCAGCATCATTTCATTTTGGAACAACCACCCTTCCCTCTCCTATTTCTTCAGCAATCGTTTTATCGGACCAACGAGTCAAGCTCCGCGGGCGGACGAAGGACGGCGCGATGCGATCTACGAATTGCAGACCGCGCTCGAATTGATCCCCGATCGCGGTTCCGATCTGGCACCCTGGGTCGTCGATCGCTTGCTGCGCAACTTGCTCATCGACTTGACCGGGAACACCCATCGCACCGAAATCTGCATCGACAAACTCTACTCGCCAGATAGCTCCACTGGCCGCTTGGGACTCGTCGAACTGCGCGGTTTTGAAATGCCTCCGCACGCGCAAATGAGCCTTGTGACTCAGCTGCTGGTCCGTTGCCTGATCGCTTGTTTTTGGAGAAACCCCTATCGCGAGCCGTTGGTTCGATGGGACACCGCGATCCATGACCGATTCATGCTCCCGCATTTCCTGCTCCGCGACTTGAAATCCGTTTTGTTTCATTTGCAAGAAGACGGCTGGGCTTGGGAGGAAAACTGGTTCGCACCCCATTACGAATTCCGTTTCCCATTCATCGGCGAAGTTGCTTACTTCGGCGCATCGATTTGTTTACGCTCGGCGATTGAACCTTGGTATGTGCTGGGCGAGGAGCCCGGGGGTGGCGGCACCGTCCGCTTCGTCGACAGCAGCGTGGAGCGGGTAGAAGTCAAGGTGCAGGGGCTCGACATCGAACGGCACAAGGTTCTATGCAACCGGCGAATCCTGCCCCTGCAACCGACCGGAGACCCCGACAGCTATGTGGCAGGCGTTCGATATCGCGCTTGGTGGCCCCCTTCTTGCCTTCATCCAACCATTCCTTTGCACACACCGCTGGTCTTCGACCTATGGGACGTCCGGGCGGGCAGAACCTTGGGCGGATGCACTTACCACGTCGCCCATCCGGGCGGTCGAAATTATGAGACCTTTCCTGTCAACGCACTGGAGGCGGAGGGGCGACGGGTCGCAAGATTCTTCCCATACGGCCATACGCCAGGCAGCCTGACCCCTGTGATTCCCCGCCCGAATCCCGAATTTCCCAGCACGTTGGATTTACGGCGAGAGTCTTGACAGTCTCGCGACCCGCCGATCGCTCTTTGGATCGACTACCGCAACAGGATGGGGTGGGTTACCATGGGGCGAGTATTCACGGCCATGGTATCGGACCATCTGGCACGTGGTGTCTTTGGCCAGGCAACCAGACTTTGGATCGTGAATCGGGAACCGTCGCGAATTCGGATGCATAGGGATCAGAACAGGCCTCATTTGGTGGACCGATTTGGGCGTTCCCATACGTCACTACGGATTTCGGTGACCGACGCATGCAACATCCGATGTCGTTACTGCATGCCTGCGCATGTTCAAGGATTCATGCCTCTCGATCACCTGATGCCTTTCGACGCGATTGAACGGGTGGTTCGCGTACTAGCAAGCGCCGGGGTACGAAAGGTGCGATTGACCGGGGGGGAACCCCTCATGCGCCCCGCTCTTCACGAACTCGTGGAGCGAGTGTCGAGTATCGCTGGCCTTGAACAGATCGCGATCACAACCAATGGCATGCTGCTCGCTGATTCGATGTCGAAACTCGTCTCAGCCGGATTGACCCACATCAACATCTCACTCGACACCTTGCGGGAAGAAGCATTCCAGCGATTGTCACGCCGAAATGGTCTCGATCGTGTCATGGCCGGTATTGATGCGGCAGTTGCAAGCGGCTTGCCGGTTCGACTGAATGCGGTCCTGCTGCGAGACATCAACCTGGACGATTGCGTTCCTCTCGTCGAATTTGCGATTGAGCGAGGAGTTACAATTCGCTTCATCGAGTTCATGCCGTTGGATGCGGACCGAGGTTGGAGCCAATCACAGGTTGTGTCTGGAGGGGAGCTTAAGGCACGTTTGGAATCCGTTTTCGGGCCGATGCGGCCGCGATCGCACGCCGATCCATCCCAACCCTCGAGAGACTACGATTTCCTCAACCGATCTGGCACTGTCGGCTTTATCGACCCGGTATCCGAGCCGTTCTGCGGCAACTGCAATCGATTGAGGTTGACGGCCGATGGCAAGTTTCGAAACTGCCTATTTGGCCGTGAAGAGTGGGACGTCCTGTCCTTGCTTCGACGCAATGCATCGGACGAAGAGATTCATGATCTCGCCCGGCAGTGTGTGCTAGCCAAGTATCCGTCCCACGGCATCTCGGAGGCTGGATTCCAACCACCCGAACGAGCCATGTACCAAATTGGCGGATGAATGCGCCTGCAGTTTCAATCATCAAGAAAGCGACCGTGGAATGACCCGTTTTGACGTATGCGGTTTAGGGAATGCGATCGTCGACATTTTTGCGGAAGTCGACGATGCTGAGTTCGCAAGCCTCGGCTTTGAACGCGGCACGATGCGACTGGTCGATCCAGACGAACAGCAACGCCTGTTGCTTCGTTTCTCGGATCGCAATCACGATCTCCGATTAGTCAGCGGCGGGTCGGTGGCCAACTCCATCATCGCCCTTTCGCAACTGGGTGGAACCGGGGCTTTCATAGGATGCGTCGGAGACGACCGCTATGGACTTCATTATGCGGAAGAGTTCCAGGATCTCCGAATCCACATGGGCAACCCGGTAATCGTTTCTCAAACGACAGGAACGAGCGTGGTGTTGATCACCCCCGACGCGGAACGCACGATGCGGACTAGCCTGGCGGTTTCCAGCCATCTTTGCGACCGGCACGTGGACGAGGACCGCATTCGCCATTCGACATGGTTGTTTGTCGAAGGCTATGTATTTGCCAACCCCGACACGGGACAACACGCGATTAGAAAGGCGATTGAAATCGCCAAAAAACATGGGACCAAAGTCGCAGTCACCTGCTCAGAAGCTTTCATACCGGAAGTCTTCGGGGACCCGTTTCACGAAGCGCTCAAATCGACCGACTTGCTGTTCTGCAACGCTCCCGAAGCGATGGCTGTGACTCGTAAGCCAACGAGCATAGACGCGTTTCAAGCCCTGCGAAGCTTGGTTCCACATTGCGTCGTTACCGATGGCGGAAACGGAGCGTTTGTCCGCTACGAAGGCGACGAATTGCATGTGCCTGCGTTTCCTTGCCAACCCAAAGACTTGACGGGTGCCGGAGACATGTTCGCTGGTGGATTCCTATATGGCATTACCCACGGTTTTGCTCCTGCTGTCGCCGCACGGGGAGCGAACTTCATGGCATCCAAAGTAATCAGTCAAGTCGGAGCGCGTTTGCAAGAGCCGGCGAGTCCGCTGTGGGAAGAGGGAGTAGAAACCCAACGCGCGGATGATGTTGGAGGCTAATGCCGCCAGAGCTTAACTGGAGTTCAAACGATGTTGTTATGCACGGCCCATATGGCTGCCTGCGAACGATCGTTCACGCCCACCTTGCCAAGAATGTTTTGGATATGCTCTTTGACCGTCTCGTAGCTGATACCAAGTCCGCTCGCGATCTCCTTGTTGGTACCACCCTTGATAAGGTGCGTGAGGATATCTTTCTCTCGAAATGTAAGGGGCACGGGATAGCCCTCCCCTAATACAGTCGACGTGCTCGACGATGTTAATCTCCGCAAATCATCGCGCGACCAAGCACTCTGGCCATCGGCGGCCTCGCGGATCCGTTGAACAATCGTGACGTATGGGTCGCTATACAAAATGACCCCGAGCACTCCGAGCGATACGGCCCGCACCAATACCGCAGGATTCTCGTGCAGCGCAAACAGCAAGATGGATTGGTCATCGTCGATGTTCCTGATGGACTGGATCAAATCGATCGGTCCACTTCCATCGACATGGGCATCCATGATCACAACGTCATAATTCGACTTGGCAATTTGCTGCAGTGCCGATTTTGGTTCGCGGGCATAAAACACCAAA
>Ga0315901_10009652_pt1 | contig 11083 bp, 15 predicted proteins | sample LakEriMetagenome_10_FD_203761 | JGI IMG/M metagenome (GOLD analysis project Ga0315901, IMG submission 203761) | Freshwater fungal communities from buoy surface, Lake Erie, Ohio, United States - Buoy 2 MA116 | ecosystem: Environmental > Aquatic > Freshwater > Lake | place: USA: Lake Erie, Ohio...
AACTGGGAGCCGTTGCGAGGGCGCCGGATCACGATTTGGCCGGACAATGATCAAGCCGGAAGGGATGCCGCAGACTGCATCAAGGACCTGCTGGTGAAAATCGAATGCACCGTGCGAATCCTGATCATTCCAGATGGACTCCCAGAAGGATGGGATGTTGCGGACGGTATTCAAACCGGATGGACCAACGCCAGGATCAAACAATTCGTTCGAGATGGAGTCGATCCGGAGGCGCCAAAGTTCGACGCACCGGCACCAAAAATAGAAGCTGAACCGGAATTCGATGCGGAGGAAGTTCCGGACATTTATGAGGAGGAACCGGAGCCATTTCGGATTCTTGGTCAGGCAGACGGGAACTACTACTACCTGCCGCGGGACACTCAGTCGATCACGATGCTCACAACTCGGGAGCATACGAAACTTGAACTTCTTGGACTCGCATCAGCTTCGTATTGGGAACGGACTTTCCCAAGCAAGAATGGAGCGGACTGGTTTGCCGCCGCGAACTCTTTGATCCAACGTGCAAAGCGAAACGATTACGATCCATCTCTAATCCGCGGACGCGGAGCATGGCTGGACGATGGCCGCGTCGTTTTCCATCGTGGAAACTCACTGTTGGTCGATGGCATCGAGCGATCACTCGGGACACATAGCAGTCGCTGGACTTACAATAAAGGGAGAGCGTTGCAGATTGAGATGAACGATCCCCTGCGCCCCCAGGAGACGCGCCGGTTGATCGATCTCATCCAATGCTTTCAGTTTCGGAATCAACTCGATCATGCACTGCTTTCCGGTTGGCTTGCACTCGCACCAATCTGTGGAGCAATCGAGTGGCGCCCGCACATTTGGTTAACCGGTCCGGCCGGATCTGGGAAAACATGGATTCTCGAAAACATCGTGCGTCCGGTGCTTGGAAACACTGGCCTGTATGTGCAGTCAGTGACGACCGAGGCCGGCATCAGACAGATGCTTGGTTGTGATGCCCTGCCGGTAGTTTTCGATGAAGCGGAAGCGGAACGCGATATTGATCAACGCCGAATGCAAGCGGTGCTGATGCTCGCAAGACAAGCGTCACGCGAGTCTGATGGACGCATTGCAAAAGGCACCGCATCCGGACAAGCAATGACTTGGCATGTTCGTTCGATGTTCATGTTTTCGAGCATTGGCATTGCTGCAACGCAGAGGGCTGATTTAAGCCGCGTCACAGTCCTCGACCTGCTACCAGAGCATCAACGTAAAATAGACCGGTTCCAAGAGGCACTGGCGATCTGGAAAGAAACATTGGCGATTCCAAAGTTTGTCTCAGCATTGAGATCGCGCTCGATCCATTTAGCCGCGACGATTGCAGCAAATGCCGTCGTGTTTAAAACAGCAGTGCTGGAGCATCTCGGCAACCAACGTGACGCAGATCAGATTGGCAGTCTTTTGGCCGGCGCGTATTCACTGACAAGTTCCGGCATGATTACATCCTCGAAGGCCGCGGAGTGGTGCGTCAAACAGGATTGGTCTACCTACAAGGGCGCCGAGTTTGGAAAGGATGAAAGCCACTGTCTCCATCATTTGTGGGAGGCAAACCTGGTTGTGGATCTTAACGAAGGCGGGCCTGTCCGCACAACGGTTGCTGAGTTACTTGTGCGATCCTACGATGGCAACTGGGGATCGAATCGATCTGAACATGCGAGACAAGCACTGGCTCGAATTGGAATCGGTGTTCGCAAGGATGGAATCGATATTGCGAATGCTCACAACGAACTGAAGAAGATTTTTGCGGATACCCCGTGGAATGAAAAATGGAAAGATCAGTTGCGCCGAATTGACGGTTCAACCGATCAACCCTGCACCCCCATCAATGGCGTTGGGAAGCGTGCAGTGCGGTTGCCAATACGCCTTGTACCAATGCAAATGGAATGAAAATACTCGTAGCTTGCGAATACAGCGGCATCGTCCGAGATGCCTTCATAAAACAGGGCCATGACGCTATGTCGTGCGATCTATTGCCTACTGATGCGCCTGGGCCTCATCACCAAGGCAACGTCTTGGAAATTCTGGAAGACGGTTGGGATATGATGATAGCGCACCCACCATGCACTTACCTATGTTCGAGCGGACTGCACTGGAACAAAAAACGTCCGGAACGCGCACAGCAGACTGAAGACGCGTTGTGGTTTGTTAGTGCCCTTCTGAGCGCACCCATCCCGCGTATTGCCCTCGAAAACCCAATCGGATGCATTTCGACTCGCATTAGGAAACCGGAACAAGTGGTTCAGCCTTGGCAGTTCGGAGATGATGCCAGCAAGAAAACAGCACTGTGGCTCAAGAACCTGCCGAAACTAAAAATCAACCTGCACGATGTAATCCCTCCTAAAGGCTGGGAGCTTGTAATTGCAGCAATGGAAATGGAGGAGTGTGTTGACTGCCTCGAACCGTATTGTACAAGGCATGAGATGCACTACGCGGATTGTCCATGCGTTGGCCCGCATGAAGATGGATGTATTCAAAAAACCATCGATGGAGTTCTTTTTGCTTGCCGGTCAAATCCGGCTTTCAGGCCGGTATGGGCAAATCAAACTCCAAGCGGACAGAATAAACTCGGACCAAGCGCAGATCGGTGGAAGATTAGATCCGAAACATACAAAGGAATCGCCAATGCAATGGCAACACAGTGGGGAAATTTATGACAGACCAAGAAAAAATCCAATACCTCGAAAACAGACTCGCACAAATCACAGTGGCTTATGAAAGCGCATGTAAAGAAATTCTGGAGTTACACAAGGCACTTTCGAAGGCTTGTGTCATCTCTGAGAAACTGACTGAGTTTCTCAAGCAGAACGACAACATCTGAAATCGCTTGACCTTAAATTAACCTGCGAGTTTATTGGCGCCTCAACCAAAACAAACAGGGGTGTTTGTGCGGTAGGGTATGAAAAATCCTCGGCTTGTCGTGTGACAATGTCCGAGGATTTTTTATGGGAACAGAATTAAGCGATCAGTGATTTTTTTTGCTCCCTGCGAACACACAACTCAGCAAGAGAGTGAGGAGTGTTGTACTCAAAATGAGGCGCATCATACAAAGATTTAAAGTTGCCGCCCCAACGCAGGTTATGTTTCGCGCACAACGTCGAGGCGTGTTTATGCATGAGGTCCGCGATTTTTTTATCAGCCGGACTACCGTCATCCATGTAGACTTTGCCCTTAAAAACGCCGCAATCAACCGCGAGGCCGAAATTGTGCATCGATGACCCTGGCTTGGCGTTAGTGACTTTTGGCCCTGGCGTAGTGCGTCCTTTTGCGTACAGGGCTTCCTGCTGCTCCCAGGTGCGTGTTCCGCAGATGATTTTGTAATCCAACCCCTCTTTAGCTACCAGTTCCTTGGCATCAATAATGAAGGCAATGAAAGCGTTCTTCACTTCAGGCGACAAAGTATCAATAAATTTAGCTGATCGTTCGTCAATCATTTGCGAAGCAGTTTGTAGGTCTTTGCTAAAGTGTAAATGATGGCAACAACGCCTCCAATAATACGAACTGTCTGCTCAATTTGAGAGAGAGACAACGCGACTGCTGCGAGATTTACGCCGAATACTGACGCAATCTCTTTAAGATCGTCGAACATTTCGCTTTGGTTTTCCATTTGCTCTAGGACGTTGAGGTTTATCTGGACTAGAAATCTGACTAAACCAACTCAGCCACACATAATTGCAAGCTACTCCAATATTCAAGATGAATTCTGTAATCGGAGGTTCTTGATGCGCGAAAATATTAGCTACGGACCCGCATATCGTAACCGTAGTCGCTATTTTGCAAAGATACGCTGCATACTTATGCTTGTAAATCGCACTGTTTTCATGGCCGAATACCTTCAACCACAGATGTATCGCAGAGATAGCAAGAACGCTATTTGCGAAGGCGTTTAGTAGGACTAGAAGACTGAGATTCATGTTTGGGAATCAATTTCTCACTTAACGTCTCTACAGCTCTCAAGCCGCAAAATCCAAGAAGAAAGCCTGCGGCAAACCCGTACTGAGGCTCACTGTCTAGATGGGCAACTTTAAGAAGCAGGGGAGTCACATAGTTTGCACTGGCGGCTCCTCCAATAAGGGATGTGATGGTACGAGGAAGGTTTTGCCCTGCCTGCTTGGAGGACATTAAGATCGCTCCGAAGAGGCCAGCAACAGCAAGACCAATATCAATACCAGCATCTTTTAAATTCATCTATGTTGTGCCTGCTTGGCAGCAGAAACTGCATTTAACAGATCCAACTCAAGTCTTTGGTATCGCGCATCTGAATGCCACTTTTGTGCCGTTGGCGCAGTGTACGTTTGTCCAGCCTGAAGCTCAAGAACTTCTCGGTTCGGAGGATACAAGTATTGCGCTGGAACGCGTGAATCTTTCGCGCAACCGATCAGCAACAGCATCGTTACCAGTAGCCCTAGCTTTAAGAATTTGGTTTTCAATATCGTCACAGTAGTTGGCTATGTCGCGTTCCAGCTCCCAAGATGCCCTCTTAGCTTTGATCTCCAACCACAGGCGCAGAATTTGAAGCAGGCTTGGTATCATTTGATTCCTTTCGCACTACGTTAATCATGCCAATCAACGCCAGCCCAGTGGTCAGGATGGCTTCCTGCATCTCTGGGTGTAGCTTGAGGCCAACGGCGGTTAGCAGTGCGAACAGTCCGCGCCAAGTAGACGGTTCTTTCAGTCGTTCAAGTAAGTACTTCATAAGTGTTACTTCTTTTTTGCAGTTTTAGCGGATGCCTTGAATGCCGCGGCAGTTGGCGCCCCCTTGCTGCCAGGCTTACGCATTTTTTCTTTGCTGCCGGCAGCAATGCGTTCGCGTTTTTCGTGAATGTTCGAGTATAATCCTTTTTTCATTTGCAGTTCCAGCGTTTAAGACTCGCGGCTTTGCGAGTTGGTTTTCCATTGTCATCCTTCATAGGCCCTGGCATTCCACTCATGCGGGCACAAAACGATTTTCGGCGAGCGGCATCCTTTTCGGTTTTTGGATTAGGCGCCGGAGGCTTGAGGTTGCTTCCAGTTTCTCTGTTGTATTTTGCCCTTCCTTTTGCAGTCAAACCGGCACCTTGAGATGCTGGTAACTTTTCACCTCGACCAATTGAAAGGCTAACCTGTTTTTTTGCCATACTAGAAAGTTCCAAAATCGTTCTGTCCAGTCGCTCCAGTCGTTCCGGTTGTTCCGGTTGACCCAGTAGGTCCGGTAGGTCCAGTAGCTCCCGTGAGACCTGTTGCTCCTGTTGCTCCAGTAAATCCTGTAGGGCCAGTTGTGCCTGGGCCAGTTCCAGTCGCGCCTTGCGGGCCTGTAGGTCCGGTAGGGCCTGTAGCGCCGGTAACGCCAATATCTCCGGTTGGACCAGTAGGTCCGGTGGGTCCTACAATACCTGTAGATCCAGTAGGGCCAAGTAATCCTTGAAGACCTGTTGGACCAGTAGGGCCGGTAGGGCCGGTAGATCCCAGCATTACACCGTAAATAAGGTAATTTGATGGAGCAGGAAGTCCGGTGCTTCCTGTTGCGCCCGATGGGTCATAAGAACCGTAATTAGGAATTAAAACGGTTTGTGCCGGTTCTGGGTTGTAATACACCAGTCTGCCGGCAGAATCTCTGATTGTAATCGAAAACGGAGTTGCCGCAAAAAGTTGCGCGGGGGCGCCAAATCGCGATGGAACCCCTCCAATGGTCCGAATTGGTTGTGCCGCTGGAGTGTTGAACTCCGCATCCCAATAGACCGTCTGAGGATCAGTTTCAGGATTTAAATGCAACTGACCAAAATACAGATATCCCTGTTCAAGAGGCTTTCCGGACAGGTCTAAAAACTGAGGAAGTGGAGATGTGATGATCATTTTTTCTTCTCCTGTTTCTCTGTTTCTTTAGTAACTTCTGTATTGATTGCTTGGATTGTGCCGCGAAGTGCGTCGTCGTACTCTACAGTGCCAACCCTAACTCGCGCAAGTTGGATCAAGGCATTGCGAACTGGCGCAGACTCATAAATGCGAGACATTGCTGCAATTCCTCCTGTAATTCCAGTTGCAGTTAAAAAAGATGCCAACCAACCAGCATGAAGAAAATGACTAGTTGCTGCAATGGTGGTAGCACCAACAACTTTAGGTAAACTGGCAAGTGGTTTTTCTGCAGATTGAGTTGCCTCCAATACTCGCCCCAATCCCTCGACTTGTTGCCTTTGAGAAGGTGTAAATCCAATATTCAACTGGCGTTCAAGATTTCGGATATTTGCAGCAAACTGCCGGAGATCTACTCTTCCTTCAACAAGTGAGTTTTGTGCTGCTTCTCGAATTACAGCGGTCCTAAATTGAGCTTGTCCAACCGGAGGAAGTGACCTGTATAAGTTTGCAATTCGACTTGTTGGGGAATTGAAAATTAAACGCTGAATTGTTTCTGGGGTACTTTCACCTTCACGCAACACAGAACGAAGTGCTGTTTCATTAAGGTCTTCTGCAAGCAATCGTATACGACGGTTTGCTACTTCCCACCTACGGACATCACCAGGCGCTCCATGAGTATTAATAAACTCCCTAATATCTTGTCGCACAGGGCCATAAATGCTGTTAATTATTTGTTCTCCGCGAGTTCTGATATGCTCTAGGCCCCTGCTTGTGAACTGCCGTCCAAGTTCACGCCTTGCATTTTCAAGTGCATCTAAATTACTTCCCAAAATTGCTGTTCTAAATCTTTGTAAAACAGGAACAATTTCACGTTCATTCATTGATCCTGCTAACGCTTGAATTTGATTATCAATTGCAGCAATAGAGTTTGGAGTAGGAACAGGAAGGTTTGTTCTTGCAGCAGTTGCCATTGACTGCTGTTTTAAATTACTTGCAGCGGTAAGCTGCTGTTGTCTTGCAATTGCAAACGAATTATACAGGCGAGTTAAATCTTGATCCCTTGCAACTAAACCAGGATTTGCTCCGTAATCAGCAAGTAAGTTCTGCGCTGCTTCTCGCCTACCAGCAACCTGTCTCCCAATTAAATTGCGAGTTCCAACAATAGGAAATGCTTCTCCTGTATTTCGCACAATCCCAGGCTTACTCTGAAAGACATCAGATGTTTTAATTGGAATTCCAGCCTGTTGTCCCTCTCGAACCAATTGTTGTCTTGCTGCAGTTGTAGATGCTGGAACAATGCTGCTGCCCATTAATTTTCCAGTTAGTATGCTTGCACCAACATTTCCAACAAACTGTGCAAGTTTACCTCCACCTAGTTCTTGCACTTCTTGACCCGCTGCTCCTCCGGCTGCGGCACTAGCAACCTGTTGTGTTGGATTTGCTGCTAGAAATTCTCCAACTCGACGCACCGTCTGATTGCCGGCACCACTCATGGCGCCACCAAGGCCCATAGTGCCCATAGTGCCCGCGACCGCTCCGGAAGTTGCCTGCACTATTCGTTCTGCCTCAGTTTGCGCCTCAGGCACACCAATGGCCGTAAGAAAATAATTCAGTGCCTCCGTTGGCTGGGTAAATTTTGTTTGAAAAAGCGAGTTGATTGCGCCCACTCCAAGATCGCCAATAAGCGGAGCAGCAGCGGCCCCCACACGCGCACCAAGCATCGCCCCTGGAACGGCGCCAGCACCTCCTGCAAGCGCACCAATTCCAAGACCGATTGCACCTCCTACACCGGCGCCTACTGCAGTTGGTGCAGCACCTCGGATCGCAGCACCAGCAAGACCACCAGCAGTTGTTTCTGAGCGAGGTATCGCGTCAGATGGCTGAGTGCCAAGGAGCGTTCCACCGAATGCGCCAAACGGATCTCCTTCCGGAGGCGGTTTATTTCCAGGCTTTACAGCAGAGACAGAAAGTGTTCCAGATGAAATGGCTTCCTCATAATCCCGTCGCGCCTGCTCTTCAGGCGACAAGGCAACCTCCGTTCCACCAAATTCAGCAAATGGATTCTCTGCCATAACAGTGGTTACTGGAATTTGGCCCCAGGATATTTTTTCTTAAATGCCTCTACTTGATCACTTGGAATCTGCCCAACTTTACCGTCAGGCATTGTAACCGTCACTGGAACATTTGCTGTAGGTTCCGGCTTATCTGGGAACATTGATTGAGCAATGGCCTTTTTGTAGTTCTGAACATTCGATCCTTTTGGGATCTGAATTCCATTTACAACGGCATCTCTAGTTGCAACGCTAGATCCGCGGAACGCAGTTAACCAGTCAGCATTAGCCTGCTGATATGCTTGCTCTCTTTCAGTAAATTCAAGAATCCTTTCAAGACGACTGATAACCTGATCTTTTTTACTGTACGGATCGCTTTTACCAGCAAGAGCCGTCTCGAACTCTTTAAGGTTTCGGATACCCATAGATCCGATTTCTTCTTTAAATGCCTTGAGTCGTTCTAGGTTAAAGGCTGCTTCTGTTTCTTTTCGGAGTACGTCAGTTGGAGTTTCATTGGCAGTCGCCATTCGGCCCAATGATAACAACTTACTAACTCCCCCAGCTTCATTTGGTGGCACTTCTTGCCATCTACGGAGAAGATCCCCAATGGTATTCCCTTGTTTTTGAGCCGCGTCAGCCAACTCCACATATTTTCTAACTCCAGCTTGCACCTGGGATGGAAGCGTTTCCACTTTATTCATCGCATCCATTGCCTGCCGGTGATCCGGACTACTAGCAGCAAGTAACGTAAATTTAGCGTATGCTGCCTGTGGATCTTTTTGAAGCAACTGCAAGTCAGCATCAAACGCCTTCACAAGCCTGTCCTGTCCTGAGTTTATTGCCGCGTCTCTTGCTTGAGTTAATGCAGCAGCAGCAGCTTCTGGAGAATTATTTCGCATTCCGATGAATGCATTAAACTGCGCGTCATTTACAAATCGCTGCTGCTCCGATGTATACTGTGCTTTGGCGCGTTCAATTCCTGCTGCCGCTGATGGGTCTAAAACTGAAAGCGCAACAATTGCATCTTGAGCAGCTTTTGAACTCGGGTTTGCCTGAACTTCAGCAATAGCAACCCTGTATGTTTCCGCTTTCTTGAGTTGCAACTCGTTGGATAATTCACCCAAAGCAACAGCTTGGTCGCCTAAAGTTTTGGTATTTTGGGCAGTAGCAAGTTGAATAGGATTCAGCTTTTCCTGTTGCCTAAGACTGTTTCCTAAAATTCCTAAGTTAGTTCGCGCAGTGGCTAACTGCACAGGATTCATCAACTTTGACTGCTCAACTCCCTGCTGAACTGCTTGAAGATTTGCTTCAGCAAGTTTTTTGTTGATTGGCGCCATTGCCGCTTGATCCGCCATGTTTGCAAGGCCGGCAAACCCCTGCAAGGTAGACATAAAGTTAGGGCCATTATACTGCGGAGGTGGGATGTAGTATTCCATTAGAACATTCCGGTGCCAGTTTGTCTGAATTTCAAATAATCAAGTCCAGCTACACCTCCAGCAGCGTTTTGAATCGCACCACCGAGCGCATTATACCCAGCAGCGTTTGCAGCACCGGCGCCGATCAATCCTTGTGCCTGCGCGTTTCCAATACCCGTCAATAGGTTAGAAGTTTGTTGCCCGTAATTTAACTGCGCTGACGCTTGTTGTGCCGCTGCTGCTTGGCCCAATTGAGTGATGCCCTGTAACTTTGAATATCTGTCATTAATCATTGACTGCAGTAACTGGGGCCGGAACTGAGCCAATGCTGCTTGAATATTTCCTCCGCGAAGACCTCCAGTAGCAGACGCATTTTGCAAAATACCTTGCTCACCTTGCTGCGCCATTGCCTGGGCCATTGGATCACTTGCAATGTAAGCTATGGCTTTCTGTTGAGCTTCTGGGCCGTTTTCTCCAAGTAAATCTAATTGAGACTGTAAAGTATCATAGCCAGCCGTATAATACGGCTGAACCATTGCTTTCATCTGTTGAAAGTTTTCAGAATTTGCAGCAATTGCTTCTCTTCCAGTGGCAGCTTGCGCGTTAGCTGCTTCTCTAGCTGCTTTCTGTTGGCTTTTAGCCCCTGCATATGCCATTGCTCCACCAGCAACGGCACCTACACCAACAATAATAGCAGCAGTAACGGCACCCATGATTATTTCAGTTTAAAAGTGTCAGCGCACAGAAGTGCTTGTTTGTAGTCAACTGTCAATTCTTCTCCTGAGTCGCCTCCATGACATCCAGCAATGTCACGCATTGCCAATAGCCATATATCACCTGCATCGTTTTTTACAAAAAAGCAGTTCGGATCTTTGGAATGGTTTACCCAGCGTCCTGCAGGAGTTCGTTTTCCATTAAGCCTTGCAGGTGCCAAAACGTCAAACACTTTTGCCGTAACACTAGTAAACATGCCTTTCCCATGAATTACAGAGTCTCGAATCACAAGAGTAGTTCCGCATCCAGGCGGAAACTCAATCTGATCAGTTTCCATCTGCGAAATCAGTTCGACAGTGGGTTCATCAAGTCCAAACTCTTCGATTACCTTTAAAAAGTCTTCGCGATCTTCTCCACGCGCCTCGTATTCCAGCAATCGCACCTGTTCGCTGTATTCATGCCATGCCGGTGATTTATCAAGCAGCATTTCCTCCAGTGCCACTGGATTAGTCACCTCGGTTGCGTACACGTTTTGCCACACTGTCTCTTCTAAAATGTAGGCCAGTTTTCGCCCTGGGGCGCCAGTCATTACCATTGGTGCAGCAAACTCTCGAATCACTCCGTCTTCACACAGAAACTTTAGGCGTCCCTTCAGTAAAATATTTGTGTGTGCAAACTTATGTTTGTGCCCAAGAACCAAGGCGCCAGCAGGCATGGTTACTTCGCGAATGTAAACTCCAGGCCCGAAGTGATGCACTACAGGACACTCAGCCTGTGGCATTTGAACCATTGCCATCTCTAACTTTTCAGAAACATCTGGTATTGATAACATTATGAAATTTGCCTTCCAGAAGCGGAAATGGTTAAAGCACTAGCAGTGTCAGCAAGTGTTGAGATAAACCCGCCGGCTTCTAATGTTTGGCCTACAAGTTCAGGACACAGATAACACGCGCCAGCAGCAATGCTTTGATTTTGCAGCACCAAATTTGACGCACCGGCACTTTCGCTGCTCGCTACCAAGTTAACGCTAAACAAAACCGCAGCGCCAGA
>Ga0315901_10009654_pt1 | contig 11081 bp, 9 predicted proteins | sample LakEriMetagenome_10_FD_203761 | JGI IMG/M metagenome (GOLD analysis project Ga0315901, IMG submission 203761) | Freshwater fungal communities from buoy surface, Lake Erie, Ohio, United States - Buoy 2 MA116 | ecosystem: Environmental > Aquatic > Freshwater > Lake | place: USA: Lake Erie, Ohio...
AGTCGGTGGCGGATAAACGCGCGCCGACAGCCATGTCGGGCCCGGCGGCCTCGCGAATGGCCTCAAAGACTTCCAGCACGAATCGCATACGGTTATCGAGCGAGCCGCCATAGTCATCCTCTCGCTGATTGGACAGCGGCGACAGGAACTGGTGCGCGAGATAGCCGTGCGCGGCATGTACTTCAATCGCATCGAGCCCAAGTTGACGTGCATGACGCGCGGCGTCGGCAAAGGCTGTCACCAGCGCTTTGATGCGCGCGACGCTGAGCGCAACCGGCGCAAGCTCGTCTGGTTTGTGAGGTAGCGCAGAAGCGGAGAGGGTCTCCCATCCCCCTTCCGCGGGCGCCATCAGCGCGCCGCCTTCCCAGGGTCTGCGGCTGGAGCCTTTCCGTCCCGCATGAGCTAACTGGACGGCAAGCCGGATTGGCGAGATTGCGCGTATCGAATCGACGACGGACTTCATCGCCGCGACGTTTGATGGTTTGTACAGCCCGACACAGCCTGGTGTGATCCTGCCCTCAGGGGTTACGGCGGTCGCCTCGATGCACAGCATGCCCGCACCGGACAGTGCGAGTGAGCCGAGGTGGGCGTGATGCCAGTCATTCATGTCGCCATCTACAGCGGAGTACTGGCACATGGGCGAGATCATGATGCGATTGGCAAGGGTAAGACTGCCCAGTTGCATGGGCGAAAACAGCAGGGGTGCGGTCATGAAAGCCTCGTCGAACTGCCGCCTGAATCACGGCAAATTATTGCAAAACGGAAACTTTATGCTTTATTCGACGCTTGTACAAGTGTCGCCTTTGGTCCTTAGCGGCCAAAAAAAACTCTCCCGACGGAAGAGTTGAAACCTAAAGGGGATTTAGGTTTGGGAGGAGACCGCAGCAAGTCCCTCAACGCAAGCCTATCGAGTGTTGATTTTCAGTATTTGATATCGCTCAAGCTTCTATCACTGCCAAAAGCCTATGCAGCATATGCGCGGGTGCGCCCGCTTTACGGCTTGGTGGTGTGAGCAGGTGCCTGTGGCAGCAGGTGGCCGAGCTTGCTCGCTTTGGTTGCGAGATAGCGCGCATTGAACCGGGTGCCGCTGGCAACGTGCTCGATACGCTCAACATCGATATCCAGCGTCTTGAGCGCATCGATCTTGCGGGGGTTGTTCGTCATCAGTCGCACCGAGCGTACACCGAAATGACGGAGCATCGGGGCGCACATGGCGTAATCGCGCAAGTCATCCGCAAAACCAAGCTGGTGATTGGCCTCGACGGTATCTGCGCCCGCTTCCTGAAGCCCGTAGGCGCGAATTTTATTGACCAGACCAATGCCTCGGCCTTCCTGCCGAAGGTAGAGCAGTACGCCACGGCCCTCGGCGGCGATCTGGCGAATCGCAGCTTCGAGCTGAGCGCCGCAGTCGCAGCGAAGACTGAACAAGGTGTCGCCAGTCAGGCATTCGGAGTGCAGGCGGGCGAGCACCGGCCGGCCATCGCCGAGGTCGCCCAGGGTTAGCGCGAGATGCTCTTTGCCGGTGCTCCGGTCGAGGAAAGCATGCAGCTGAAAGGTGGCCCAGGGCGTTGGCAGCGCGCAGCTGGCGACAGATTCAAGCGCCGCATCGTGCTGGGCGTTCTGAGGGGAAGACATAGACGATCCGGCAATAGAACAACGGTGAAAACGCGGCGCCGCGAGGTTGGACGCCGCGTTGTCAGTACACAGGCTCGATTATGCCGCAATCGGGGCTTGCATGGCGCCACGACTCCCGGCGGGCGCTGAATGGGTGGCTTTTTCTCCTGCCAGGCAAGGCTGGCGGGGAGAGTAGCCAGCTTTCATCCCTGGATAGTCGTTCAGCTTTGGCAAGCACATCAAACAGGCAGGTCGAAGAGCAGCAATTCGGCGTCATCAGCTTGGCACAGCTCGACCTTGGGTTGGTCGCGAATTTTCAGTGCATCTCCGCCGCTGAGCGCAACACCGTTGGCTTCGATGGCGCCGCGGATCAAGTGCAGGTAAGCGATGCGACCCGGCGCCAACGGAAGAACGAGCTCCGTGCCCGGCTCTGGAACGGATGCATACAGCCGCGCATCTTGATGAATGCGCACGGAGTTTTCTGCACCATCAGGTGAGGCAATGAGTCGTAATTTGCCGCGCTTGGAGTCAGCATCGAAATGCTTTTCCTCGTAGCCGGGTGCGATGCCTTTGACCGAAGGCTGTATCCAGATCTGCAGAAAATGAACGTCTCTCTTCTCCGAGTGGTTAAACTCGCTGTGCATCACCCCCTTGCCGGCGCTCATGCGCTGCACATCGCCGTAGCGAAGCACAGAGCCATTACCCATGCTGTCCTTGTGTGCCAGTTCACCATCGAGCACGTAAGAGATGATCTCCATGTCGCGATGGCCGTGCGTACCGAATCCTTTGCCGGGCATCACCCGGTCTTCATTGATCACCAGAAGCGGCCCGAAACCACTGTGCTCCGGGTCGTAGTAGTGACCAAAAGAAAAGCTGTGCCGCGAATGAAGCCAGCCCAGTTCGGCCAGCCCACGGTCACTGCTCTTGCGTACCTCCATCATCACAGCCTCTCTATCTTACTGAGCGTTTCTCTAACTCCACCAATCGTAAGTCGCGACATCCTGGTTCGCTTCCAGATCAGTGTAACCCGCGTCCGGCGTATGCACGTGCCGAAGCACGTAACCCGCATTATAGGTGTTGGTCAATGTGAACTGGCAGCGGCTTACGGCCTCGATCTTGAAACGCAGCTGGAACATCGTGACCCGGATATTGCTTCCCTCGGTGGATCGACCTGCAATCTTGAACAGCAGATGGATGTCTTCAATGGGTATCACGGTGCCAAAATGATTCAGAAACAACTCGGCAACAGAGACCTCCGAGACAGTTAGCTGGGTAGAATTGCCGCCATAGCAAAGCATTCTTGATTCTGGCAGCAAGGTGAGGATGCCATAACCGAGTTCGGATCGAAGTCGATGCCTGCGCTTCATACCGGTGAACATACGGCGGACTAGATCGTTTATGGAGACCGGCTCGATCATCCAGTCCGATACGATCTCTGGCATATCCAGAAGGTCGCTGTTTTGGATATCGTGTTTCAGAACCAGGATGAGTGGCGCGAGTTTGTGCTCGAGGCTGTACATCGACCGAACATGCAAAGACTCCCTCTGCTCCATGGTCCGAAGATTTTCAATGATAACCAGATCATCGACTTCCATCAGAACAAAAGATAATTCTTCGCTTGCATTGTCAAGACAGGATGAATCAAAGGGTGGTAGGAGCTCAACCAATTGCCAATGGATCAGTTTTCCCTGAGTTGAGGATCTGGGGAAAGGAGAATTTGAGGATGCAAGAGCGCGGGTCACACGTTGATACAGTGACGCTCCCATGACTTTCAACAAGATCTTCAATGGGATTTCCTCCAAGCTTGAATAGGTTGCTGATTCCGGCGTAATGAATTCAATTAGTCGTCGATAATTGCTGCTCCGTGCCAATCCTTGATGTTTTCCCACAAATTCAGCTCAAGTAGTCTGGCTCTTTCGGGCGACGCGTACAGGCGGATTTCTACTTCCGAGCACCACTGCTCGCCCTGAATTTGCACTAGCCGATTGGCGCCGCAATCTTCCAGTGTGCAACGCTCAGGCAACCAGGCCACTCCGGCGCCATTCATTGCTAGCCTACGAAGTATTCTCGAATGGGGGCTTTGGGCAACGGCGACAAAATGGGGATGGGATGGGCCGAAGCGAATGATCCGGTTCAGCAGCCGACCGAAAAAGGTCTCGGGAGGGTAAGTGAGTATGGGGATGGTTCCGGCAAGCATATCGCCGATCGCGTATTTCGGTCTGCCATCGTCATCGGGCAAGCACACTGGCACCAACCGGTCTTTTCCGAGAATGACTGACGCGCAGGATTTTTCATCGACTGTAATCGGTGCATTTGGACTGTAGTAAACCATCAGCAAATCACAGCGGCCACCAGCCAAGGCAACCATGCCGTCGTAGGTTTCGCCAGCCGTGATGTCGAACTTCAGCCCGCTGATGCGGCGGCTCAGGTGTTGTATCCACTCGGGTAGCAAATGATCGACCAACGAGTGAGAAACAAACAGTTTTATGCCGGAAAATGCACGACTTCGGTGTCCTAAAGCGATGCGCGTGTCTTGCAGTTGTCTGACCATCTCGCGCGCCGCATCTCTGAACAAATGTCCGGCGACGGTCAGACGCGGAGGCACGGTGTCGCGATCAACGAGCGGGATGCCAACCCAATCCTCGAGCGATCTGATGCGTCGGCTGAACGCAGATTGCGTCACATTGCGAGTCTGGGCAGCACGAGTGAAACTGGATAGATCGGAGAGCACCAGAAAATCCTCCAACCACTCGATATCCATGATGTCTCTCCCGTGCCTCGATGTCATTCTTTGTGCCCAAAAATTCAACCAGGCGAGCGCATCGCAGAATGAATATGTGGACAAATACCCGTCACCGACTGTAATCAAAAAAGTTCCCCTCAGATAGAGGGCATCTTGCTCGGGAAACTTTGGACCTTGGCACTTTTCGCCAAATCTGAAAGATGGTGTGACGCGATCACAACAAATGAAACTGTCGTTCCTGCATCGCAGCCCATGACGTGCCGAACTACGATACTCAGCGCATACTACGCGTCCAAGTTTTCAGAATGATGCATTATTCATGCAAACGTCTGTGACGCAGGCATGCAAAAAAAACGCCGGCGCAAGGCCGGCGGTTTGAAGAATAAGAGAATACTCAATCAGTGCTGATGTACGTCATTGTCTTTGGTCTCAGCCACGAACAGCGTGCCGATGAATGCCGTGACAAGGGCAATGATGATCGGATACCAGAGGCCGTAGTAGATGTCGCCTTTGAAGGCCACCAGCGCGAATGAGGTCGTTGGCAGCAGCCCGCCAAACCAGCCGTTGCCGATGTGATACGGAAGCGACATCGATGTGTAGCGGATACGGGTCGGGAACATTTCGACCAGCATTGCAGCAATAGGGCCATACACCATGGTCACGTAGAGCACCAGGATCAACAGCAGGAGCAAGACCATGGGCTTATTGATCTGTGCAGGATCGGCCTTGGCGGGATAGCCCGCCTCTTTGATCAGTTCTTTCAACTGATCTGTGAACTCCTTATCCTTGGCCGTGGCTTCTTCCTTAGACAGACCGGCAGCGCTGTATGACTCCAAGGCCTTGTCGCCCACCTTGATGACCGCTGGAGTACCTGCTGGCGCGGTTTCGTTCTGGTAATTCACCGAGGCCGCAGCGAGCTTGGCTTTTGCAATGTCGCACGAAGAGGTAAACTTTTTGGTGCCGGTCGGGTTGAATTGGAATTGGCACTCAGCAGGATCTGCAACCACCGTCACAGGCGCGTTCATTTGTGCGGATTCCAGCGCCGGGTTCGCGTAGTGCGTCAGCGCCTTGAAGATCGGGAAGTAGGTTACCGCAGCAATCACGCAACCGGCCATGATGATCTTCTTGCGGCCGATCTTGTCTGACAGTGAGCCGAACACGATGAAGAACGGCGTACCGATTAGCAGCGACGCCGCGATCAGGACATTCGCTGTCGCGCCATCGACTTTCAGTGTCTGCGTCAGGAAGAACAGCGCATAGAACTGGCCGGTGTACCAGACCACGGCCTGACCGGCGGTGAGGCCGACCAGCGCCAGAATGACAAGCTTCAGATTTTTCCACTGTCCGAAGGCTTCCGACAGCGGCGCCTTGGAGATCTTGCCTTCATCTTTCATTTTCTGGAAGGCCGGCGATTCATTCATCGACACTCGGATCCAGACCGAGATAGCCAGCAGAAAAATGGAGACCAGGAAGGGTATGCGCCAGCCCCAGTCGGCAAAAGCTTCCTCGCCAATCGCGGTACGGGTCGCGAGAATCACCATCAGCGACAGGAACAGTCCCAGCGTGGCGGTCGTCTGAATCCACGCCGTGAATGCGCCGCGCTTGCCATCGGGTGCATGCTCGGCCACATAGGTCGCTGCGCCACCGTACTCACCGCCCAGCGCCAGACCTTGCAAGATACGCAGCGAGATCAGAATGACGGGCGCGGCGATACCGATGCTTGCATAACTGGGCAGAAGACCGACGACGAAGGTCGACACGCCCATGAGCACAATAGTTACCAGGAAGGTGTACTTGCGACCAACCATGTCGCCTAACCGACCGAACACGATCGCACCAAACGGACGAACGAGGAAACCTGCCGCGAAAGCCAGCAGCGCAAAGATGAATGCTGTATTCGGGTCGGTGCCCGCGAAGAACTGTTTGGCAATGATCGCAGCCAGCGAGCCATACAGGTAAAAGTCGTACCATTCGAAAACGGTACCCAGGGAGGAGGCGAAGATGACCTTCCGCTCCTCGGCCGTGATACCCGGTGCTTGCGCCTCGGCAGTAGCCATTGCAGTCTCCTTAATAATTTTGTAAAACTCATCATGCAGAAACATGTCCGCACAATGGTCGAGAGTGTAGGGAGGCAAACTTACGCGCAACTTGCTACGAACTTACAGAAACTTACACTGACTAGCCATTTATAGAACGGTCGTACTGATCATTATGCTATGCTCGGACGGCCTCGTTGCCCGCCATGCTCTCTTATCCCGCAGGGTGGGGCGCAACATATTCACTGGAGACTCTCATGACTGACGCCGTCATCGTTTCGACCGCCCGCACCCCGCTGACCAAGTCCTGGAAAGGCGCTTTCAACATGACTCATGGGGCAACGCTGGGCGGCCATGCGCTGCAAGCGGCGATCTCGCGGGCAGGCATCGATCCGGCGCAAGTCGAAGACGTCATCATGGGCTGCGCCAATCCCGAAGGTGCGACTGGTTTTAATATCGCACGCCAGATTGCGTTGCGCGCCGGCTGCCCGGTCAGCGTGCCTGGCATGACCATCAACCGCTTTTGCTCCTCCGGTCTGCAAACGATCGCCACTGCAGCTCAACGCGTGATCGCGGGCGAGGGCGACAGTTATGCTGCCGGCGGTGTGGAGTCTATCTCGTGTGTGCAGAACGAGATGAACATGCACATGGTGCAAGAGGGCTGGCTGAATGAGCACAAGCCGGCGATTTATTGGCCCATGCTGCAGACTGCCGAGACCGTCGCCAAACGTTACCACATCAGCCGTGAACGTCAGGATCAGTACGGCGTGCAGAGCCAGCAACGTGCCGCAGCCGCGCGTGCGGCGGGGAAGTTCGATGACGAGATTGTGCCGATCACCACCGTGATGGCCGTGGCCGACAAAGACACCGGTCAGATTGTCACTCGCGAGGTCACCGCCTCCGCCGACGAAGGCATACGCGCCGACACCACTTACGAAGGTGTGTCGCAGATCCGCACGGCGATTCCTGGTGGCGTGATCGCAGCTGGCAACGCCAGCCAGTTTTCGGATGGCTCATCGGTGGCGATCGTCATGAGCGACAAGGCGGCGGCCGCTGCGGGCAAGACACCGCTGGGCATTTTCCGCGGTTTCGCCGTCGCTGGCTGCGAGCCCGACGAGATGGGCATAGGTCCAGTGTTCGCTGTGCCCAAGCTGCTCAAAAAGGCGGGGCTGAAAGTGGAAGATATTGGTCTGTGGGAGCTGAACGAGGCGTTCGCTGTGCAGGTGCTTTATTGCGCGGACAAGCTGGGCATCCCCATGGATCGTCTGAATGTGAATGGCGGCGCGATCGCGGTCGGTCACCCTTACGGCACCTCGGGGGCTCGCCTGACCGGCCATGCACTGATCGAAGGCAAGCGCCGCGGCGCAAAGTATGTGGTGGTCACGATGTGCATCGGCGGTGGGCAAGGTGCGGCCGGATTGTTCGAAGTCGTCTGATCGCAGCGCCACAGAATGTCATCGAAGATCCTGTCCAGGCGCGACCTGGACTTCCTGCTGTATGAGTGGCTGGATGCGGAATCGCTGACGACACGACGGCGTTTTTCTGACCACAACCGAGAGACTTTCGATGCGGTGCTCGATTTGTGCGAGCAGCTAGCCACCGAAAAATTCGCTACGCACAACAAAAAATCCGATCAGAACGAGCCCCAATTTGACGGCGAGCGCGTGAGCATCATTCCTGAAGTTGCCGAGGCGCTGAAAGCCTTCGCGGACGCCGGACTGGTGGCTGCGGGCATTGATTATGAACACGGCGGCATGCAACTGCCCTGTCTGATCGAGAAAGCCGGATTCGCCTGGTTCAAGGGGGCGAATGTCGCGACCTCGGCCTATGCGATGCTCAACATCGGCAATGCGAATACGCTGATCAAATGCGGTTCGGCTGAGCAGATCGCGCGCTATGCACAGCCGATTCTGGCAGGTCGTTTCTTCGGCACGATGTGCCTCTCCGAGCCTCAGGCAGGTTCCAGCCTGTCCGACATCACGACCCGTGCCGAGCCCGAGGCCGACGGCAGCTATCGGCTGCGCGGCAACAAGATGTGGATCTCTGGCGGCGAGCATGAGATGTCGGAGAACATCATTCATCTCGTGCTGGCCAAGGTGCCGGACTCGGATGGCAAGCTGATTCCCGGCGTGAAGGGTATTTCATTATTCGTCGTGCCCAAGTTTTTGGTGAATGACGATGGTGGCCTGGGTGAACGCAATGACGTCGTGCTGGCCGGCCTCAACCACAAGATGGGTTATCGCGGCACCACGAATACGCTGCTGAATTTTGGCGAGGGCAAGCATACGCCGGGCGGTAAGGCGGGCGCAGTCGGCTATCTGGTCGGGGAACTGCATCAGGGCCTCGCTGCAATGTTCAACATGATGAATGAAGCTCGAATTGCTGTCGGTCTGGGGGCCGTGATGCTGGGCTATGCCGGCTATCTGCATGCTCTAGACTATGCGCGCAATCGTCCGCAGGGCAGGCATCCACAAAACAAAGATCCGTCGAATCCGCAACTACCCATCATTCAACACACGGATGTTCGGCGCATGCTGCTCGCACAGAAGGCTTATGCCGAGGGGGGATTGGCACTGATTTTGTATTGCTCACTGCTGGTCGATGAAGAAAAGACCGCCGATAGCGAACAGACGCGGCAGGAAGCTACGCTGCTGCTGGACATACTGACGCCGATCGCCAAGTCATGGCCATCACAATGGTGCCTGGAGGGGAATAACCTTGCGATACAGGTACATGGGGGCTACGGCTACACGCGCGAGTACGATGTCGAGCAAATGTATCGCGATAACCGGCTCAATCCTATTCATGAAGGGACGCACGGCATACAGGCACTCGATCTGCTGGGGCGCAAGGTGGTGATGCGCGATGGTCGCGCGCTGGACCTGCTGTCCGCCCGGGTGATTGCGACACTCGCGCAAGCAGAGAATGGAACTCTCAAAGAGCTTGCCAGTGCATTGCGCAAGCGCTGGAAGCGCTTACTGGAAGTGACGCGCGCTCTGCACGAAGCGGGCGATCTCAATGTCACGCTCGCCAATGCGACACTGTATCTCGAAGCGTTTGGGCATATTGTCATCAGCTGGATCTGGTTGGAGCAGGCGCTTGCCGCGCAAAAGTCAGCAAAGCCCGACAGTGATTTTTATGCGGGAAAACTGCAGGCAGCTCAATGGTTTTTCCGACATGAGTTGCCGCGCACCGATACCCAACTTGACCTGCTGGCGACGCTGGATACCACCACGCTCGACATGCAGGACGCGTGGTTCTGAGACATCCTACAAACGCACATGGCAAGCATGATCAAGCATATCGTGATGTGGCAGCTAAAGGACCATGCCGAGGGAGCAGACAAGGCGACCAATGCCGCGAAGATGAAAGCGCTGCTCGATGACTGTGCGCGCCTCGTGCCCGGGATACTGACCTTCGAAGTAGTGATCGCGCAGCCCGGCTTCGAGTGCACCTACGATATCTTGCTGTACTCGGAATTTGAATCGATGGCTGCGCTGAACGCTTACCAGAATCATCCGCAACATATCGCGCTCAAGCCCTTTGTCGCTGCTGTCCGGCAGGCTCGGCAGTGCATGGATTATGAAACCGATTAACGCTTGAATCACAGCAAACATAAAAAAGGCAGGAGACCATGCACACCATCAAACAATTATTCGACCTAACCGGCAGGACTGCGCTGATTACCGGCGGCTCGCGTGGCCTGGGATTGCAGATGGCCGAGGCGCTGGGGGAGCAGGGAGCGCGACTTGTAATCACCTCTCGTAAACAGACTGAGCTGGATGAGGCGGTTGCCCATCTGAAGCAGCGTGATATCGATGTGATAGCCGTCACCTCCGATCTGTCTGAAGAAAGTGCCGTGGCACCGCTGGTGGAAGCCGCCATGAGGCAGCTCGGGCAGATCGATATCCTGATCAACAACGCCGGCGCGACTTGGGGCGCGCCGGCCGAAGATCATCCACTCGAAGCTTGGGATAAGGTGATGAACCTGAATGTGCGCAGCGTCTTCCTGCTGTCTCAGGCAGTCGGCAAGCGATCGATGATTCCGCGTCGTTATGGGCGCATCGTGAACATCGCCTCGATCGCCGGCTTATCAGGCAATGGTCCTGACATGCAGACGCTGGCCTACAACACCTCGAAAGCAGCGGTCATTAACTTCACCCGCACGCTGGCTGGCGAGTGGGGCCAATACGGCATCACTGTCAACGCGCTCGCGCCGGGCTTCTTTCCATCAAAAATGTCACGCGGCCTGCTGGAAAAAATGGGCGATGGCGCAGCACAGCGCGCACCGCTGCGGCGCATCGGCGACGATGAAGACCTGAAAGGTGCTGTGCTGCTGTTCGCCACTGACGCCGGCAAGCACATCACCGGGCAAACACTGGCGGTTGATGGCGGCGTGTCGGCGATAATCATCTGATGAGCCAAGCCAGATTTCCATTTGACATACCTTTCCCAGAACATCTGGGTGTTGAATTCGTGCAGATGGACAGCGGGCGCGCGGAGATTGCGCTCACCCTTGAGCATCGCCACATGAACAGCTGGTATGTCACCCATGGCGGCATCAGCATGACCCTGCTTGATGTGGTGATGTCGCTCGCCGGGCGCTCACTCGACCCCGATGCGCGCGCAGCAGTCACCGTCGAGATGAAGACAAGTTTCCTGCAGCCTGGAGGGAAGCCGGGCAGCCG
>Ga0315901_10009656_pt1 | contig 11079 bp, 10 predicted proteins | sample LakEriMetagenome_10_FD_203761 | JGI IMG/M metagenome (GOLD analysis project Ga0315901, IMG submission 203761) | Freshwater fungal communities from buoy surface, Lake Erie, Ohio, United States - Buoy 2 MA116 | ecosystem: Environmental > Aquatic > Freshwater > Lake | place: USA: Lake Erie, Ohio...
CCGGGGAGCACCGGCACGGTCAGGAGGACCATGCGATGAGGAAGGCGATCTTGATGGTGTGCGCGGCCGCCATGCTGGCGACGAGCACCGGCTGTCTGATCCCGATGTACTCCGGTGATCCCGTCCGCCGGGCCCAGCAGCTCATCTACACGTCCGAGGATCTCCGTGCGATCACCGACGAGTGGGAGCGGATCTGGTTCCTCGACCAGCCATCGCACATGACGCCGTGGCGGACGCACGGCGGGATACTGTGATTCGCGCCTGCCGGGCCATCCATGGCCCCGGCAGGCTTACGCAGCCGCGGACGAAGCCAGAGGTTCGTCCGGGCTGCGAGCGGCCGCCTGCCGGGCGGCCGTGGCCGCCGCGGAGCGGCGGCGGCTCAGCGGATCGCCGCGGCGGCGATCCGACTGAGCCTTGGTGCGCGGGCACGCGGCGCGGCCTGCGGCCGCTGCGTGCCGGGGCAGCGAGTTGGCTGCCCGCCTGGAGGGCGGGCCATCGAGTGCCGGCGGAGGCCGGCAAAAGCAACGCGAGGCACGAGGCCGAGGCGTTGCGTAAACCCGCCACGCGGCGCGGCCTGCGGCCGCTGCGTGCCGGGGCGGCGCGTTGGCTGCGGACTGCCTCCGCTGCCAGGAAGCCCGAAGCGCAGGTCTTGATGTTGCGCATTCTCTATCCCGATGGACTCATGCCGTGAAAAGGCGTCTGCATTCCGGCTGTAGCGGCGGTCTCCGACCGTCGAATCCGGCCTGTGTCTCCACAGCCTGCATTCGCAAGCCTGGAGGCTTGCGCCACGGAGCGGCGGTCTCCGAACGGAATGGGAATGCGCGGATCGGCGCAACATCAAAAAGCGCAAGCTGAGGGAGCCACACCGGAAGCCCATCCGCATTCCCTCGGCTCACGCCTCGGGCTTCAAGGACACCCCGGCACTCCCGCGTCTCTGACGAAGCAGGATGCCGAGGCGTTGCGTGAACACTGCACGCGGCGCGGCCTGCGGCCGCTGCGTGCCCGGGGTGGTTGAATCGACCTCCTGGGCACTCGTCAACGCAGCGAGGGGCTGCCCATCCCCTCGAGACGGCGTAGGTGGCAAGCGGAGCCCCGGAGGGCGAAGCGCCGACACCTCCGAGTGAGCGGAGGGCAGGGATGCCCGAGGCGAACGTCCGGCGAGAGGGTGTGGGCAGCCCCGAGCGGGAACACGCCGGTCCGCGTCGCGAACCGGTGAACGACGCATGGTCCGGCCGCCGGGAGGGCGGCCTCTCGCCAGCCGGCGGAGGCCCGCCAAGCGAACTGCGGCACGAGGCCGCAGGTTCGCGTGCACCATGCTCCCCGGCTTCCGCCGGAGGCTTCTTGTGGGAGGCCAGGCCCGGAGGGCCGGGTTGACCCCAGCGGGCGGAGGCCCGCCAAGCGAACTGCGGCACGAGGCCGCAGGTTCGCGTGGAGTCAGATCCGAATCCGGCTGGCCTGCTCGACGATCGACTCGAGCGGCACGATCTGGCCCTTGTTGCAGCCGGGACAGGCCTCTGCCGCCTCCGCCCAGGCCTCCGGCGACCGCAGGTTCGAGTCCCAGAAGGGCCACGTCTTGCACTGCCGCGGCCGCTCCTCATACGCCGTGCACTTTCGCGTCTTCTCGTCCAGCAAGACGCAGTCGCCACCGGGACGCTCCTTCAGCGACCGCCGCATGCCCACCCGCTTCACGTAGGCCGCCTCGAAGTCGGCCGCCGTCATCCCCGTCCGCGCGGCCATGGCGTCGATCTCCGCCTGGTTCACCCACACGTAGCCTTCGGCACCCGAGCAGCAGTCGCCGCACTGCGTGCACTGGAACCGCAGGCCGTCCGCATACCACACGTCCTTGGGAATCCCGGCCATGCTCGCTCCTCTTCAGCCCCGGATCGTTTCCACCACCCGCACGATCGCATCCACGTCCGCGCGGTCGTTGCTCGGCCCGAAACTCGCCCGCACCGTGCCGCCGGCAGACGTGCCCAGATGCTCGTGCACGGACGCGGCACAGTGAAACCCGGACCGCACCTCGATGCCCGCGGCCTGCTCGAGGATCACAGCGACGTCGGCGGGAGCATAGCCCTCGACCGTGAAACTCACAATCGGCGCCCCGGTGGCTGCGAACACCTGCACGCCGCCGATCGATCGCAGCCGCGCGGCGCACTCGCCGGCGAGCTCCCGACAGGCGGCGCCGGTTGCCGCGAGCCCCCGGCCCTCGAGCCACTCCGCCGCCGCGGCACAGGCGGCCAGCGCCGGCACGTCGGGCGTGCCCGGCTCCATGCGGTCGATGAACGCCGCGGGCATGTCGAGCGATTCGCTCCGCGAGCCGGTGCCGCCCTGCACGAGCGGCTCGGGCTCGATGCCCGCCCGCGCCCAGAGCAGGCCCGCGCCCGCCGTGCCGTGCAGCCATTTGTGGGCCGGCGCGGCGACGAGGTCGGCCCCCAGCCCGGCCACGTCGAGCGGGATCTGCCCGAGCGTTTGCGCGGCGTCCACGAGGAGGATGCCGCCCCGGGCGTGCGCGACCGCCGCGATCGCGGCGACGTCCTGGATCGCCCCGGTCACGTTCGAGGCGTGCGGGCAGGCCACGAGCCGCGTGGCGGGCCGCCAGGCGGCGGCCACCGCGGCAGGATCGACCCGCCCCAGACTGTCGCAGCGGATGATGGTGAGGTCGGCGATCCCCCGGCAGGCCAGGGCATGGAGCGGCCGGAGGACGGCGTTGTGGTCGGCCGCGGTGGCGATCACGTGATCGCCGGGCCGCACGAGGCCGTGGATCGCCAGGTTCAGCCCGAGCGTGCAGCCCGCCGGCAGGGCCACCCGCGCGGGATCGACGCCGCCGAGGAGCCGGGCCGCGGCCGAGCGGGCCCGCTGCCGGAGCGCATCGGCCTCGACCGCGGAACGATAGGCCGCCCGCCCCGCCGCCGCGCCCACCTCGCGAGCCGCCCGGTTCCAGGCCGCCAGCACGGGCTCGGGCTTCGGCCACGACGTGGCCGCGTTGTCGAGGTAGCGGCGGACGGGAGTGGCCGTCACGTCAGCCTCCGATCTGGTACATCGCCCGCGCCGGCCGGGCGAACTCGGGAGTGTCGATGCCGTGCGCGGCTTTCTTCGCGGCCACGCACTCCCGCAGCAGCGTCGCGATCTCGGCGTCGGTGCCACCGCCACGGAGGAGCCGCTTCACGTCCCACTCGGTCGTCGAGAAAAGGCAGTTGCGGAACTGCCCGTCGGCCGTGAGCCGGAGCCGGTCGCAGCGGTCGCAGAACGGCCGCGTCACGGGATTGATGAACCCCACGCGACCGCCGTCGGCCCAGCGGTAGTCGAGCGCCGGCTGGCCCGGATCGCCGGCTGTCTCCGCCACCAGCGGCCCGATCTCCCGCTCCAGGATCGCCCGCACGTCGGCGCCGGAGAGCACCTGCGAACGGTCCCAGGCCTCCTCCGCATCCAGCGGCATGAACTCGATGAACCGCAGATGAAATCCCTCGCGGCGACAGAACCGGGCCAGCGGCACGATCTCATCCTCCGTCAGGCCGCGGATCGACACGGCGTTGATGCGGATCTCGGCGAAGCCGGCCCGCCGCGCGGCGGCCAGGCCCGCGAGCACGCGGTCGAGCCCGCGCCGACGGGCGATCCGCTCGAAGACGTCCTCCCGCAGGCTGTCGAGGCTGACGTTGAGCCGCCGCAGGCCCGCGGCGGCCAGGTCGTGGGCCTGCTCCGCCAGCAGCAGTCCGTTTGTCGTCACTGCTACCTCGTCGATCCCGGGCACGGCGACGAGCAGGGCCACGAGCGCCGCCAGTTCGCGACGCAGGAGGGGCTCGCCACCGGTGAGACGGATCGTGCGCACGCCGAGCCCGGCGGCCACGGCGGCCACCCGGGCGATCTCCTCATAGGCGAGCAATTCCTCGCGAGGCCGGAAGATCGCCTCGGCCGGCATGCAGTAGGTGCAGCGGAGATTGCAGCGGTCGGTGACGCTGATCCGCAGATCGGTGTGCCGCCGACCGAAGGAGTCGACGAGCACGGCCGGTCGGCTCACCGCCGCCGTCCCCGCGGCCGCCCTTCGGCTCGCGGGCCGCGGGCCGCGGCCTCCTGCCGCGCCCCGCCGCCGCCCGGATGGATCCAGTCGCGGCGGCCGTCGGGCCGCTCCTCGCACTTCCAGATCGGCACCTCGCGCTTGATCCGCTCCATGAGCCACTCGGCCGCGGCGAAGGCCTCGCGGCGATGCGGCGCGCTGGTGGCGATCGCCACGCTCGCCTCGCCCACGGGCACGCGGCCGAGGCGATGCTCGACCGCGCAGGCCACAAGCCCGAACTTCTCGACCGCGACCCGGCAGAGCCGCTCGAGTTCCGGCCCCGCCATCGGCTCGTGGGCTTCGAACTCCAGCGCCACAGCCGGCCGGCCGTTGGTCACCGCCCGGGCGGTGCCCACGAAGAGCACGTTCGCGCCGGCCTCGTGGTCGGCCACCGCAGCCAAAAGCCGCTGCGGATCGACGGGCCGGCGCACGAGCGCGCCTCCGTCGCCGTCCGGTCCGGTCGCTGCATCACGTCGTCCGTCGTTGCCCCTCATCGCTAGCCCCCGCTCACTGGAGGAATGATCGCCACATCGGCCGTCGCCGGCACTTCCGCCTCGTCGGACGCATAGCGATTGCCGATCGCCACCGCGCTCCGGGCCAGCAGTCCGCCGATCGCAGGATAGTCGGCCTCCAGGGCCGCCCGCAGATCGGCGACCGAACCGCCTCGCCAGCGAATCTCGGCCTGCCGCGTGCCCGCCGCTTCGGCCATGCCGGCGAACAGCGCGACCCGGAGCGTCTCTCCTTCATGGCTCGCGCGGCCGCGGCGCGGCTCGTCGTCGAAATCGGCTTCGTGGCGGGTTCGCTGCATACAGGCCTCGGGGCGTGACTGGGTTGCGGTCGGTCAGGTCGTCGTCAGCGGACCGCTGATCGCGGTCAGCAGCCCGTCGAGCCCGTGCGGGGCGGCGCCCTCCAGCAGGCCGTAGGCCTTGGCGAGCAGCTTGACGGGGTGCACGGCCGGCTTGGTCGTGCCCTGCTCCATTTGTATCCGGCAGGCGCTGCACTCGGTAGCACCCGCGTCCACGCCGCCGTCCCGCATCGCTGCGACCAGCCCCAGGCCCACCCGGAGGCTGGCCCGGTAGTGCTCGCGGGCCAGGCCGAAGGTGCCCGCCATCCCCGAGCAGCCCCGGTCGGCCGCCTGCACCGCCAGCCCGGGGATCAGCCGCAAAAGGTGCTCGGCCGGTGTCGGCGCCGCGGCCGCGCGGGCGTGGCAGGGAGCGTGGTAGAGCACCCGCGCCGCCTGCGGCTCGAAGTCGAGCCGCAGCCCCCCCTCGCGGTGCAACTCCCAGAGGAAGGTCGTCGCGTCGCAGGTGGCTGCGGTGACCAGGTCCATGTCGTCATCGTCGACCAGCAGGGGATAGTCGTGCCGCAGGCACGTGACCGCCGCCGGCTCCGTGGACACAATCCGATAGCCGAGCCGCACCGCCTCCGCGAGCACCCGCATGTTCGTCCGCGCCAGCCGCCGCGCCCCGTCGAGATCGCCTTCCGAGACCAGCGGCATGCCGGCCGCCACCTGCCGCGGATCGACGAACACCCCGATGCCGTTTCGCTCCAGCACCGTGACGAAGGCCTGGGCGAGCAGCGGATCATGCCGCCGCGCGTAGGTGTCGAGAAAGTACAGGACCCGCGGCCCGCTGCGCCGCGAGGGCCGCGTGATCCCGCGCCGCGCCGCCCAGCGCATGAACTGGTTGCCGCTGAAGGCGGGAAGCTTGCGGCCCTGGGCGATTCCCAGCCCCTTCTCGATGAGCCAGCGGGCCTGGGGGTTGGCCAACGCCCAGTTCGACAGGGGCCGCACGGCGCCGCCCCAGGCCGAGAGCGCATCGACCCGCGACAGCAGCCAGCGGTGCAGCGGCGCGCTGTTGGCGGCAAAGTGGGCCCCCTTCAATTCCATGACCAGCGCCGGGATGTCGACCCCGGCCGAGCATTCGCTGCGGCACTGGTGGCAGTTGAAGCACGTATCGGCGATGCCGCGGACGGCGTCGGTCGTCAGCTCCCGCGCATCCATGCCTCCGGCGAGCACCGCGGCCAGCAGGTTCGCCTTCGCCCGCGGGGCCGCCTCCTCGGCCGGATTGCCGCGATACATCGGGCACATCCGCCCTCCGGCCGCCGTCGTGCGGCAGGTGCCACAGCCGTTGCAGGCATCGACCTCCACCGCCCGGCGGTCGGCCGACCACGTGAGTATCGGCAGCATGGCCGGCGGGCCGGCCGCGGCCGCCGCGTCGGCCGGGGCAGGCGACGCCGCGGCCCGGCCCACGGCCGCGCGAAAGGGCCATGCGGCCGCCGCGTCGCCGGTCACTCGACCGGGATTGAGCGTGCCCGCGGGATCGAAGAGCCGCTTCAGTTCGAGGTTCAGGGCCGTCAATTCGGGAAACATCCGCACGAAGAACCGCGTTCGCGACAGGCCCAGGCCCTGCTCGCCGCCGAACGTGCCGCCGACGGCGACCGCCTCCGCATACAGCGCCTCGGCCAGCGCCTCGAGCCGCTCCCGGTCCGCGGGCTCACGCGGATCGACGTACGGCCGGACGTGCAGCTGACCATGAACCGCGTGGCCGAACACCATCGCCGTCACCTGCTGCCGCTTGAGCACCTCTTGCAGCCGCCGCAAGAAGTCGGGTAGCGCCGACGGCGGCACCACGATGTCCTCGACGAACGGCACCGGCCGGACCGCGGCCCGCACGCCGTGGAGCGTGGAGACGACGTTGCGCGACAGTTCCCAGAAAAAGGCGGCGTCGATCGCGTCCTCGGCCCGCCGCACGTCGAGGCATCCCCGCCGCCCCTGCCGCATCAGCTTCAGCGCGTCGTCGAGCCGGCCGCCGCACCGGGCCGGATCGTCGCCGGCGAACTCGACAAGCAGCCCGGCCTCGGCCACGGGCGGAATGAGGAGGTCGAAGGCCGGCTTCGTGCCCCGGGCAAGGGCGAGATGCCGCCGATCGAACAGGTCGCAGGCGCTCGGCCCCAGCCCGCGCAGCCGCACCGCGGCCTCCGCGGCCTTCTCCAGCGAGTCAAAGAGCACGAGACCGACGGCCGTGGCGGCATCGGCCGGCACGGTGCGAAAGGTGGCCTCGGTGACGATCCCGAGCGTGCCCTCCGCTCCGCACAGGATGCGCGGCAGGTCGACCGTGCCGTCGGGCCGCACGAGATCGTCGCACCGGTAGCCGGCGTGGCTCGGCCGCGTGGCCGGCTGGAAGCGGGCGATCGTCGCCCGTCCGCGGCCCACGATCTCCGCGACACCGGCGGCCAGCATGGCGGCGCGGCCGACACCACCGGCAGGCGGCTCACCGGCCGCCGGCGGCGCCGTCGGCTCGAGATCGACGATCGTGCCGTCTCCGAGCACGACCTGGGCGGCGAGGATCCGGCCGCGCACGGCGCCATGGCGCGGGAAGCGGCTGCCCGACGAGTTGCGGCCGATCATGCCGCCGATGGTCGTGGCCGTCGCGTTGGCCGGGTCGGGGCCGAAGGTCCGGCCCAGCCCCGCGAGATGCGCCTCCAGGCTCGCCGCCACGACGCCGGGCTGCACACGCACCGTCTCGTCGTCGGTGGCCAGGATCCGCCGCATCGACCGCGAGCCGTCGATGACGACACCGGGCCCGAGGCTCCCGCCACACACACTCGATCCGCCGCCCCGCGGATGCACGGGCACGCCGCGCTGCGCCGCCCAGGCGACCGTGGCCGCGACGTCCTCCGCCGACCGGGGCCGCACCACCACCAGCGGCCGGACCTCGAACAGGCTCGCATCGGTGGCATAGAGCCGACGGTCGGCGTCGGCACAGAGCACGTCGCCGGCGACGATCCCGCGCAGGTCCTCCTCGATCCGCTTCTGCTCCGGATCCATCGGCTCACGCTCACGGCAGGGTCATTGCGGCCGGTCCGCCGGTCGGGCGGACGCGAGTTCGCGGCTCCGCGCCCGCTGCTGGCGGTGCTTCTCGTGCGTCTCCAGATCGAAGCCGCCGACGTCGTCGGCCACGCCATCACCCCGGTAGCGGGCCGCGCAGCGGTAGCACGTCAGGCACTCCGGCATCAGCAGGTAGAGGATCACGTCGAGCAGCGCCGTCGCGAACAGGATCGCGAACGTGGGGACCAGGAGCCGCCACGCCCAGGTCACGCAGCTCGCCGCGAAGCCCGCGACGACGATCCCCACGCCGAGCCGCTGCGGAAAGTCCTTACGGGCGAAGAGCTCGGTGCTCGGGCAGACGAGGCAGCGGCGGAGCCGGAGCCGCCCCGCCCCCGCCGCGCCGCGGCTCCCATCCGCAGCGACCCAGGCGACGGCGTCGGCCGGCACCTCGACCGCCGCATGGCACTGCGGGCACTCGAGCGCGCGGGCGGCCTCGGCGCCGTCGTGCATGACGGTCGCATCGCAGGCGGGGCAGGCGTAGGTGATGCGCATCGGTGGATGGGTCAGGTGGCGGCCAGCAGCTGGGCCGTGAGTTCGCCGAGAATCGCCGCCAGGCAGGCGACATACAGGATACCCGTGGCGCTCTGGGTGTTGGGAATGTCGAGCGTTTTGCGGGCCATCACCAGCAGCACCGGCAGGCCGACGAGCCCCGCCAGCCAGCGGAGGGCCAGGAGCGCCGTCGCCGTGGCATCGGCCGGCGGCACCCAGGGCAGCAGCGCGGCGACGGCGACCGCGGTCTGCAGCCCCCAGGCCACCAGCGCCAGGTCGATCATCCGCCGCAGCACGTCCACCCGCATGCCCGGCGCGTTGAGATACCAGTGCCCGAGCAGCATGGCATGCACGGTGAGGCCCGTCACACATCCGGACACGAGCCCCGCCGCCGCAGCCCGGGGCGTGGCGGCGAGCAGGGCGACTGCCACAGCCAACAGGGCTGCACAGGCCGCGCAGAAGCCGCTGCCCGCCCGGCGCTTCTCGCCCAGCCAGGCCACGCTCCCCATCCAGGCGACCACCGCGGCCGTCGCGAGCACGACCCACGGCCAGCCCGACGCCGCCGTCCGCGCCACGAGCGCCGCAAACGTCGCCAGCCCCATGACCACGAGCAGGTTGACGCGAAAGAATCCCCCCGGCACTGGCGTGGCGGGCGTGAGCACCAGCGCCAGGGCCATCCCCCAGCCGAAGCGGCAGAGAAAGTCGAGCAGGAGCCGCATGCGTTATCCGGCCCGGTGCCCGAAGATCAGCGACAGCACCTCGGCCCGGCTGGAAACGTTGGAGCGGAACACGCCCTTCATCGCCGACGTCACGCACATGCTGCCGGGCTTGCGCACGCCGCGGATCGTCATGCAGGTATGCGTCGCCTCCACCACCACAGCCACGCCCTTGGCGCCGAGGTCGTCCACCAGCAGGTCGGCGATCTGCTCGGTCATCCGCTCCTGCACCTGCGGGCGGTGCGACACGACCTCCACCAGCCGGGCGAGCTTGCTCAACCCCAGCACCCGGCCGTTGGGCAGGTAGCCGATGTGGGCGTGCCCCATGAAGGGCAGCAGGTGGTGCTCGCAGACGCTGTTGAAGGCGATGTCGCGGACAAGCACAATCTCATCGTACTTTTCCGTGAACGCCTTGCCGAGGTGGACACGCGGATCCTGCCGCAGGCCGCTGAACATCTCGGCGTACATCCGCGCCACGCGAGCCGGCGTCTCTTGCAGGCCCTCGCGGTCCGGATCCTCCCCGACGGCCGCGAGAATCTCGCGAACCGCCCGCTCGATGCGGGCATGATCGACCGCCGCGACCGGCCGCTGGCCGGCCCCGTCGTCATCCGCGGCCGAGCCGCAGCCACCGCCAAAGTCATGTGTCTTCGCCATGCTTCAACTGTAATCGCCCGCGGAAGTTTGTCGCGGGGTGGCCGGAGATGCCGCGTTCACTGCAAGCATCAGCATCCTGCCGATCGTGCCTTGGCCGGCCATTCGTCTCCGAACCGTTGGGCTGACGACCCGTTGAACAGGGAATCGGCCCCGTCGCCGTTCCAAGAAGCCCCGGGTGGAAACCCGGGGACACCGGGAATGAAAACCATCCCGCCTTCCATGCCACACGACGGCACACGCTGCACCGGTTCACGCCCGCACCGCATGGCACACGGGAAGGTAGGCCCTGTAGCGGCGGTCTCTGACCGCCGTGTCCCCCGGCTTCCGCCGGGGGCTTTTGGGTTGAGCGTTGGCCCGGAGGCCCGGCCCGCCCTCCAGGCGGGCAGCGGCCGGAGGCCGCGCCGTGTGCATCCCCACGCGGGGGCTCGACGCCGCGTCGAGCCCCCGCGTGCCGCAGCCCCGCTGCGGCCACGGTCGCCTGGAGGGGCGACCGCCCGGCCGTCCGGCGATGCCGTGTGCACGCAACGCCTCGGCATCCTGCCTCGCGTTGCTTGGCCGGCCGCCGCCGGCTCCCGAAAGCCCGCCCTCCAGGCGGGCAGCGGCCGAAGGCCGCGCCGTGTGCATCCCCACGCGGCTCGGATCGACGCCGCGTCGAGCCGCCGCGTGCCGCAGCCCCGCTGCGGCCACGGTCGCCTGGAGGGGCGACCGCCCGGCCGTCCGGCGAACCCTTGGCGTTCGCCGCGACGGCCCAAGCCTGCGGGGGCCAGGGATGGCCCCGCAGGCGCGAAGCATGGATGGCCCGACAGCCGTGAAGTCAGTTCGAGCTGAAGTCGGGCGGGAAAGTCCGCGTCGCGACGGCCGCGGGGCGGTTGGCGATCGCCTCCAGCAGGAGTTGCGTGCGGCGGAAGACGTCGCACTCGGACAGCAGCCGCACCTTCACCTCCAGGTCGAGGTCGATCGTGTAGGAGACGATGTCGGCCAGCATGCCGAGGGTGATCTGGCTGCCGAGGAGCTGGTCGAGCTGCTCGTAGGCGTTGGGGATCTTGGGCATCGCCCGCTTGAAGGCAGAGAGCAGCTCCCGCTGGAGGATGGCCGCCGCACCGGCAGGCGCCTCGTCGGGCTCGTGATCGTCGAGGAGCTCCGCCTCGCAGACGCGAAACAGCTTCTTCGGCGGCAGCTCGTCGATGAGCCGCAGCCGGCGGACGCCGAGGACGAGCACGTTGTAGGTGCCCTGCTTCGTCCGCTGGTGCGTGGCGATGCGGCACAGGCAGGCGGTGGAC
>Ga0315901_10009659_pt1 | contig 11079 bp, 19 predicted proteins | sample LakEriMetagenome_10_FD_203761 | JGI IMG/M metagenome (GOLD analysis project Ga0315901, IMG submission 203761) | Freshwater fungal communities from buoy surface, Lake Erie, Ohio, United States - Buoy 2 MA116 | ecosystem: Environmental > Aquatic > Freshwater > Lake | place: USA: Lake Erie, Ohio...
AAAAAAAAATAAATTTTTTCAGGTTGGAACGCAAAGAACGTATTTCAAACCAAAATTGTCGGATATGGGTAGCGTGTCTGTTTCCAGGTCGCTGATTTTATCCACAATAACAGCAGGGCAGAAGCCGTTAAGGTTGTGCATATAGGTATAATTCACTTGAAAACCACCCTTAATAGCGTCAGAAATAAATTTCCGCTGACGTTCCGAGTATATTAATTCGGGAACGTCTTTAATATTGATTTTTCGTTCTTTGCAGAACGAAAAAACGGCCTTATCATGCTCACACTGTTTCCAGTGCGCATAAAGGTAGGCCAGCTCTTTCAGTTCAGTTATTGTGAGCGTTTTCATGCTACTCTTTTTTTTTGTGAGAAACAAAGGTAAAACAATTATTCGACATAAAAAAGAATACCCCCCGAAAAAAAATAAATTTATTTCGGGGGTTTCGGTGGGTTACAGTTGTAACATTTCAATTGCTTTATTCAGGGACTTTAAAGTATGAATTTTGTATTTCTTTTCGTCTTTTTTCAGACGCTTGTTTATTTCGTCTGCAAAAATACAATGCCATTCAAAAGGTTGAAAAACAGTTTTCAAGTCTTTTGTGAAATAATACTCTGTTCTACCAGTAAACGTAGAAGTATGTTTGCCAACATACCCCACGGTTACGGGACAATTCCCCACAATTTGCCCCGTGATACGGGTATAAAACCTTCCATTTTTATCCATTTCGCGGAGTTGTGAAATGGTTTGTTCTACCCATTGCTCTTTTGTCATGGTATTTTTTTTTGTGTGTGAATGATAAGACAAAGATAATACAATTCCCCGACTCGTCAAGTGTTTTCTTAAACCTTAACATTTCCTTAACATTTAGTGTAAAGGGTAGGGTCGGATTATTCCTACCCCGTCTATTCCACTCGGAGGATCTGGATTGTATCATTTCCATCATAATGCGCTTTCTGCGCACAACAAAGGTACAACAAATATCTGAAACCCCCAAAAGAAAAGGGTATTTTTTTTCCTTTGGGGGTGTTTTTTTTATGCTATATTATTGCTAAAAAGTTGAACGGGTTGTACCCTTTTTCACGCAGGGCTGTTTTAATTTTTTGCAGCCTTTCGGCTGACATTGAAAGCGTGAGGGTATTTTTGGTTTCCCCCACGATTGAAAACGGACGCTTCCCTGCAAGCTCTTGCAGGATTTGCTGGTTTTGTTTGATAATTACTACCTTCTTCATGTTGAACAGTGTTTTTTTTGTGAATTGAACGCAGCAAAGATATATTAATCCCCTGACATAAAAAAGAAAACCCCCGAAAAAAAATAAATTTCTTTCGGGGGCTTCTTATTATCTTGGATAATCGGCTTTAATCAACTCAATCAAGCAGTTTTCAGCCTCTTCAATGTTGGGAAATTCACCAACATTTACATATTCGGCAAAGGGTGGTTTGCGATAGACGCTGAATTTGCCGTCACGGTGGGAAATATAATAAACGGCTTCCCATACCGAGTTTTCCAGCAATTCCAAGCCCCCTTTTTTTCCGCCTATTCCGCCGTCCACATTCACCCCATAAACGATTGAGGGGTCATGTTTCATGTATGGGAATTTTTGGAGTAAAATAACCCCAACACCCAAATTCGAGAACTTGCTTTCTTTTTTCATGTGATGTGATGTGATTTTAATTGTGAGCCACAAAGGTAAAACAATTATTTGAATAAAAAAAGAATACCCCCGAAAAAGATAAAATTTCTTTTCGGGGGGCTGGTGGTGGGGGTTTATTTAATATGTAACTTTCTTATATCTTCATACAATAAATTTTTGTTTATTTCAGGAAGAGAAAATATCCTATCTGGTTTTTGTGGAAGAGTTGACTTGTCAGTTACTTCTTCAATGTTGGCTTCTGTCACGCCTATATAATTAATAAGGCAAATGAGTACAGCCATGCCGATATTTTCAGCACCGACAATGTAATAATCGAGTCCGTTTAATTTAAAAACTTTTTGTTCCATGTTTTAAAGATTTTTGTGTGAACGATACAACAAAGGTATAATTAATTCCCGAAACAAAAAAGAAAAACCCCCGAAAAAGATAAAATTTCTTTTCGGGGGCTGGTGGTTAAAATATTTGGTGACTTACACTAACTTCAATTTCAGTATCCCCTCGATTAATCGCTTCAAACGCGATACAAAACAAATGTATCACACATTCAGCGCCCCAATTCAAAAATTCTATTGCCTCTTCAGGCGTTACGATTTCTTTTTCTAAGTACTTCAATACTTTTTTATCTGAATATTCAAGTTCTTTGAAATGTGTTTCAATGAAATCTTTAGAGGAAGATCGCGAACGAACCCCAAAAGTTCTTCTCATATAGAAAATATTTTCCTCAAGTTCAAGGAAAATGATTTCGGAGTGTTGGGCGACTTTAAAAAGTTTCATAATCGAATGTTTTTTTTGTGAACAATTAACAGCAGCAAAGATATATCAAATAAAATTCCCGTGCAAGCATTTTCCCAAAAATCTTTTTTTTATTTTTTCGCCGTCCACCATGAAAAAAGAATTTCTGATACAAACCCTCAAAGAGGTGGCTGAAAAGCCAAAACATACTGTAAAGTCAGAAGACTTATTTTCCGCTTTATCCTTTATTTTTAATAACATAAAATTAATAAATGTTTCTAAAGGAACGGACGGGGGCGGTTTTATTTGTAGAACGTATGAAATGGCAGATATAGCTTTCAAGTTATTTTGCTTGAACGACCTTATATACCAAATTGCCATATACGAAAAGATTGGTGAGGGTTATATATGTACCTTTCAAAAATAAAAAAAAAAACTTTTACAAATGCTTGCGGATAACAGAAATATCCGTATCTTTGTCACTCACAAAAAAAACGCCGTCCACCATGAAAAAAGTATTTTTCGCCATTGCCATTATTGCCACCACATTTGCCTCATGCCGAACTTATTACGCGGGGTATGGCAAAGGTCAGGCAACGCATAGAAAGTGCGGTCAGCGCAACATGAACAGCCGAATTTTCGGCGCAACAGAAACGCCGTCCGATACCTTGTATATCGTAGTCGGGCCATAAGAAATTGTGTGATGTAAACGACCCCCTGCGAGGAATTTCCTTGCGGGGGGATTTTTTTAAAAAAAAATGGTACAAATGTTTGCAAATAATAGAATTATGCTTACCTTTGTATCGTTCAATTAAACACAACAAAAAAAAAAAATCAAGCAAATGACAAAGATTGTAAATTTGACCCCACACGCCGTTAATGTTGCCACCACCAATGGTATCATGGAGATACCAGCAAGCGGCTGGGAACTCCGTTTGGAGGCTAAAACGGTGCCGTCACACGGTATAGCAACCCAATATGGTCATGTGAGTATTACCACAACAAAATTCGGCTCTCCAGTCCTTGTAGAGGGCAAAAACGGGGCAAAGATAGAGAAACCCGACCTTTACGAGGGTGACACACTTTTCATAGTGTCACAAATTGCCCTGAATGGCCTTTCAGATAACCCGTTCCTTATCAACAGAGGCCAGTTCGTCGTGCCCGCTCAAGTCCAGCGGGACGAAACGGGTAAAATTACCCATTGTCTATCTTTTGGGTTATAAAATAATTGTGTGATGTGAACAACCCCCCTGCGAGGAATATTTTTGCGGGGGGATTTTTTTTTTAAAAAAAATGATACAAATGCTTGCGGATTAAAAAAATGTTCGTATCTTTGTAAGGTCAACAGTTCACAACAAAAAAAAAATTACACTATGACACTCGCAGAAGCGCTCGTAAGTTCTGAAAATTGTTCAACGCCTGAAGAGGCAAAGGCTGAAATCCGTGAAATGGCTGAAAGAGTAAACGACGGGGAAGACCCTGAAGAGGTACTCTTAGATTACGGGTTGGAATCCGAATACATTTTCGACATACTTGAGCATTGTATGTAATAGGGGTTGGGGGGTAACACGGCTTGTGGTGGGGGTATCTTTTGGATTAGATACCCCCGCCGTACCCCCTCCCTTTACTCCCCCCTTATATCCCCCCCTCGGAGGGGCCGCCGTAGGCGGCGGGTGACTACACGTTAAAATTTTTTTTTGGAATTTTTAACCCATTTACCCAACCCTTTTCCTAATATCCCCAAGGAACAAACCTTTTAATCCCAAGGAACAAACCTTTTAATCCCAAGGAACAAACCTTTTAATCCCAAAGAACAAACCTTTTAAACCATTTAAAAACCTTTTAATCCCAAGGAACAAACCTTTTAATCCCCAACCCTTTTCCTAATATCCCAAGGAAAAATTTTTTTTGGGAATTTTCAAACCAATACACAATAACATACCCGAATAAAAAAATTTTTTTGGAAAAAAATTAAAATTATGCAAATATCAAAAGAGAAAAAGTTGGGCGACAAAGAAGTCGCAAAAATTCTGAAAGATGCCATCCCAGAATTAAAGGGCACACCATTAAAACAAATCGACGATTATTTGTCCGAAACATCTTTAATTTTTTACGAACAGGAATTGGCCGTCCAATCCCCCATTCACCGCCTGTCCATCATTCCCGCACTTATTCTGTGGGTGCTTCTTTTCATCCTTATGCCTGTAAATTTTATAATCACAGGATATTGGGGTTTTGAATTACCAAACATTATAAAGGTTTGGTTCCGCTCATTAAATCTTCATTAAAAAAACCTATATTTACACCATGCCAAATCATTACTGGAAAAAAATCTATCTGACCCATCAACAGGTTGCGCAAAAGATTTATGATTATGTTGAAACCGTTCCGATGGAGGATTTGTTGGCTCTGATGGAAAGAAAACCCCAATGGAAATATGTTACAGATAAGGCACCAATGCACGATAGCATGGTGGTAATTTTCGATAGAAGAAAAAAAGAGAAGACACAAATAAAAATTAATACAGTAAAAAAATGAGAAGATTTACAGTTATTTTAAGGGGTGGGATTGTTTTGCAGGTGGACGGCGAAAATATTGCCGATTTTTACGATTTGAAGGGAATGGGCGGCGGTTTTAAGGTGAAGATAACAGACATGGGTTGGCGAAAAATCCGAAAGAAGGTGCCATTTAACCCAGAGAATGTAACCGCCGTCCAATTCCACGAAAGGGATATTATTGCCGTTTTCACGGAGGAATGGTGATTATAGGATTGTTCCCTCACGAACAATCATAGTATCAATTGCGCAGCAACGATTATAGAATCGTTCCATCACGAACAATCATAGTATTGTTCGGGCGGCAGCTTTAATCGTCCAGTTATCGGAGGTCACATTCGCCTTCAGACAAATAATCGTTGTATCGTTTGTTATGGATAATGTGACCCCCGATGTATCCCCTATATCTGTGGTGGATACCTCTTGGTATTTTATACTGCTTGCGTTCCATACCGCCTGTATGATACCCGCTCTCATAGAGCCTTTTGTGCTGTTATAGATTACATATTCAAATATCGCAGCGCTTCCTGATATGGGTACGGTGGTGATTACTTCCATTCCCGTATCCACATCGGTGTTTGCACCCAGAGATGTCTGTTGCAGTATATCTATATTTTCCTGTGTGGTAATACCTGATATATGGAGGGGGGTGGACGGCGAAATTTTGTTTATGCCGATATTTCCTGTGGGGGAGATTTGGACGGCGAAAAGGGGGGTGGCGGTATTTCCGCTGCCGTTTGCTATAACAAAGGATAGGGAACCACCCGAAGAAACAATCCCATGCTGGATGTCGGATTGGACAGGGAAACGCAGGGCGGTGGAACCCGTGGGGTTGCCAACGGTCAAGGCCGATATGAAAGACGCGGTTGTCCATGTGGTATTGTCCACCAATACCTTTCGGAAACCATTGCGGATGACGGGAATATCGTGGTCGCTGGTGGTTCCGATGCTTCTGGATGCGCTTAGGGAATTTCCATCAAAATACCATACATTTTCCTTCAATGCCTTTGGTGTTACAATGGTGTCGGGGCTTGAACCCGCAAATGTTTCCCCCGATGATGCTATTCTATTATATGCCATTGGTTTTTTATATTATAATTATGGTTGGACGGCGAAAATGTTTTTTTTATTTGGGTGGTTGGGAGGATTCAACGTATTCGCTTCCGTTCCATATCTTTCCACCCTCCCATGTTCCAGTCCCCCATTTTCCACCATACCACAATCCATCCCACCATGTTCCAAGATTCCATGTTCCACTCTTCCATGTTCCATCTACCCATAATCCTGTTTCCCATCTTCCACCCTCCCATCTTCCACCCTCCCATGTTCCACCATTCCATGTCCCACCATACCACGTTCCACGCTTCCATGTCCCACCATACCATCTTCCACCATACCATCTTCCACCATACCATCTTCCACCCTCCCATGTTCCACCCTCCCATGTTCCACCATTCCATGCACCATCATTCCACGTCCCATCATTCCACGTCCCGCCATTCCACGTCCCATCTTCCCATTTCCCATCTTCCCATTTCCCATCCTCCCATATTCCACTCTTCCATATTCCACCATACCACGCTCCACGCTTCCATATTCCACCATACCACGTTCCACCTTTCCATGTTCCATCATACCAAACCAACTTACCACCACGTAATTCCCCAAGCACAGCATCTTGAAAATCTACACGTAACAACCAATAATGACTTTCAAAGATGGATTCTATTGTTAATCCACCCCTAAGTTCTTTGATTTTTGATTTTAATTTGACTTTGTCTTCTTCTGTAGCTTTATTTATGAATTTTCTTTCTGAATCACTGTGTAAATTTTCATCTTTTTTAAAAACACCTGTTTTTTCTTTTTGAGCAATATCGAGAACATTAATTAGTTTTTTAACGTAACCTTCGTGTTGTCTGCCATATTTAACACTATCTTGTTCTATTCCATATAACACATCCTTTTCATCTGATATATTAATAAACGGCTTTATCGAAATTCTTGCAACTGGATTTTTTATATTTAAATCATTTTTATTAAGCAGATAAGAAACAATTGTACCTTTTTCAATGTCGATAGGTATATATTCTTTATTTTCATGTGTACCTCGTAAATTAACACAAGATTTCCAAACCCTATCCGTTGATATTCCACCAATATCGTAAGGATGCCTACTGATTACCATAACATAATCATCTGGTGTATCCAATGCCAAAACACTCTTTTCATTATTGTAAACATTAAGAAAGTATTTGGCTTTTGGATCGATTTTTGAAAGCATTGTTAAAACCTTACCTAATCTTACAATATTTTTGTCGCCTTTTTTTCTAACCAAACCTTCTTTAAAATCAACAACCTCATAGCTTGCTTGGTTAAGATAAGAGATTATTCCATCTTTCGAGGGTGTTTTAATTTCTTCTTCTTCAGATTTCTCCAAATTGAAATATAATCTATCCCCAGAGCGATTTTTTGAATCGGCTTGTGCCTCAAGCCTTGGCCATATCTGATTTATTCTTTCCATGGCAAGTTCCCTTCCGATTTTCATCAATGGTCGGAACTCCGATGGGGTTAAGGCTTCGTTTATTATGGCTTCTGATATTCTTATCTTCATGGTAAATTATATTGGTTTGTTCCTATATTTAATTATGAACAACATTAAATATATGAAAAAATTTGTAACCATTATCCATGCCATTGACCCGAAGACTGGTGAACTTTGTAAATGGGTCGGGCCTGTTATTGAAGCGGAATCTTTTTCTGATGCTGAAAAGTATTGTGATGAGAATGGACTTGGGTATTGTGGGGTGGACGGCGAAATGTTGGGGGAGGAAGAATGGGATGGGCTGGATGAAATTTTTTATGAGAGAGATGAAGCAGAAAGATTGGCAGGATATTTGGAAAATCCCGTGATTTGGAATTGATTGTTTATTTATAGTGAAAGATATTTTGATTATGAATCTGAAAGAATTTATTTTGGAGAATTTGTTGGACGGCGAATATGTGGTGGTGGGTTTTTCATCAGAGGAAATGGAAGATGAAGAATATGGCATAAGCCAATATGAAGCCTATGAACAGGCCGAAAATATTGCCGATATGGGTGGCTTGAATATTCTTGGCAGGATGGAACTCTCCTATGTCACAATAAGCACCGAAGAAATTCCCAAAGTGGTGGCCGCCTTGTGGATAAGCGAAGGTGGGGATAACTTTTCCTTCGATTTGGCCGTCCACCCAAAATACCAAAACAAAGGCTTGTCAAACAAACTGATAAAGATGGCCATATCCGAATACAAATATCAAAAAGAAGCCTACGGTGACGATTTTAAAATGGAAGTGGACGTGGTGAATCCAAAACTGGCCGACATATTAAGAACCAAATATGACTTCAAAATAATAAATAATTTGGGGAATGGTCGGGTGATAATGACAATGGATTGATTTTTTAAAACAACGGCATATTTATTATCGAACAAACAATTGGCTGTGAAAATTGTTTGATGATGCGAAAAAACCAAAAAAGGAAAAATAATGCCCCGTGGATGATGCTTCCACGGGGCATGTTCTTTATGATGGTTCAAAATATAAGGTAATGGACAAACCCTTATCCTTAAAATTAATTTTTTCACTTATTACTTCCAACAATATAATATCACCCGCCGAAACGCTTTCGTCAAGCTCTGGGCTTGTTACATAAGCTGTGGTTGTAATACTTAAAGCAGACGAAGGTATTGTACTACTATTTTTTTTCAGTTGGAATGTCGTAATATTTGCTGGATTACCAAGAGTGTCACCCACTGTATATATAACAGCAGAATAACCTTTCAATTTAAGTGGTAATACCTGTGGTGGCACAACAAAGTAGTTATTTGAAAGACCAAGTTGTACAAATGTTTGTCTTGTAGCTATATGTAATGGAACCACAATAGGATTTTTACTTTCCTTTGGAGTCCACTTGTTTATAGATGTGTCGTATGAAAGAACTTGGTTGTTGGACGGCGTAACATTCTCAACATTTTGTAATTTATTTAAGGGGATGTCCGCTGCAATATTGGTGGTATTTACATCCAATGAAATAGTCTTGTCGGGATCTAAAGAAACCACCACCTTGTTACTGGCAGCACCAACACTCCTTAACCGAACCTCCGAACCAAGTTTAAAGTCAAAGGTTCCAACCCCGCTGCCAAGGTTAACAAAAGAAAGTTGGTTTAATGCGTAATCAGAAATCAATGAAACAGGAACCCGCTCTTCTTGAGGGGCTGCATCGGTTGATGGATTTTGTTTCAAAAGGTCTTCAACACCCGAAAGTGGGCTTGTCCTTCTTGGCCAGTCAATAGATGGGGTTTTTTGCATTTGGTTTTTTCTTATAAATATAAAAACCCCCAAAGAAAGAATGTGTTTTTCTTGGGGGTTTTTATGGTTGTTTATCCAACGTTTAATCAAATTTTTGAATCAACATATTCAAGATTTCATAAAGAAAGTCAACAGGCAGGTTTTCAAACTTAAAATACATGGTATCTGCACGAATCACGTCTTTTTCAACCGTCACATCGGTGTTTTCAAAACCTTTCGCATTTGGGATGGTTATATTTTCCAATTCCAAACCAACAGCCTTTTGTTTTTCGAGGAAGTCATTTATCATGTTCGTTACTTCTGTTATTTCATCAACATTATAATCCTCTTCCTCACCCTCATAACCAGTAGCTTTTACATTTGCTTTGAAATAGTCATCATCACCCATTTCAACATCCACTTCACCTATCTTGGTATCTCCTTGCATAAGATTGTACTTGCATGTGGTATAAAATGAAAAATTTTTCATTTCCTCGCATTCGCCGTCCAACTCCAAACAAATATCACTTTTCTCGTCTTCAACACTTGCAACACCAACAGGAAGGCTTTTTAATTTGTTAATAAGACGGTTTGTGGCATCTTCTATCCAAAGGCTTTCGTCATATTCAGAATCTTCTTCTTTTACAAGGGTATTAAAGGCTCTTTTTGGGTCTGGTTCACCTTTAAACATTCTTTCATAACCAGGTTTTTCATAAGGTTTTGGTTTCCTTGTTGGGGGTTGAACTGGTTCTGGTTTTGGTATATTCTCTTCTGCTGAATCTACAAACCTAAAATCCAGTTTCATAAGTTCATTTGCCTGACTTTTCTTAAAAGGGTTGTTACCAACAAGTCGGTCAAATTCTTCTTTGGACATGAAGATTTGTTTCTTTCTTAAATCATATTGCTCTGGTTTTAATCCAATGAAACGCAATCCATATTCACCACTATGCCCCTCTTGGTTAACAAGGTTAAGGATTTCTGATTCGTCAACCATCTCATTCTGAAGCTCCGAAACACTTGGGTAGTCCATATACTCCGCCAATTCATCATACTTTGAAAGCATGTTGTTTTCATACAAATAATTGTAGAGGTGTTGTGCGGGGGATAATGTTTCTTTGATAAAAACATTCTCATGGAGACTTCCCTTAAAATTTCCCTTCACAAGGTTTTTGATGTCTTTGCGGGTGGACGGCGAAAAGGATTCAAAAATGCCGTCCACAAAAGCCAAATTATTGTATGGATTCTCTGGAGAATTTTTTATACGTTTCACCGCATTTTCTGCGAGCTGAACTATTTGTTCAAGAGTGTATTTTTTCATTCTTATTGTTTTTTTTATTATAAATATATATCAATTAAGGGTTTGAATATGCAGATGGAGATGGACGGCGAAAAAAGGGCTTTGGGGGTGGCAGAAAACCCAAGGCCAACACCAATATGAAATGTCGGACGCTGCTGCTTTACAATAACACTTCTTGTCATAAGCTCCGCCCTGTGGTCATCGGAAATAACCGTTGCCATCAATTGTTTCTTCGAGAAAAGCCCCTTTGGTTTTTGATAATAGGTAAAGAGGTCGTAATTCGCCCTGTAGTTATAATTATATTCCAATAACATGGAATCTGTTTGGAACGTCCCCTTCAAAATCAAATGGTCTGTGGTGTCACAAAAACTATACACCATTTCATTGATGATATATATCGGTGCGGACGCGCTGTCGCTTGCGCTTGCATTTATATTAATATAGGCTTGAAGGTCGTTAATCTTGATGTCAGAAGATGTGAGAAGATTCCTAAGTTCTTCCAATTCCTCGTCTTTTT
>Ga0315901_10009663_pt1 | contig 11077 bp, 10 predicted proteins | sample LakEriMetagenome_10_FD_203761 | JGI IMG/M metagenome (GOLD analysis project Ga0315901, IMG submission 203761) | Freshwater fungal communities from buoy surface, Lake Erie, Ohio, United States - Buoy 2 MA116 | ecosystem: Environmental > Aquatic > Freshwater > Lake | place: USA: Lake Erie, Ohio...
GTTTTTGTACCAATCGACGAGATCTTCGTCTTCTTGCCTGTACGCCGCCTGAACGAGGGTGTTTGGCTTCTCAACTTGGTGCGAAAATAGGACACCATTGATGTAGAAGACGCACGCTTGGAGCGCCGACGAGCAGCACCAAAGAATTGTTATTTCGCGCCGCAACTGGAGCGACGTATAAATTGAATAACAAAAGGCGGAAAAGACGGCGATGATATCGACGGTTCTGGCGAGACTCGACTTCTTCGGGTCGTGCCAGTGCCAGAGAGAAGTAAAGTAGACTGGAGAAAGAAAACAAGCCAACACATAGAAACCCTTCCAAAGAGCTAATGTTACGATTGGTATGAAAAGGTGTGCCGTAACCATGAGAGGTTTGGAGAGCCGACGGGGGGTGAGGGCTTCGAAATCCAAGTGGTCGTCGTACGGGTGCTTCTTCTTTTTGGGGCGAATGGGACTCATATTCATCATGATTAGGTTTTGATTCAATATTTTTTTGACAACGAGAAGGAGAACTTTCATAAAAATAATGTCCCTCGATTATCTCGCCAAGAAGAACGCCCATCCGCGCGATGCGTTTATCCAGTTCGAAGAGTCGACTCACGTCTACACGGTCCACGGCGACTCCACGTACATGTCGGTCACTACATGGAACCACCACCACTTTCCGAAGTTCGACGCGGACAAAATCATCAAGCAGATATTGTCGAGCAGGAAGCACAAGGACGACCCCGAGTACAAGTATTACATGATGACGGCGGGGCAGATTATGGATATGTGGAACGCGAATCGCGACGGTGCGGCGTCATCGGGCACCAACATGCACTACGACATTGAGTGTTATTACAATCGGATGGAGGTGAAGAACGACAGCGTGGAGTACCGCTATTTCCAGAACTTTTTACGGGAGAATCCGGACTTGTTGCCGTTTCGGACGGAGTGGACGATATACCACGAGGAGCTCAAGATCGCGGGGTCGGTGGACATGGTGTACGAGAATCCGGACGGGACGTTGCTGATCTATGACTGGAAGCGGTGCAAGGAGATTGTGAAGGAGAATTTGTATGGGGCGAAGGCGTTGACGGCGTGCATTCGGCACTTGGATGATACGAACTTTTGGCACTACGCGTTGCAGCTGAATACTTACAAGGCGATTATTGAGGAGAAGTATGGGCGGAAGGTGGTGGGGCTGTGTTTGGTGTGCTTGCATCCGAACAATGCGGACTATCAGTTGATTCCGGTGCCGTTTTTGGAGAAGGAGATGGTGGATTTGTTTACGTATCGGAAGCAGATGCTTGCGGAGGCCAAGGACGCTCATGAGAAAAAGACTTCGTCCAAAGAGCAAGCTTTTAAGCAAGCTTTTAAGCAAGCTCATAAGCAAGCTCATAAGGCCGGCGCTTCTTCTGTCGCACCTTTGACAGTCGCACCTAAAGGCGCTTCTAAAGGCAAAGGTTTGCTTTTGGATTTAAATAATTTATAAATTAAAAATTAATTAAAGGTCTTTGGATTGAATAACTTATTTAAAAATGTTGACATATTTATTGCAAAAGCTTGATGAAATTAAGAGACAACGAAATTTATATTGTTCTGAGGTAGATAAGAAGGACCAAACCACACTTGTGGGGAAAGAATTATTTCTTTACCAATTGATTTGCAAAAATTTGAGAGAGAAATAAAAGAATGTGAGAAAAAAGTGTCGACCCAAAAAAAGGAAGGATCAAAGGATTGATCAAAAATTTAATGTTTAAATCTTTTTGTTGTGGTTCCAGTTGTGTTCATGTTTTTTCTGAAAAAAAAGTTTCCGAAAAAATTTTAAAAAAAAAATGTCCGGTTTTGTATTAGATTTTGCCAAGAAATATGGCATCAAGTATGAGGAGGCCCTTGAGGAGGTGCGTGCGAAAACCTCTGATCGTTACATTGCGTTCAAGGATGATTTTGATAAAATCCAGATGGAGAGATTGAAGAAGGTGAGAGAGATTCAGGCTCGAGCGACCGCCGATAAAGTCGCTGCTGCGAAAGCTCGTCATAGTGAAGCTGCCTTAAGCGAAGTGGACTCAAGCGAAGTGGACTCAAGCGAAACGGTCTCAAGCGAAACGGTCTCAAGCGAAGACTCAGGTGAAAAGGAGGCAAAGGCCTTAAGCAAAGTCTTAAGCAAAGCCGAGCAAAAGAAAGAGGAATTAGAGAGAAAGAAGGAATTAAGCAAAGCGGCAAAAATCGAAGAAGCCGAACGCAAGAAAGCAGAGGCAGCCTTGAGCAAAGCGGCAAAAATCGAAGAAGCCGAACGCAAGAAAGCAGAGGCGGCCTTGATCAAAACCTTAAGTAAAACGGCAAAAATCGAAGAAGCCGAACGCAAGAAAGCAGAAGCAGCCTTAAGCAAAGCCTTAAGCAAAGCGGGTGGTTCAAGTAAAACCTCAAGCAAAGCGGGTGGTTCAAGCAAAGCCTCAAGCAAAGCGAGCAGTAAAAAGAGTGATTCAAGCAAGTCGGGCAGTTCAAGCAAAGCGGGTGCAAAGAAACGAGCCCGAACCGTCGTTGATTTTGTCGATTACGAGCCTGAGCATTGCGACATTCCGGAATCGACGATGCGTTATTTGCAGATTGCGCTTTACTTTTTATTAAATTTCGAAATGCCTTTGGACATTTCACGCTTGTCGGAGGTGTTGACGCAGAAGTATCTAGTGAAAATTATTTGCAGATTGCGAGAGAAGGCTTTAAGTTCGGCTTCCTCTTCCGCTTCTGCTTCCGCTTCTGCTTCCGCTTCCTTCGGTATCGATTCTTACATCGAGACGATGCGCCAGCGCTATTATAATCGCCCGGTAATTCTTACGGATTTATCGAATGAATTTGAGGGAGAGATGCGATTTGCGTTGTGGGCTCTAAAGACAAACGGGACGATTGAGGAGAAATTCATGTTGCACAAGACGCCGGTGGAGATTGCGAATCATGTGGTGAAGCCGGCGGGTCAGTTTTCAGCGGATGATTTGAACTCGCACTATGATTTTGAGAACAAGTCGGTGTTTTCTACGGATGACGGAAGGTCTATGGACGGAAGGTCTATGGACGGAAGGTCTATGGACGGAAGGTCTACGGAAGACAGAATGTCTACAGATGACAGAATGTCCACTGCAGCAGCTGACAACAACTCCCTTCATGACGAGAGGATTTCTCAAGAGCATCATCATTCATTTGATTCGATGGTTGTGGAAACAATGTTTCAAGGTAAGAATGATGATGACGAGGATGATATGGATATTGTTTCGATAATGACTGGGAGTCATCATCATGACGAGGACGACGATGAAGACATTTTTGCGTCATCCACGCGAGCGAATTCGTGTACGCCTGCGGCGTTTGCTCAGGAGGATGCGGATGCGGCTGATGCGGATGCGTTCGTGAATAACTCTCATGATAACTTTGACAATTATCAGCTGGATGAAGCTTTGATGGATTCGCTTGCGGATTCGCCCCCGGAGATTCGAAAAATTTATAAAGTAGCCAGCAAGGAAATTCTGCAGAGAAAGTTTGATGAGAATCCTTTTCTAAGCGATAAGCCGTTGCTTACGCGAAGCTTGACGCCTTCTGTAAAGCCAAACGACCGAGAACCTCAGGAGTTGAAAGAAGCGGTTAAGATTGCTTCTTTTGAGATGGAGCTGATGAACCAATTAAGAATTTACAACGAGAATGTTGCCGGACTTATCAGCCTGTTGCGTCAGAAGAGGCCTCTTCAATAATAATTTTTAAAAAAAAAATATTTATATATTTTCATATTGTATACATGACCGAACAAATATTTATCGACGACGAAACATTAGAAGAATTAAAAAAAATAAACGACGAATATTTAAGTGACTTAAAACGCGATTTTGAAAAAAACAAAAACCGGAAAAGCAAAAAGAGCAAAGAGGAGGCGAAAGGCGAATTTCGTCACCAGATTCGTTATGTGCTTTATATTGCCATCATCATGCTCCATGGGTATGCATTTTTCATCGGATTTAAATACGGCAGACTGAAAGACGGATTTACCAAAATTTTTGAAGGAAAATGTTTTCCGAGTCTAGTGCCGTCGTTAGCGAAGAATAAACATGATTATTTTGGAAGGATCAGCCACTTTTTAGAGTGGGCTCGTTTCGATACATTGAAACCGTATTTTTCAAACCCAGTGTGCGAATTGTTTCGAAAATATTTAGAAAATATTTATTGTAATTTTTGTTCTTCGTTAAGTGGGAATCCTTCTGCAATGCTCGCATTGACGGGCCAGGTTTCGAAATTAGCGTTTCCGTTAGCGTTTAAAAAAATAATTGATTCCACGGTCGATGGTATTTTTAAATGTTTTGAGAGTCCGGCGTATGCCGCGAAAGTTCGGGCGCATGCGAATAAATTGGTTGAGGATGAAGAGAGGGAGGAGTCATCGTCTGAGTCATCGTCTAAGTCGTCGTCTAAGTCATCGTCTAAGTCGTCGTCTAAGTCGTCGTCTAAGTCTAAGTCATCGTCGTCAAAGAAGAAGTCTTCTCAACACGAGACAAGAATGGTTCTCGCGTCTTCTTCCCTTAGAGACGCTTCACTTAGAGACGCTTCACTTAGAGACGCTTCACTTAGAGACGCTTCACTTAGAGACGCTTCGCTTAGAGACGCTTCGCTTAGAGACGCTTCGCTTAGAGACGCTTCGCTTAGAGTCGCTTCGCTTAGAGTCGCTTCGCTTAGAGACGCTTCGCTTAGCGAAGCTTATAAGAAGTCATCCAAGATTTACGAAAAAACTGTCAAATCGTTGAGACCTGCCGCGTCGTCAAATCGCAAAACACAACGAAAAAATAATCACAATATGATCGTTGCGTCGAACAGAAAGAAGCTCCGAGTCTTAACCCTGGATCATGGGAAAATAACTACCAAACAAATTACGAAAGAAGAGTTTGACAAGAGTCTGAAGGAAAAAGGACTGTCGACTGAGTTTAACAAATTAATCAAAGATTTGCAGTCTAAGCATGTGATTGGCGGTGGTGTTACGACAATGGTTGGGGGGGAGTTAGGTGGTGTTACGACAATGGTTGGCGGGGAGTTAATTACCCTTGGAGTTATCGGTTCTTTAGCTCTGAAGGCAATAGCCACAGAGGCGGCGATTCGAACGGGTTTAAAATGTTTGCTTTATTCTGGGTTTGCAATGTTGAACCGAGATGCTTTGACGAATATAATGAAGGAAAAGGAAATCCTCGTAGAAAGTGCGAAGCAGATGAAAAACTTTCCTTGGGCAAATATTATCTTGAACTTGTATGGAGTTGGAGACCCTGATGTGAGCGATGGGTTTTGGACGAGTGTCAGTGCTCGTTTGTATGGCGGGATGACCATGTCGGAGGTGTATGGAATTGCGACAGTGTTTTCGGATCTTGCGTTTGGATCGCTTAAATCATTCGTGGGTTATGCATCCGAGTTTTATACTTACATGTCACCTGCCTAAACGATTTGTTTGATTTTGTATGTGTTGTTGGTTGTCTTCTACAAAATCAAATCAGTTATGTCGTACCAGGTGTTTAAGACTTTTGTTTTGCGGGGGTTATGTGAGGGAGGGTTTGTGTGAGGCTTTGTTCAAAGGTTTGCGTGCGGGATTTGTTCAAAGGTTTGTTTGCGAGGGTTTGTTTGCGAGGCTTTTGTTTAAGGGTTTTGTTTGCGGTTTTGTTTGCGGTTTTGTGCGAGGGTTGTGTGAGGGTTTGTGTAAGGGTTTGTTCAAAGGTTTGCTTCAAAGGTTTGCGTGCGAGGGTTTTGTGGGAGGGTTTGTGTAAGGCTTTTGTTTAAGGGTTTTGTGGGAGGGTTTGTGTAAGGCTTTTGTGTAAGGGTTTTGTGTAAGGGTTTTGTGGGACCCGTGCTTCGACACCCGCGAAGCGAGCCTTTGTGAAGGGGTTTATGGCGCGGCCTTTGTGTAGGGTTCTTTGTGAATGGTTTTGGGTGGGGGGATAGGTGCCGAGGTTCGTGTGAGGGGTTTTTATCGAAAACGAGAAATGAGTGGGTTATTGAGAAATGAGTGAATGATATAAACCCATGTGCCGAGGTTTATGTGCGACCCTTGTGCCGAGGTTTATGCGAGACCCTTGTGCCGAGAGGTTGTAATAAGCAACAAATTCTCTAATAATACAGAAATATATATTGTAATATATATGATTAATAAAAAATATATTATAATTGCTATTCTTGTAATAATATTATTGATTAATATATATAATAATACATTTAAAGAAGGCCATCAAGACAAAACTGGTGTAAAAAAAGGATTATTAGTATTATATGGTGAATCATTTAGAGAAGGAAATCAAGGAGAACGTCTTCGTGATACAAAAAAAAGTTTTAAAACGCAGAAAACAGCAACCACTAGTCATATAGATTTTTGTAATAATATTAAAACAAACCATAATATTGATTTTGATATTCTAATAAATACATATGATACAAAATATGAAAAAAATTTAAAAAAATGGTATGAAAAAAATAATTTAAAATATATAACAAATCCGGAATTAATTGGATTTCAATCACTAGTCCAAAACGCAATAAATTCGATTGATTTAAATAATTATGATTTTATATTTTTTACAAGAATGGATATTGTAATAAAACCACATTTTTATAATATTTTTAATCCGAATTGGAATAAAATATATTTTGTATGTCAAAATTGGACTTTGTTTGAGAATTGTGGATTTTTTACAGATAGTAAAAATATACCAGTAGTGAATCCAATTTTTGTATTTATTCCACGTAATTATTTTAAAGTATTAGATAAAGTTAATGTAGACCATAATGCGTGGGACCATTATATGAAAGAGTTTAATTTAAATAATAATGATATGGATTTTATGATAGACGAGTATCATGATGCTGATTCATTTAAAGATAATAATCCATTATATTATTTTGCTGGTAGACCAGAAAATCAAGTATGGCACGACAAAGATAGAAAAATAGATAGAACATTGTTTGGAAAAGATCAAAAAGTTTCTTGTTAGAAAAATTTTATAATACTACAAATATGCAACCCTTGTACCGAGATTTATGTGCGACCTGTGTACCGAGGTTTTCTGTGAGACCGGTGTACCGAGGATAGTGTGATACCGGTGTACCGAGGTTTGTGTGCGATACCCTTGTCATATGAATTGGGGTATTAGTGTGCACTATATCGAAAACGAGAAATGAGTGGGTTATTGATAAATGAGTGTAGCCGAGGTTTATGTGGAAATTAGACAATATATCGAAAACGAGAAATGAGTGAGTTATTGAGAAATGAGTGAGGAATGAATTAATTTAAAATAAAAAAAAAATTAAATTAATTAAGGAAATAAACTATTCAATGTCATGGGGCAGGGTGGCGCGCATCTGAGTGCAGTAGGGTACTTTGCAAAGGTCTCGTGTGCAAGTTTGAGCATGTCCCTTGAGTAAATTGGTGACGCGGGGATCTATTTTGGAGGTGGTCTCTTTGGACTCGTCGGGCTGGGCGCAGGACGGTTGTTGCCGGGAGAATTGGCACAAGGTGTTGGCGGCGAATTGGGCTTCTTGGTACATTTGTTCACTGGCTAAAATGGACTTTGTTACAACTGTGCAGACGGGGCAAACGGCGTCTTTGCAAGTATTGAAGTGCTTGCCGATCATTTTGGTGGAGGTGCATAGGGGAAAGGGGCAAGGAGATGGGTTGGTGCATGTGGTAATGTGTCGCCATAATGATTTCATGGGAGCACATCGATGCATGGGATCGAAGCGTAGAGTTTCGGGACAGGGTTGGGGGAAATCGGCGGGATACTCGCACTTCGATGCATGAAAAAGCAAAATGAGGCGTAACTGCTGGTGGTGCTGGACATAGGGGTCGGCGCTGATGGGGTACTGCTGCTGCTGCATTTTTTTTCAGAAAAAAGTTGCCTGGGACGGGGCGGGACTCAAATAAATAAGACTAAAATGTTAATAAATTTATGATAAGGAAACCAATGGTTTCCTTATGATCCTTCCTTTTTTATTAAAAAAGTTTTGTTGTGAGGAATTAAAACAGTTTTTCAAATTTTTAAATCAATAATTTTTTAATTTACTTACAATATATATTTTTTAATTCACTTACAATATATATTTTTTAATTCAAAAGGAATATTTATTAAGTGAGTGATTAAATTGCAGGGTATTTTTTAAATTAAAAAAATATATACAAACGCAAGTAAAGTGGGAAGCCAATTAACGCATGGCTACTGAAGAATTGAACTCATTGGCGAGTTCGTTGTCGCGTCTCTTGTCGGCAACGGTTTTGCTGAGATTGTTGAAATCTTCGCACTGAGCGAGGTAGTCTTGGGCGGTATTGAGCTGGTAGAATTCTTCAACGGTGGCGCAGTACTTGGAGTATGCCTCTTTTGCGCGCGCATCAGCGCGGTCTCGAGCGTGTGAGACGGCTATGTACTTGGTCTCGAGTGATTCGTGTTCGCGCTGGGCGGTTTCAAGCATTTCAGTGGATTCGCGAATTCTGTCGGCATTATTATCGATCTCGGCTTCTTCAAGTTGAAGTTTGAGCATATCCAGTCGATGTTTGGAGGCGAACATGAGTGTATCCAAGAAGTGGCAATCTTCTTCGGCGGCTTCTCGGGCGGCGATAGAGGTAATTTCTCTTGTTTTGTAAATGCGTCTGAGGCTGCTGTTTTGAATTAACAGATCTTTCTTGTCGTCGTATTTGTCGGTTACGGCTTTGATAACGGTTCTGGTTCCGGCTCTGAGTGCCATTTTTTTTCTGAAAAAAACTGAGGGGTTGGGGGGTGGGATTACAATATGTAAGACTAAAACTTTAATAAATTTATGATAAAATAAGGAAACCCATGGTTTCCTTATAATCCTTCCTTCTTTTATTAAAAAAGTTTTGTTGTGAGGAATTAAAAAAGTTTTGTTGTGAGGAATTAAAAAAGTTTTGTTGTGAGGAATTAAAAAAGTTTTGTTGTGAGGAATTAAAAAAGTTTTTAAAATTTTTAAATCAATAATTTTTTAATTAATAAAAAATACATTTTTTTAATTCAAAAGTACTATTTAAAAAAACACCAACAAATTCCATTTCTCATTCAACTTAGCAACATTCTCGATGAATTCAGGATCTTCAACATCCTCAGCAAATCTTTCAAGACAGGTCATCACTTCACACCATCTAGCAGTTTCATCCAAGAAATCTTCAACTTCAACTTCAACTTCATGTTGGAACGGGTAAAAAACAGCATCAGACTCATTATAGCCAGAGTAAAAAAAAGAACCTTCCAGATCTTCATCTTCATCATCAAGGGACACTACTCTCACAGCATCAAAAAAGTTATTCAGAACATTCCTCACAGCCAAAGGAGGGTTAGGAACAGGACACAATTTCTCATACACCATACTATAAAGTTCTTCAAACAAAGCATTAGCAGAAGAAATTTTCTCAGCATTCAAACAAAAGGAGGACATTTTTTTTCAGAAAAAAACAGCTTTTTAATAGGGGGGGACTCAAATATATAAGACTTAAAATTTAATAATTTTATGATAAGGAAACCAATGGTTTCCTAATGGCGGCAAGGAGCGTCGCTACGCTCCGAAGCCCGACGGGCTGATTGATCCTTCCTTTTTATTAAAAAAGTTTTGTTGTGGGGAATTAAAAAAGTTTTTCAAATTTTTAAATCAATAATTTTTTAATTAAAAAGGAATATTTAAAAAACCACCAACAAATTCAATTTCTCATTCAACTTAGCAACATTCTCGATGAATTCAGGATCTTTAACATGCTCAGCAAAATCTTCAAGACAGGATATCACTAAACGCCATGTAGCAGTTTGAGCCAAGAATTCTTCAACTTCAACTTCATCTTCATCTTGGAACGGGTAAAAAACAGCATAAGACACTTCTTTATAGTAAAAGTAAAAGAAAGAATCTTCCAGATCTTCCAGATCTTCATCATCAAGATCACCATCAAGGGACATAGATGACACGCTCTCAATAAAAATATTCTTAATATAAAAATTCTTCCCCCAATAAGGAGGGTTAGGAGGACACAATTTCTCATACATCATACGATAAACTTCTTCAAACAAAGAATTAGCAGAAGAAATTTTCTCAGCATTCAAACCGGAGGAGGACATTTTTTTTCTGAAAAAAACAGCTTTTTAATAGGGGGACTCAAATATATAAGACTTAAAATTTAATAATTTTATGAAAGGGACGCCCACACTTAGGATCCCAAAAAATATATTTTTTCGGAAAATTATCGATTTCTATTAAATTAAATATTATTAAACAAATCATCACTCATTTATATGGTTCCATTGCGTCTTCAACTTCAGTGCGAAGTTTATTAAATACAAGTGCATGTCCTGCATGGGTCTGTGAGCCATAGGCACGTTCAAGATGGTCTTTTACATATTCTTTATGAACCCGGTTCATGTAACGTTTTAAAATTCTTCTCTGTCTTGGTTCGACACGATTCAAACGTTCAAGTAAGTCATTGCATTCATCTGTATTAAAAAGGGCACTTGGGACCGGGTAAAACCTGCGACTAATGCGCATGGCAGATTTCACAAATTTGTTGACCATTTTTTTGTTAGAGATTTTTTCGGCTCGGTTGCTTTGCATTTTTTTTCTGAAAAAAAATACTTTGTAGGGGTTAAATAAGGGACTCAAATATATAAGACTAAAATTTATTTATGAATACCATAGCTGACTATTGGAGACACTATTATCCGGTTCCTGGCTTCGGCAATTTTTCTACGAAAACGAGAAATGAGTGACTTATTGATTTATCGCATACTGCAAACGAGAAATGAGTGACTTATTGATTTATCGCATACTGCAAACGAGAAATGAGTGATGTATATATCATATATATAGCATATATATATCATATATATATATATAGTATATATATAGCATATATATAGCATATATATGCTGTTTTTGCGTACTGCTTTTAAAAAAAGCAGGCCAAAACTGCTTTAAAAAAAAACTACTTTAAAAAAAAACTACTTTTAAAAAAGTAGGGCGAAACCGCTGGGCAAAACCGCTGGGTGAAACCGTCGGGCGAAACCGCTGGGTGAAACCGTCGGGCAAAACCGTCGGGCAA
>Ga0315901_10009664_pt1 | contig 11076 bp, 9 predicted proteins | sample LakEriMetagenome_10_FD_203761 | JGI IMG/M metagenome (GOLD analysis project Ga0315901, IMG submission 203761) | Freshwater fungal communities from buoy surface, Lake Erie, Ohio, United States - Buoy 2 MA116 | ecosystem: Environmental > Aquatic > Freshwater > Lake | place: USA: Lake Erie, Ohio...
TCGAGGTCTATCCGCAGCGCCCAGTCGCCCGGCACAAGCGCCGCATACACTGGACGCGGCGCTTCGCACACTTGCATGGTAGCGTTCAGTGTGCAGTACGCGGCGCCGACCACGCGCGCAACTGCGCCGCATTCGTTCGCCGCCGCACAGATGTCTTCCACCGCTTCGACCGCGTCGCGCAGCGTAATGTCTTGCGCCCCCCTGATTTGTTGATGACTCTTGTCCCGGTAAAAGTGAACATCGACACAGTTGTTGCCGTCGCGCGCAGCAACACGGACGCACCAGTTGGATATTTCGTACCCGCCCGCGCCTTTTGAGTCAATAACTTCTTGCACACGGCCGCGGCCTTCAAGTGCGTGCAAATCCACTGTTGCCAACCCTTCTGTGTCCACGCGCGCAACTATGAGTTCGCGCGTGAACGGCCCCACCACGTCGTCGAAGTCGCGGCTAGTTGCCGCGCGCAACGCGGCGGCGTCGATGTTCATCTATATTCCGCTGCAATCAATTGCAGTTGGCGCCGCAAATCAATTGCAGTTGGCGCCGCAAATCAATTGCAGTTGGCGCCGCAATCAATTGCAGCTGGCGCCGCCAAAAAACGCGCCCCTTTACGAACGGTCTTCCGCTGTCCGCGACGGCAACGGATCCGCATTTGCACGGCTTTCGGCAATTTTGCCGATGTTGTCCGCCCTTTGTTGACTCTGGAACACTGCCGGCGCAGTCCGCCGCCGGTGCGCCGCCGTCAGCGTCAGCGCTGACGCCGCCCCCACTTCAAAGCACACTTCGCCCCACGGAGACATGTCCATCGCGCCAAAAGTGTGCTTCACCGCCGCAGTCATACTTGTCCGCATCCGCGGGAGCCGTATTGACAAACTGTTGCGCAGCCCCCGCAAATCCGGATGGAAATTCCCGAAAAGCCGCCATGAGCCGTCGCAAATGTCTCCCATTGCCGACGCCAGTTCGAGCAGCAACTCGTTGCCCATGTGCGTGAACTTCTGCCCCTGCATTTGCGTCTTCAGCGCCCGGTGCGCAACCACTATGACGTGTTCTGGCGAGTCATACGTTATGTCCGGAAACCGCTCCATCCCTTTCATCCGCAACCGGTCAGCTTGTTCGCGCAAATCATGGTACTCATCCACCAGCTGCGCAATGTGATCCGCCTGAGCTAGTTGCTGCTCAAACGTGGGCTGGTACAGAGTTTCAGTTTCGCGCGTAATCTGTTGTTGTCGCAGTTCGTCGGGTATTTCTGTCCGCGGCCGCACCCATGTCTCGGTGTTGCGCACCTGACTCGCTGTGAACGGCTGCGCGTATGTGTGCGCCGCAGTCGGCGGCATCTGCAGCGGACGTGTGTACGTCGGCTGTGTAAACGGCTGTGCATACGCCCGCGCTGCCGCTGGCGTTGCCGACTGCGCACCGGTGCCGCCCGCGCTGTGCGCCGTATCTTCGGCTTCACTCCCGCTACCGGACTCGCTCCCGTTTTCGCTGCCGGACTCGCTCTCGTTTTCGCTACCGGACTCGCTGCTGACTTCGCTCTCTGAACTGTCGGCGCTGCCAGCGACAAAATCGCCGAGCCCTTTTGGCGGCGGTTCGACGCGCGCCGTTTTCCGCGCCGGTTTCGGTTTGCCCTCCCCAATGGTGTCGAGAGTTATCCCCAGTTCGGCGGCGATCTTCTGCAGCCCCGCATTGGCCTCTTCCAAGCCGTCGTCTTCGTTGGCCTCTGGCGGCGCTGCTGCCGCCGGAATGTCGCGCTCTTCCGGCGCCGCCGCAGTGATCCCCGTAATCCGCCGCTCAATGACGCTCAGGTCAATGTCGGCCCGGACGTTGCTGGGGTTGGCCAAGTGCCGAATACCCGCCAAACTCGCGTCGAGCCGGTTCGCTGCCATGGCTATAACTATTCCGCTAGTTAGCTTGCGCCCCGCTGAGTATCAAGATTTTCATCGCCGTCAGTTTCCGCCGGTATTCTTCGCGGCTCCAAGTCCCTGTTCCGTACTCCGCCAGCGTCGTCCGCGGATCCGGCGCTTCGTGCAAGATCCGCACAGACCCTGGCGGTTTTTTCTGCTGAATCTCCACTAACCGCATGAGCAAACGTTCCCGCATTTCGCGGTCCGTGTCCGTCAGCCGTTCGCGGCGGTTCCACGCGGTCGCGCAAGGTATGCTGCAAAAGCAGCCGTGCACTTGCATACTCTTCACGCCGCGGCTGTCCTCGTCCGTCTCCATTGCGACTGGGATAAACCAGACAAAATCCTGCACCACGCTGTTGCAGGACCAGCAGAACAAGTTGACCGGATTGTGCGGCCACGCATCAACGGTGGTGAAATTTTTCGGCAAAAGCGTGCTCGCCCGCGCCGTAATCAGCGACGACTTCAGCGTCGGCGGCAGTAGCGACATGTTTTCCGACTCAGTCTGCGGCCGCACCCCAGGCAGCATGATTATTCGGGGCGGCCGGTGTTCCGCCATTTTTTGCACCGTATACACCGGGCGCCATGGACTACGACCCGCGGTTCAGCCCGCCCAGCCGGGACTGGCACCCCGACATGGATCGGTCGCGCGCAATCCGCGGGCGTTTCAGCGACTTTGAGCACCGCGATATGCCCGGCGGTCGGCAGCCCGTCAGTCCTGTCTACGGCCCCACAAACGCCCTCGGGTTCACTGAACACTACGGAAAAAAAGGGCCTGACAACTACTATCAAGCCGACTACTACGACAACAACTGGCTCCGCCACACTGCTGCCGTAGCCCGCCGCGAAATGCCGGGATCCGATTTGCGGGCTCGCGAAAACACTGCAGAACCTTACGGCCGCGCCCGGTTCGATACCGGATCGCCGGTCTTAATTGGTGCAGCGCTCGTGATTTTATTCGTCTTCTTATTTGCGCAAATAAGTTTTATCATTGTCGCTGCACATATCATTTTCAACGCACCCGGCACCATTTCCGCAGCCAAAATCAGCTCCGCGGCTTGACGCGATACCGGTTGATGATCTGCTCGCTCGCATGAACGATCTCCGGCGCAATGGCTTGCTGCCACAGCAGGTGCAAATTTTCGCCGTGCTCGTTCGCGAACACCCTGATGCGGAACATTTGTTTTTCTTCGAAATACTGGAGCACTTTCGCCCACACCACTACGGCGGCTTGGTATTCCCGCGGCAGCATGTTGTCAGCCACTTTGGTGTCCATTGGGTACACCACTTCGCACACGCCCAATTCGTCTTGGTTCGTCACTTGTTGTTCCACCGCCTGGATGATCTCCTCCACCCGCAGCCGGATAGTTTCTTCGATCGCCACCGCCCGTGTGGTCAACTCGTTTTCGTCGGCGGCTTTTTTACTTTTTCGCGCCGCCATGATTATATGGCCGGCTCAAACCGATTTTACGCCAGCAAACTAATGCGGATTTCCGTATTGCTCCACACAGCCATTTGGTTTGCACGCCCCCAATTGACGACACCGCTTGGGGCCCGGACCTGCGGCTGACAAAAAAGCCGGAACTGAAACCCGTATGCCGGTGACGCGACAACAAATATCTCAATCTGTTTCCACAATTGCGGCGGCAAATACAAAGACTCACGGTTGCAACACATAATCGCCGTCTTTACCGCAGTCATGATTTATATGGAGTCTTCTTTTTATCACGTTATGCCGGAAAATCCACCGATGTGCACGTCGCGACGGCCATCATTCATGTAACCGACAAAAATCGCCCATATGCATTGCGACGACTGTGGACCACGGGGTCTATATTAAATTGATACTAACTGGAGTATAACAGACCAGTCATACCTAAAATAGTTCTGCGCCCTGCTAAACTTATAGACGGAAGTATAATCGCCGCAGAACTGTTGCTGTCGCTAGTTTGCACACTGTCTGCCTTAGCCGCGTTTGTACCAGTTGCCGGAGCCGCACTGATCAAAAAATGTTGGCGGTTTGTTTACCAGGCGATCAGTCATGTTGGTATATTTTGTGCGGTATTGGCCAGTTTCACGTCGTGTAACGCATGCCGCCGTAGTCGTTGTAGGTCGACATCCAGTACATCCAGTGAAGTGCAGGAAAACTCACCTCAAACGAGATAAAGCGCCAGTTTCGTTTCGTAAGAAATATTGCAATGTATGCCCATATTTGTGGCGGTATGGACTGCGCCCCCGTTCGTTCGCAGCACATAATAGCCGTTTGTATGCGTGCCTGATTTTCTTCACTCAGACCCTGCATCTTTTTTATACTAATCTGCAATCAAACAGAATTAATTACAAAAAAAAATATGTGCTCAAATTGTTACCAAATTATGATGCATATTTTGGAGGAGACAAACCACGATTGTAATAATGATCAAAATTAAACTGTTTTGCAACTAAAATAATGTCGCGGCTTTCGCAGGCGGAATTCGGTTTAGGCGGCTCAAGAAGACATTTTGCGGCTGCGATAGCAAGATTGCCGCCGCTTACAGGAATCACAGGAGCCGTAAGATTTGCGACTGCAGCGCGTTCGTCAGTCGTGCCGGCCATGCTGGCGGTCCGCTTGTTGGTCTGGTCAGTCATATCAGTGTATTTTGCGCGGTATTCAATCGGTCGTTTACGTCGTGTAGCGCAAGATGGCGTTGCCGTCGCTGATCAGCAAGAAGTTGATAGCCGTTGCGATGCTGATCAATTTACCAGCTGCAGTTGGCGTGGTTGCGAAATACAACTCGCGCGCACGCGAAATGTTGACGTGGCCGCTGGGCTGGTACGTGCCGGGGTAGAAACCGAAGAACACTGCGTGAGAACCACAGTCTTCGGTGCCGACCACACGCCCGCAGCCAAATGTGGCGGGCATGTAATCGCTAAAGAAACTTGCCGGCATCGCGTCGTAGACCTTGGTGCCGTGCAGCGTGATAGTGACATCGCCGAGAGTGTCCGTGCACGTACGAAAATGATCCAATCCAGCGACCGAGCTCTGCAATTGCGCGGTATTTTCAGTCGCCGCTGTTACCATAGCAGCGGTTGTGAACAACGCGAGAGGATAAAACAATGGCCCGGCTGTCTGAATGGTCCCAATTGGAATAGTAACAGTGCCGTCCGCGTTTACTGGGAAATAAGTGGCTACCGTCGCTGCGCCCGCGCTATTTTGCGCAGTTGTAGGAATAGCGGCAATACCGTTCGTGACTGTAACTGTCAGCGCTGCCCCAGGCCATGTTGTACCGCCGCCACCAATTACAGTTAAAGAACTCTGTGGAATTGTTATCGTGCCATCCTGCAGTACCGCCTTAGAAGCGGCTTGGTACGAAGCGTTGCGAGTTTGCTGCCCCATACGCCACCAGTGCGCCAAGTCGTTTTCTTGCGCCGTGGGCTGGCAGCCGAAATAAATCGACTCGATTGGCCACTTCAGGTTATGCAGCTGTACATTCGAAACGGACGCCAGCAAGTCTTTCGTGTCCTCACGAGTTACGCGGATGAGATTGAAACCGATGCGGTGAATGTAAATGTCGTGAATATCGGGCAGCACATAGACGTTGTTTACGTACATGTCCGCAGTAATAAGAGCCCCGTTGTTAGTTGTGTCAAGAGCCGAAGTGGTTGCGACTGTCACCGACCCGGCAGCGGTAAACAAATCCAGCTCGGCCGGAGCTTGTGCCGACATTGATGGAGTAAGAGACCATGCGCGATCAGTACCAATTGCGCCGCACATTTGGGCCTGAGTTGACAGCGTCAGTTCGACAAACCGTTGTCCATACGGAATTGAAACCGACGGCACCATCAGACGCGGGTCGCGGTTGAACCAAAACATGCACTTGTGCCAAAAGCTGGTTGCGGCGTGCTTCAGCTTAGGCGTTTGCAGCCCGTTGACAATGCTGCGCACTTGACGATGCACTCGGGCAGTCGTACCCGTCAGGCCAAGGCCATCGGTTATGGTGGCATCGGCTTGAGTCATCAAATTTCGCACCGAACTGTAGCCTTCAAGCGGAACTTCTTGCCCCACCAGACGCGCGTACGACTTCTCCTTACCCGGCGGCAGTTCGTACTTGCGCCAAAAGGCGGTTGCGTGCTGCGAATACTCATGCAACGTGTTTGAGTTAACCGTAAATTTCCCCAGCGCCACCGCGCGCTCGCCGGGGTAGTCGCACCAGCGCACCGCTGGAAACGTTGTGGCCACAAGCGCGCCCGCACTGATGACTTCGCCACCGGGCCCAATGATGGTTGTACCGTCATTTGCTGGATTTATCGAGGCCGCAGCACCGCCAGAAATTGCGTTGCATGCAAAACGCACACCGATGTCCGCAAAGAAGTCGCCGGCCTGCGGGATCGAGTACTTCAGCGTGCTGCCCCACGAGACTGAACCCGTTGGCTGCACTTTCTGGTACTCAAACCCAAATGCCGCAAACGGCTTGAACGTCGCGTTCATGAATAGCAAGTGCGTACGCTCAATGTCCGCCAGCGTCGGATTGATGTCGTCATGGCCCATGTCCATCCGGATGCCGCGGACGTCGTCGATGCGCGCGTGCAGCAGCGACGTCGCCATGATCATTTGATCGGCGCGCCCGTCGTTGGCGATCAGCATGAACACGGCCGCGTTCGCCATGTTGGATGTTGCAAACGGTATATTGGACCGAAAAAATATGCTGTGAAAATTTTTTAATGCCGATTACGCATCGTTCCGGCGCAAACGGTTTTTTTGCGGGTTTGCGGCTGGGTGCGCTTACGTGGTGTAGCGCAGGATGGCGTTACCGTCGCTGATGAGCAGGAAGTTAATGGCGTCGGCGACAGCGTAGAATGTGCCGTCAACTGCCGACTGGAACCACTTGAAGTACAGCTCGCGCGCGCGGGAGATGTTAACGTGGCCGCTGGGCTGGTACGTACCGGGATAGAAGCCGAAGAACACGGCGTGCGAGTTCCGGTCGTCGCTGCAGCTGACGTTGGAGCCGCCGAAGGTGGCTGGCATGTAGTCGCTGAAGAACGTGGGGTCCATGGCGTCGTACACCTTGGTGCCGTGCAGCGAGATAGTGACGGCTGTCATGGTGCGTGTGCCCTGAGTGGGGAAGTGGAAAGGAATAGAAGTCGAAATGTTGATCGCTTCCGCTGCGGTGGCATTGTCCTCGTCGCCCGCCGTCGACCAAACAGCGGTGAGCTCATGATCCGGGTTGCCCATACGCCACCAAAACTGGAGGTCGTCGGCAACGGCCGTAGCTTGCACGCCGAAGTAGATGGCTTCGATCGGCCACTTCAGCTGGTGCAGCTGCTGCTCGGGCGTCGAGCTGGCTGTCACGCTCACGCTGTGAGAGCGGGTCACGCGAATGAGGTTGAAGCCGATCCGGTGGATGTAGATGTCGTGGATGTCCGGCAGCACGTAAACGTTGTTGACGTAGAGGTCGGCGGTCGAGGGGGCGCCGCCGGTCAGCGCCTCAGTCGCCGCAGTCCCGATGCCCGCAGAAACGGCGAACATGTTTGTCGCCGCCAGCGTCGTAATTTCGCCCGCCGCCCAGCCTCCATCTGTGCTTGTCGCGACTGCCGTGAATGCTCGAGTCAGATGAGTGGTGTCGCCGGCGGTGGTTCCCGTGACCGCAGTGCTGACGCCGCCAACAGCGCGCACAAGTTGGTTTTGCGCGCAAAGCGTAAGCTCGACAAACCGTTGGCCGTAGGGGATCGACACCGAGGGCACCATCAGCCGGGGGTCTTTGTTGAACCAGAACTGGCACTTGTGCCAGAACGAAACACCTGTGTGCGTGGTTTTCGGAGTTTGAAGACCGTTGTAAACCAGTTGACCGAAACGGTGCGGCGTGGTTCGCGTGTTCGAGCCCGTCAGCAGAACGGGCAGAGTTGTTGGGGCGCTCACGCCTCCAGCCTCATTGAGCGTGCCGGAGAGCGCCTCGGCTGCGACTTCTTGCCCCACCATGCGTTTGTACGCCAGCTCTTTGGTCGCCGGCAGCTTGAACTTGCGCCAGAATGCCGACGCATGATGATCATACTCGTGCAGCGTGTTGCTGTTGACAGTGAACTTTGCCGAAGCGATGATGCGCTCGCCCGGATATTCAGCGTAAGCCACAAACGGCCGCACCGTAGCCGTCGCTGCATACTTTTGCCCGCTTGTCGTGACGCCGTCTGTTGTGGCGGTGGTCGCGACCGTGCCGGTGTGCGTCACATCGCTCATCGTGAAGAGGACGCCCATGTCCGCGAAGAAGTCGCCGGCCTGCGGGATCGAGTACTTCAGCGTGCTCCCGTACGCAATTGAGCCCGTCGGCTGCACTCGCTGATACTCAAACCCAAACGCCGCAAACGGCTTGAACGTCGCGTTCATGAACAGCAAGTGCGTACGCTCAATGTCCGCCAGCGTCGGATTGATGTCGTCATGACCCATGTCCATGCGGATGCCGCGCACGTCATCGATGCGCGCATGCAGCAGCGACGTCGCCATGATCATCTGATCAGCGCGACCGTCGTTCGCAATCAACATAAACACGGCCGCGTTCGCCATGTTGGTGGTCGGTCGTGGGTATATCGGGATTAAATTTTGCTGCGAAAAAAATATTTAGCGCCACTTTGCCGGAGCTTTTCCGTCCGCAAAAAAGACGTCATAACCGCGTTCGGCGCGCGTTTCCGCGGTTCAAAATACCCGCTATTTTGGCCCATTTTGCGCCCATTTTCCCCGTTTTTATGCGCTTTGCGAGTTAGCGTATTATCGCTCGCGGCCGCACCACAAAAGGCCCCGGCACCGGCGGCCCGATGTTGTAGAACGGCCGCCCGTATTTGCGACACAATTCCCAGTAGTCCGCTTCGTGATTTTCGAACGTGCGCCGCTCTTGCAGATGCACAAAATTCAGCAAAATACGGCGCGGATCGCCGGGCGGCAACATGGCGTCGAGGTGGCGGTACGCCAGGTACGCGCACGGCAACGCATTCTGTCGCCGCCCCGAACTGCTCTCGAGTTTCATCGCCAAATAGTCGCGAATATCGGTGTTGATTTTGCCGGCGATGTCGCGCTCTTCTTCGATGCTTAACTGCGGAACTTCGATGCGGAAAAGTTCTTGCATAATGGCCGGAATACGGTCGTTAAACGCGGTTAATTTCGTTTCTTGCAGCGCTAAGCGCATCCACCGGGCGCTGATGTTGCGCCCGTTAATGCGGGACCGGCGGGCGCACTCCAGCAAGGCGTCGCGGTCAGCGGGTTCGAGCGCGAACGAGTCCCTTCCGTGTCCCTGCAGCCGGCGCAAATACAGCGCCACGCTTTTTTCATGACTTGGGTTGTCCACACGCGGCGCATGTTCAACGCACTCGTCGTCGGTCCACACGATGACCGCTTGTTCGCGGCCGCAAGCAAGGCAGACCGCGTCGCGGTGGTCGCGCTGGACAATGTGCAGCACTCCGCCGCAGTCGTCGCACACGGTTTCGGGTGGTCTCGCAGTGCTCTGCACTGGCGGCAGCGGCAGCGCCAGCGCCAGTGCCGCCAACTGCCGCAAAGGGTCTGCTGCGCGCGATTTTGCAGGTAAATTGCTGCTCGCGACCTCGACTGCCGCCGACGCATCTTCAACCGTTCGCAGCAAATTTTGCACCGCAAACGGGTTAATTAGCGGCGGCACCGGATAACACATCCAGGCTTCCTGCAGTTGCCGCCCCGACTCAACTAACTGCAGCTGATCGCACGCCTTAACTAACGCATGCACTTTGCTGCTGAGTTGCCGCGCCGCTTCGCGCGTCGCCATGTATTCCGAATCGTCTTGCGAGACAATTATATAGTCATGGCCAGCCACACGTCGAAAGTTTCGGCAGCGACCCAGGCGATCTTGGACGAAATCGCCGGTGGCGGCGGCCATGAGTACACGCTGGAGCAGCTGCTCGCCGCCAAGCGCGAAGCCGACGAGAAAATCAACCCGTTCGCCGGCGCGGCCCCGACCGAAAAGCGGTTTTTCAACTTCGCCTTGATGAATTTGCAGCGCGACTACGAGCAGATGCTGGCGCTGACGTCGGTGGTTGCGTACTTGTTTTGCATGACGGAAGAGCATTTTGTCCGCGACGCCAAGATGTACAAGGACGCTACCGAAGCCAAGGCCACCGTGCTGAAGTTCCTCAACCACTTCTTTGAGTACAACCCGAATTTGCACGTCGCTGAGATGCGCAAGAAAGCCCCCACCGAAGAAGCCCGCACCCGGCTGAAGAAACACACTGCGCGCGTGCGCGAGTTGGCGGCGCCCGACAAGCAGAACGAGTGCGCCGCCGCCGTCGCCGCTTTCCAGCAAGAAGTCGGCGCGTTGTCGGAAAAGTTGACGCAACAAATGAGCGCGCTCGACGCGCTGACCGGCAAAGCGAAAACCGCCGCGCTGGACGCGGTCGGAATCACGGTGAAACAGCTGGATCAAGCGAAATTGGCCCTAACTAAGGGGGTTGAGCTCCAGACTAAGGCCCGGCAGTACGCCGAAATCTCGGCGGCGTACAACAAGCGGCTGCCGTACGACACGTTCTACTGGTTCTCCGCATACGCCCGTTCGAATCACGAAGCGCTGTGTCAAGCCGCCGAAGCCCTGTATCCCGTGCGGTCGTACCTGCAAGACATGATGATCATTTACCCCGGCGTGTTTGACTCGGAAGACAGCGCGAAGACGGCGCGGCTCAAGCTCGGCAGCGAACGGCTGCCCATCCACACGGGACAAGTCGGCGTCCCCATCGTGTACGGCCCCACCAAAGACAACATCGACCGCACTGAGTTCGCTGGCGAAGGGTGGGAGGTTTTCAAGAGCATTATTGCTTTCCACCAGCGCGAGGCCGAGATGGGGCAGGCCATGCTGCAGCAGATCAGCAAAGTTCGCAAAGCGCGCGAAGGCGTGGAAGTCGCTGACCCGGCCAAAGTGGCGGAGTTTTCGCAGTTTTGCGAAGCTTTGCGCGACGCCGGCGCGGACCGTCCGCTCACCCAAAAGGAGAAAGCTGTGCTCGCTGCCGAGAGCGCGCGCACTGGCGACGCCGTCCCGGCTGAGCTAGACAGCGCCGTAACTGCACTCCGTGACGAGCGCGAGGCGATTGAGAACGCCGCGGCCGTTGCCGACATCCCCGACGACTGTCTGGCTACGCAACTGGTCGGGACCAACCCCGAAACCGGCGGACTGGTGAAGAGCACGGTTTACTTCAAGTC
>Ga0315901_10009666_pt1 | contig 11074 bp, 6 predicted proteins | sample LakEriMetagenome_10_FD_203761 | JGI IMG/M metagenome (GOLD analysis project Ga0315901, IMG submission 203761) | Freshwater fungal communities from buoy surface, Lake Erie, Ohio, United States - Buoy 2 MA116 | ecosystem: Environmental > Aquatic > Freshwater > Lake | place: USA: Lake Erie, Ohio...
CCAGCGCGAGCTGCAGCACCGTGACCTGCGGGAAGGCCTGCCGGAGCTTGGCGGCATACTCCGGCTGCGGCTCGATCGCCCAGTGCCGTCCCTGCGGAGCGGCCTCGAGCAGCCCGCGGGTCAGCTCTCCCTTGAAGGCGCCCACGTCGACGCCGGTACCGGTCGCGGGGATCACCCGACGCATGATCGCGATGGTCTCGCGGTTGTAGCCGCTGTCGGTGATCCGTGCGGCCGGGGTGCACCCGAGGGCGGTGAGCAGAAACAGGGCGACGGGGCGCAGCATGCTCGAAGCTAGTCCGATGCGCGAGCTGCCGGAGGTGGTCATCTTTGCAGGATGTTCACGGGTTCACTGATCACCGTCTTGGCCCTGCTGGCCAGTCCGGCCGGCGCCGTGGCCGCCCTGGTGTTGCACCTCGTGGGGGCGACCGGCTTCGTCCTCTATGGGGCGGGGCAGGCGCACCTGCTCTGGTATTATGTGCGCCGTCCGCGTCGAGGGGCCCCGCCGCCGCTGCCGGCGGACCCGCGCGACTGGCCGCGGGTGACGGTGCAGGTGCCCATGTACAACGAGCAGTATGTGGCCGCCCTCGTGATCGACGCCTGCGCGGCGCTGGAGTGGCCGCGCGACCGCTTCGAGCTGCAGCTGCTGGATGACTCGCAGGACGAGACCGTGGCCATCGTGGACGAACGGGCCGCCTACTGGCGTGCGCGCGGCGTCACGGTGCAGGTAGTGCGACGCGCGGAGCGGACGGGGTACAAGGCGGGGGCGCTGGCGCATGGCGCCACGGTGGCCACGGGGGAGTTCCACTGTCTGTTCGACGCCGACTTCCAGCCGCCACCGGATTTCCTCACCCGGGCCATGGGCTGGTTTGCCGATCCGACGGTGGGCGCCGTGCAGGGGCGATGGACGCACCGCAATCGGGAGTACAGCTGGCTCACGCGGGCGCAGGCGCTGGTCATCGACGCCTTCTTCGTGGTGGAGCAGGAAGCGCGGGATCGGGCAGGGCTCGTGCTGCGCTTCAACGGGTCGGCCGGCATCTGGCGCGCCGCCGCGGTGGCCGATGCCGGCGGTTGGCAGGCGGATACGCTGTCGGAGGACTATGACCTCTGTCTGCGGGCGCAGCTGCGTGGCTGGCGCCTGGTGTACGATCGCGACCTCGTGGCCCCGTCGGAGCTCCCCGTCACGGTGCACGATTATCAGGTGCAACAGGCGCGATGGGCGCGTGGGCGTGGGCAGGTGATCCGGAAGCTGATGGGCGCCCTCGTTCGGGCTCCGTGGTCACGCCGCGTGAAGGCGCACGCCCTCTTCGACATGCTGAACATCCTCGTGGTCCCCTCCATCCTGCTGCTGGCGTTGAGTGCGCCGTGGCTGGAGTGGGGGCTCCGTCACCAGCCGCAGCTCAAGCCATGGGCGTCGGCGAGCGGGCTCGTGCAGCTCCCCTTCAACGTGCTCGTGCTCCCTGCCTACCTCACGATCTCCCTCCGGCTCGCCAGCGGTGGCCTGATGGACACGGTGCGCCTCGCGGCACGCACGGTCCCGGCGTTCCTCTGCCTGATCATGGGGGTCAACGGCGTGATCATGACCTCGGGCATCGCGGGGCTCCGCAACGTCTCACGCACGGCGGTCCCCTTCCTCCGGACCACCAAGTACCATCTGCAGAGCGCTTCCGACAGTTGGCGCGGCCGGCGCTACCGCCCCGGTCCCGTCTCGGCCGTGACATGGTTCGAGGGGGCGTGGGCGCTCTTCGGCGTGGGCGCGCTGGTGATGGATGCGCAGTTGGGCGCGTGGTACTGGATGCCCTTCCACACCTTCGTCGCCGTGGGGTTCGGGCTCATGGTCTCCCGCGGCGCCGGACGGAGCTGATCGCGAGGCTCCCCCCGCGGTCCGTGTTTGCAGCTAGCGTCCGATCTGTCGCCCGCCGCCGCGCAGCTCGACGCGCATGATCGCCGAATGCCGTGGGCGATCGCGGAAGTCGAAGCGGATGGCCCGCTCGTAACCGAGCATGACCGTCGTTTCGCGGCCACGCCAGCTGCGCGGGGAGCGCCGGTCGAGCATGATGCGCTGCCGTCGTTCATCCGGCCCCTTGGTCAAACGATACCAGTCCCAGTCCCATGGGCCTCGACCGGGGATTTGCATGGCATTGGCGCTATCGCTCCGGTAGCGCTCCATCGCGAGCGTCAGGCGGGTGCGGTGGTGCGTGCCGTTCCAGTCAACGCCGAGCGACAGCCCTTCACCGTCCGGGCCCAGGGCGTCGCCGATGACCCGCCGGTCGAGGGTCACTCCGGAGGTGTACTGGTGATGCGTATGCGGATTGGGGCCCGTGTGCCGTCCTTCCAGGCGCAGATCGAGTCGCCCCTCCGGTCCCAGCCCGTGATGTTCGAGCCCCGCCACCCAGATGGCGTCCTCCCAGTAGCCACCGGCCGGTTGGCGGAAGCGCCCGCGGTCATCGGTCGTGGCGAAGTTGGCGTACAGCGCGCTGCGAATGGCCGGCGCGGAGAGCCGGAGGTCGAGCCCCGCCACCTTGTCCGACTTCTCGAGTGATCCGCCACTCAGGAAGAAGAGGAAGAGGTCATAGCTGCGGTCCTGCCAGCTGGCGGCCGGTGCGCCCACCCCACCCTGCTGATTGAGGTAGGTGAAGCCGATTTCGAGTGGGGTGACGGGACGCCCGGAGATCCGGATGACGGAGAAGATCGATCCGGGCTGGTCGCGATTGCGGCCCATCGTGGCCAGTGAGACGGTCCCCTGCCAGCGCCCCAGCGCCGCGAGGGGGCCAGGAAGGCGCAGGGGACGATCGAAGCGGACACGGAGCTGATCGGCGGGGCGCGCGTTGTCGGTGAGCAGGGCGCCCCCATGCGCCCCGAATCCCGTGAGCAGCGGCGTGCGCCCCACGTCGATCGCCAGTGGGCCAACCACGGTACGCAGCGAGGCCGTGAGCAGCTGGGCGTCCACCGTTGGGCCATCGGACCCACCACCATTGGCCTCTCGGCCGCTGGCCACACCGCCATACGCGCGCCCGCTGGCTTCAAGTGCCAAGCGGGGGCGCTCGAGGGTCAGCCCCTGTTCGATGGCCAGGGAAACGCCGGTGGGGATCACACGGCCGTAATTCCGCTGCCTGAGGAGTGCGAGTTCCGCATCGATGCCGCGCGTAACCGCATTGGCGCGCATGGCACGGGCCGGCGCGTCGGCGAGCACCACTGATCCAACGGTCCGGGTCAACGCCGCGGTCGCCTTCGGGAGCGTGCCGAAGCGCGCGGCGAGCCGCGCGAGCGCTTCCTGCAAGCGGGGGGACAGGGGCGCGGAGCTCGCACGACGCCCCGCGGCTTCTACGGCGAAGCGGGCGAAGGCGGCGCGGGAATACGGGCGCTCGCCCACGAGCAGGTCGCGCACCAGCCCGGCTCGCTCGAGGGCGTCGAGGTCCTCGTAGGCCGGATCACCGAGCGGGACATAGGCCGTCGTCTGTGCCGGCATGCGGCTCGCCGTGATCAGGAGCGCGAAGAGGCCGCCACACAGCGCGCGTCCGCTCACCAATCGAAGGAGTGGACGCCACCGCGTGGCACCACGCGGCCAGACAAGCGGAGGAGAGAGCATCACGCCCGGAAACCAATCAACGCACCGAGAGGGCCGCAAGCGGCGGGTCATGTGCGCCGCTATCTTGTGCGCATGAGGCAACGCACCAATGTGGTGGTGACGGGAATGGGGATGCTCACCCCCTGCGGCATCGGGGTCGAGGCCACCTGGGACGCACTGGTGGCGGGGCGCAGCGGGATCGGGCCCATCACGCTCTTTGATGCGGCGCCGATGACCACGCGCTTTGCCGGGGAAGTATCCGATTTCGATCCGCAGGCCTTCATGGATCGGAAGCAGGCGCGCCGACTCGATCGCTACCAGCAGTTTGCCATGGTGGCCGCCGAGATGGCCATGCAGGATGCCGGACTCACGTCGCCTCCGCCGCAGCCGGAGCGCGCCGCGGTCATCGTGGGCTCGTGCGTGGGTGGACTCGCCAGCGCGGAGGAGCTCTCGCGCGAGATCCGCCCGGTGGGGCCGCAGGCCATGCCGCCGTTCTTCATTCTGAACGTGCTGATCAACATGGCCGCCAGCAATCTGTCCATCCGGTACGGATTCAAGGGGCCCAACTGGTCCACCAACAGCGCCTGCGCCACCAGCGCGCATGCGTTGGGTGAGGCCAAGCGCCTCATCGAGCGCGGCGATGCCGATGTCGTGCTCGCCGGTGGCGCCGAGGCGCCCATCGGCTACATGTGCGTGGCGGGATTCAATGCCATCCGCGCGCTCTCCACGCGCAACGACGATCCCGAGCGCGCCAGTCGCCCCTTTGCCGCCGATCGCGACGGTTTCGTGCTGGGCGAGGGGGCGGCCATTCTCGTGCTCGAGTCACGCGAGCACGCGGAGGCACGCGGCGCGCGCATCCACGCCACGCTCGCGGGGTACGGCTTGGGGGCGGATGCGTATCATCTCACCGCCCCCACCGAAGATCACGAGGGGGCGCAGCGGACCATGCGGGCCGCGCTCACCGATGCCGGACTCGCGCCATCGGACATCGGCTACATCAATGCGCATGCGACCTCCACGCCGTTGGGCGATGTGGCCGAGGCGCGCGCCATCGAAGCCGTGTTCGGTGCGGGCGGCGGCGGGATTCCGGTATCGGCCACGAAGTCCATGACCGGGCACCTCACCGGGGCGGCCGGGGCGGCTGAGGCCATCGTGAGCATCCGTGCGCTGCAGACGGGGGTAGTGCCGCCGACGATCAATCTTGATCCGCAGGATCCGGCGGTGACGCTGGACTGCGTGCCGAACCGCGCGCGGGCTGTGCCGGGGATCCGCGCGGTGATGAGCAATGCGTTCGGATTTGGCGGGACGAATGCGACGCTGGTGTTTACGGCGGGAACTGCCTAGGGAACAGGCGGAAGGAGGATCCTTCCCCCTGTGCTCTAGGCAGTTTCCGCTGTCTGCTTCTTCCGGACCATCCGCGAAAACAGCGTCAATTCCTGATCAAACAGGAACCGCAGCAACAACCCCGTCCACGACGTATGCGCCACGAGCGTGTCGTAGGCCTGCGGCACCGCCGCCCGCAGCGCCGGGAGCCGGTTCCACGGCACTGACGGAAAATCATGGTGCTCGTTGTGATACCCCACATTGAGCGCCAGGCGATTCAGCGGCCCGTAATAGCTGTACGTCTCCTGCGTCCCGTGCGCCAGATAGTGCTCCTGGATCCAGCGCGCGCCGAGCGGATGCAGGCCGATCGAGAAGAGAAAGGCCAGGCCGAGGAAGCCCACCGCGCGCGGCCCCATGACCTGCCACACCACCACGTTGAAAACGATCTGCACGATCCAGTTGGCCACCACCCACCGGTCCACCATCGCGATCTCCCGCAGGCGTCCCACGCGCGTGGCCTGGAAGACCGGAAAGAGGAGCAGCCAGAGCGCCTTGCCCACTGCATAGTGCCGGATAAGGCGCGCCTCCCACCGGCTCGGCAGGTCGGCGTCGAGGGTATAGTCTCCCTGGTGCGCGTGATGCTTGAGGTGGTAGCGCGAGAAGGAGATCGCCGACGGAAACAGCTGCGGCAGATTGGCGAGAATGGCGGTGATCAGGTTGGCCCGTCGCCGAGTGAACACCAGCTGGTGCGTGCACTCGTGGATCACCACGAAGAGGGCGTGGCTCACGAAGGCCCCCACCCCGTAGGCCAGTGCGGCGATGGCCCACCACGGCGCGTCGCGCAGCGCCCACGCCATCGCCAGCTGGCCGATGACCAGCCCCGCCATGATGATCGCCGTCCGCGGATTCCGACCCACCAGCGCGCGCACCTCGGGATACTCGGCCAGAATGGCCCGCGTCCGGAGATGATGCGGCTCCCGCTCGTCGCGGTATTGGAAGTCGAGAAGGGGCGCGGACGGCGTGGTCATGATTCCGGGTACAATCGCGGCATGCACCACAATAGTCACACCGAAAATACTAAGTTTCGAATTCGTATGTTTGATCTGACCATTGGCTCCTCCGCGCGTCGCTAGGATGTCGGGCATGTCCTTCGGCGATGTGCTTCGCCGCCGTGCGCGCGAGACCCCGGGCGCCCCCGCATTCCGTTTCCTCGACAGCCGAGGCGTGGAGCGGGAGGTGTTGGGGTACGCGGCGCTGGAGCGCGCGGCCGAGGCGGTGGCGCACCATCTGCGGGCGCAGAGCGCCCCGGGCGATCGGGTGGCCTTGCTCGTCCCACCGGGGCTCGGCTATGCGACGGCGGTCTTTGCCTGTTTCTTCGCCGACGTGGTGGCGGTGCCGGCGTACCCGCCGCGGCGGAGACGCCGGTCGGTCGAGGCCTCCGGAGGCGGTGAGCGGCCAGGGTCCTCCAATCCCACGGACCCCACCGACACCACAGAGGATGACCCCCGCGTAGCGCACCTGCTGCGCCATAGCGGAGCGCGCCTCGCCCTCGTGGAGGGGGCGGACGGGCTGATCATTCGAGAGACCGGGGTGGAGCCCACGCCCACGCAGGGGGAGGTCCCGAGCGACCTGGCGCTGCTCCAGTACACCTCCGGCTCCACCGGGTCGCCGCGCGGGGTGATGATCACCCATCGCCAGCTGCTGGCCCACGCCGCCCTGCTGCAGGAGGCGGTGCCGCACCATGCGGGGGAGACGGCGGTCTTCTGGATCCCCCCCTACCATGACATGGGGCTCATGGGGGCCATCCTGCAGGCGGTGTACACCGGCGTCTGCTCGGTGCTCATCCCGCCGGCGACCTTTCTCCAGCGCCCGCTCACCTGGCTCGAGGCCATGTCCCGCTACCGGGCGGTGAGCTCCGCTGCCCCCGACTCGGCATACCGGGAGTGCGTGGCGCGGGTGTCACTGGCCGATGCGGCCACGCTCGACCTCTCAGCCTGGCGGATCGCCTTCAACGGGGCAGAGCCAGTAAATAGCGACACCATCAAATCTTTCTCGATTCACTTTAGCGCCAGCGGATTCAAAGAAACGGTATTTGTTCCGTGCTACGGATTGGCGGAAGCCACGCTCTTCGTCTCCGGCGGGCCCGTGGGGGCAAACCCTTTGGTGATTCCCGTGGGAGACCGGGCGGTAGTCGCCTGCGGCCGGATAGCCCCCGGCACGCAAGTGATGGCTGTGGATCCGGAGACCGGCCTTCCCACCCCGGAGGGGCTGGAGGGTGAGCTGTGGGTCCATGGCCCCCAGGTGGCCACCGGCTACTGGAACGACCCCGAGGCCACCACACGGAGCTTCTGCCACCTGTGGCTTCGGACCGGCGACTTGGGGGTGGTGGTCGGCGACCAGCTCGCGGTCACCGGGCGCCTCAAGGAGCTCCTCATCATCAATGGCCGGAACGTCTACCCGCAGGATCTCGAGCGGGCAGCGGAGGGGGCGCATGTGGCCATCCGCCGCGGGGGGAGTGCGGCGGGGCAGGACGGGGCGGGGCGGGTGGTGATCGTGGTGGAGCTGACTAGAGAGCCGGCGCCGGAGACCGCCGTGGTGATCCATGCCGAGGTGGCGACTGCCGTTCGGCAGGCGTGCGCGGAGGCCGAGGGGGTCCGGGTCGACGAGGTCCGGTGCGTGGGGCCGAGGGGGCTGCCGAGGACGTCGAGCGGGAAACGGCGACGGGGGGAGGCGGTGAACGGAGACGGCAACCACAGTTCGGGGACAAGCAACAACAGTTGGGGCAACGGCAACAACAGTTGGGGAGCCAGCAACAACGGTTTGGGACAAGGCAACCACAGTTCGTGGACGGTGGAGGGGGTTCGGGCGTTCCTCGTCGATTGGATTGCGCGGGAGCGGGGTGGGGCGGTACGGGTGGATGCGTCCCTCACCGATAACGGCCTCGATTCCATGGCGGTCGTCCGCCTGCACGCGGCCATCGAAGACCAGCTCGGGCAATCGGTCGAGCCATCGCTCCTCTGGGGGGCCACCTCCGTTGCGGCCCTCGCCTCCGCCCTGTGCCCCCCCGGCTACCTGCCCCCCGAGACCCTTCCCCCGGCTCCCCCGGTCCCGCTTCCAGCTGTCACTCGCTTGTCACTGGCAGAAGATCTCGCCGCCTTCCACGCCCGCCGCGCCCAGCTCGACCACGCCGGCAACCCCTTCTTCCTCTCCCTCCGCCCCACCGATTCCCCGGTGCACGTGGAAGTGGGCGGCGCCCGACTCCTTTCCTTCGCCAGCTACGACTACCTGGGGCTCGCCGCCGACCCTCGAGTCCGTGAGGCCGCCGCGACGGCCGCCCGGGAACTCGGGACGTCGGCCTCCGCCAGCCGGCTCATTGGCGGCGAACGCGACCTCCACGGCGCCCTCGAAGCCGCCCTCGCCCGCTTCACCGGGACCCAGGCCGCGCTGGTCTTCACCAGCGGACACGCCACCAACGTGAGCGTCATCGCCCAGCTCGTTGGCCCGGGCGACGTGGTCTTCTGCGACGAGCGCCTCCACAACTCCGGCTGGCTCGGTGCGCGCCACTCCGGCGCCCGGGTCGTTCCCTTCCCGCACAACGACGCCAACGCCGCCGACCGGCTCATGCAGCGGGAGCGCGGGCGCCATGGACGGGCGCTGCTCATCATCGAGGGACTCTACAGCGCCGATGGGACCGTACCGGACATGCAGGCATTTGTGGCGCTCAAGACGCGCCATGATGCACTGATGATGGTCGATGATGCCCACGGGTTTGGGGTGCTTGGAGCAACCGGCCGAGGGGTGGCGGAGCGGTGCGGCGTGCCCCCGGAGGCGGTGGATCTGTGGATGGGGACCCTCAGCAAGGCCTTTGCGGCGGTGGGCGGCTTCGTGGCCGGGTCCAATGAGCTCATCGAGTGGCTGCGCTTTACCTGCCCGGGGTTCGTGTTCAGCGCCGGGATGCCGCCGCAGGTGGCGGCCGCCGCACTCACCGCGGTGGAGCTGGCCGAAGCGGAGCCCTGGCGGGTGGCTCGGCTCCGGGAGAACGCCCAGCAGCTCAGGACGCGGTTGCAGATGGATTCTGACCCGGTCCCCATCATCCCCATCATCACGGGCAGCACCGACTCCGCCGTGGCCATGTCGCAGCGGCTCCGGGGCCAGGGGGTCCTCGCCGCACCCATGATCCCGCCAGCGGTGCCAGAAGGCGCCGCGAGAATCCGGCTGTTCATCACGGCCATGCACAGCGCGGAGCACCTCGGCACCGTGGCGGAGGTGCTCAGAGGGACAGAGGGCAGAACGTCAGCTGGGTCAGAACGTCAGCTGGGTCAGACGCGCTGAGAGGTCAGCAGGGGCAGCAACCGAGAGGTCAGGGCCAGATACCCGGGGCCATCATCGCGTCGCCCTGGGGGATCGCACCCGGGGACCGTGCCGGAGAACTGCGCCGACACCGCTTCAGCTCCCAGGGGAGGGCACGGCACCTCGTCGCATGCCACCCAGACCCTGACCTCTCCGTTGCTGCCCCTGCTGACCTCTTGGTCCGTCTGGCTTCTGACCCTCAGACCTCAGACCTCAGACCTCAGACCCTCTGACCCTCTACCTGCTGCCATCTGTAGTTTGAGGCGTGCCGTCCCCCCTTCGCGTTTCCGAGGTCCGCTCGTCAGCTGACCTCCGTCGTTTTATCGATCTCCCCTGGCGCCTCTACAACGCTGCCGACCACCCGCAGTGGGTGCCGCCGCTCAAGCTGATCGTCCGCGATGCGCTCGACGATCGGAAGAACCCCTTCTACCGGAACGCCAGTCGCGCGCTCTTTCTCGCCGAGCGTGACGGCCAGCCGATTGGCCGCATTGCGGCCATCGAGAATCGCGCGCACAACGCGGTGCACGCCGATCGCGTGGGCTTCTGGGGCTTCTTCGAGTGTGTGGATGATCCGGCCGTGGCGGAGGCGCTGTTCCGCGCCGCCGAGCAATGGCTGGCGGCGCGTGGGCTCACCGTGATGCGCGGCCCGGTGAGTCCGTCGCTCAATCATGAGGCCGGGCTCCTCGTGCGCGGCTATCGCTGGCCGCCCACCGTGATGACCACGTGGAATCCGCGCCATTACGTGCCGCTCGTGGAGGGCGCCGGCTTTACTGCGGTGAAGGAGCTGCTGGCCTATTTCCTTCCCATGGACGACGCGCGCTTTGCCTTGCCGCCGCAGTTCGCCGAGCATGCGGCGCGCGCCCGCGAGCGGAGTGGGCTCACCTTCCGCGATATCAACCTGGGCGATTTCGAAGCCGAGGCCGAGCGGTGCCGCCTGCTCTACAACGCCGCCTGGGCTGGCAATTGGGGGTTCGTCCCCATGGACTCGGCGGAGTTCCGTCATCTCGCCGATGGCTTGAAGCTCGTCATGCGCACCGACTTCGCCTTCATGGCGGAGAAGGACGGTGTGCCGGCGGGCTTCGTGATCGTGCTTCCCGACTTCAATCACCTCTTCAAGCGGATCGGTACCGGCCGGCTCTTTCCCACCGGCTGGCTCCAGCTGCTGCTGGGGAAATCCCGGCTCCGTACCGGGCGGGTCATCCTCCTCGGCGTGGCGCCGGAATTCCGGTCGCGGAGCATTCTGCAGCTCTTTGCGCACGAGCTGTTCACGCGCGGCCGGGCCATTGGGGCGATGGGTGCCGAGGCCAGCTGGGTGCTCGAGGACAATCACCTGATGCGCAAGCCCATGGAGACCATGGGGGCCAAGGCCTACAAGGCGTGGCGGATTTACGAGCGGCCGGTCAAGGAACTGGGAAGCGGGGGGAAGGCTGATCAGGGTGCGGAAAGCGGGTAACAAAACACCCCGGGCGGGGAATCCCTGCCCGGGGTGCGGAGGCCTGCCGGCCGTGCGCGCGATGTCGGCATCTGTGTCGCGACCCCTCTCGGGGTACGCCTGGCGGTACGCGGCTTTCCGCCCTCAGCTACCGGCCTCCCAGTTCACGCTCAGGAATCTGTCAGTTCGCAGCATACGGGTCAACGAACGACGCCCGACCATTCCGCCGCCTGCCCCCTGACCCACCTTCTCCCTGCTCCCCAGGTCGTTTCCGTCGTTCATTCCACTCCGGTCCATACATTCCCCGCATGATCTTCCTCACCGGCGCCAATGGCCAAGTCGGCCACGAACTCCGCCACACGCTGGCCCCTCTCGGGCCCGTGGTCGCAACCACGCGCACTGAG
>Ga0315901_10009672_pt1 | contig 11070 bp, 10 predicted proteins | sample LakEriMetagenome_10_FD_203761 | JGI IMG/M metagenome (GOLD analysis project Ga0315901, IMG submission 203761) | Freshwater fungal communities from buoy surface, Lake Erie, Ohio, United States - Buoy 2 MA116 | ecosystem: Environmental > Aquatic > Freshwater > Lake | place: USA: Lake Erie, Ohio...
GCTGTGCATCGCCACGATTCTAGGGCGTGGGCACGGCCCGCCACCAGCGCGCGCCATGCGCGGGCTGGTGGCGCCGAGTCGCTATGCTTGCGGCTGCGCGCCACCGGTGCGCGGCCGCGGCGCGCCGGTGATGCGCGCCCCCCTGCGGAGTGCTTCATGAAACTTCAGGATCGTGTCGCCCTGGTCACTGGCGCCGCCAATGGCATCGGCGCGGCTTGCGCCCGGCGCTTCGTCGCCGAGGGCGCTCGGGTCGTCATCATCGATCGCGACGAGGCGGCGGGCGGCGCGCTCGCCGACGAACTCGGCGCACAGGCCTGCTTCCAGGGCGGGGATGTCACCGCCCGCGGATTTGCGGCGCAGTGCGTCGATCTGGCGCGCAGCCGTTTCGGCCGCATCGATATCCTGCTCAACAACGCCGGCATTACCCACGCCTGCGATTTTCTCGACCTCGACGAGGCGGATTTCGACCGGGTGCTCGCGGTCAACCTGCGCTCCTACTTCCTGTTCGGTCAGGCGGCGGCGCGGGCGATGGTCGCGCAGGGCGGCGGCGGGGCGATCGTCCACATGTCGAGCGTCAACGCGGTGATCGCCCTGCCCGACCAGGTCCCCTACGTGGTGTCCAAGGGCGCGGTCAACCAGCTGACCCGGGTGATGGCGATGTCGCTCGCGCCGCACGGCATCCGGGTCAATGCGATCGGCCCCGGCACGATCGCGACCGAGCTCGCCCGCAAGGCCGTGATGGGCTCGCCCGAGGCGCGCCGCAAACTGCTGTCGCGCACCCCGATGGGCCGGCTTGGCGAACCGGATGAGGTCGCCCGGGTCGCGGTCTTCCTGGCGAGCGAGGACGCCTCCTACATGACCGGCCAGACGGTCTACCCCGACGGCGGGCGGCTCGCGCTCAACTACACCGTGCCGGTGCCCGAGGCCGACTGAGCCGACTCGCGCGCGGCGCGGCCCGAGGGGGATGACACCGCGCGTGCATTGCGGATTTTCAATGCGCGCGCCGGTCGGGGCCTCGACACTGGACCCATGCCGATCAACGCGCTTGCAAGCCCCGCCCCGGCGTCCGTGGCCCTCGAGATCGACCACGCGTTGATCGAGCGCTTCGGCGGCCGCGGCCCGCGGTACACCTCGTACCCCACCGCCGACCGCTTCGATGCCGGCTTCCTGCCGGCCGACTACCTGCAGGCGCTGCTCGAGCGCGCCGCGCGCCGCGCGCCCCTCGGGCTCTACGTCCACGTGCCCTTCTGCCGCACGATCTGCTACTACTGCGGCTGCAACAAGATCGGCACGAAGCGCACCGAGCATGGGGATCCCTACGTCGATGCGCTGATCACCGAAATGCGGCTGGTCACGTCGCTGACCGGCCGTGGCCAGCGGCTGAGCCATCTGCACTTCGGCGGCGGCACGCCCACCTTCCTCAACGACGAGGCTTTCACCCGGCTCTTCGATGCGATCACCGCGCACTTCGTGCTCGATCCCGCGGGCGAGTACTCGATCGAGATCGATCCACGCACCGTCACACCATCTCGGCTCGACCTGCTGCGCGCACGGGGTCTGAATCGCGTCAGCCTGGGTATCCAGGACTTCGACCCCGAGGTCCAGGCTGCCGTCAACCGCATCCAGCCTCGCGAGGCCACGGTGGCGCTGATGCAGGCCGCGCGCGCGGCCGGCTTTCGCTCGATCAACGCCGACCTGATCTACGGCTTGCCGCGCCAGACGCGGGCCGGCTTCGAGCGCACGCTCGCGCAGATCGTGGCGGCCAACCCCGACCGGATCGCGCTCTACCAGTACGCGCACCTGCCGGCACTGTTCAAGCCGCAGCGCCGCATCCACGAGCATGAACTGCCATCGGCCATGCTGCGGGCCGAGCTCTTCGAGACGGCGGCCCGCCGCCTCGGCGAGGCGGGTTATGTCCACCTCGGTCTCGACCACTTCGCGCGCACCGATGACGAACTCGCGGTCGCGCAGCGCGAGGGCCGGCTGCACCGCAACTTCCAGGGCTACTGCTCCCACGACGGCGGCGACCTGATCGCGCTCGGCGTGTCCTCGATCTCGTCGATCGGGCCTGTCCATGCCCAGAACGAGAAGACTCTCGATGCCTACTACGCCCGATTGCATGCCGGCGACCTGCCGGTCACCCGGGGCATCGTGCTCGGCGACGACGACTTCGTCCGGCGCGATGTCATCCGGGCGCTGATGTGCGACTTCGCGGTGCGGTGGGCGCCGCTGGAAGCGGTGCACGGCGTCGATCCGCGCCGCTACTTCGCCCCGGCGCTGGCCGAGCTCATGCCGATGCACGAGGCAGGCGCGATCCGCATCGACGACGGCGGTGTGACCGTGCTGCCGCGAGGCCGTCTGCTGGTGCGCGCGGTGGCCATGGCCTTCGACCGCTACCTGAAGCACCACGCGCCCTCCGGCGCCACCTACTCGCGGCTGGCCTGAGCGCGGCGCCGGGATCCACCGGCGCCTGGTGCCCGCGCCCGATCAGCGGTAGACCAGCACCGGGATCTTGCAGTGCGTGAGCACCTTCTGGGTCTCGCTGCCGAGCAGCAGTCCGGCCATGCCGCGCCGACCATGCGAGGCCATGAAGATCAGGTCGCAACCCTCCTCGCGCGCCACCCTGATGATGGCTTCCCACGGGCTGGGATCGAGACGCACGAGGGTCTTGCAGGGGACCGAGGCGGCAGCCGCCTGCGTGGCAAGCGCCGCGACCACCCGGCTGCCGACCTCGAGCGCGCTCTTCTCGTATTCGTCCTGCGAGTAGTAGCCCGCCACGGGCACCTCGGCGACGATCGGCGGCTGATAGATCGGCTGGATGTTGAGCACGAAGACCGAGGCGCCGGCATCCCGGGCCAGCCCGATCGCCGCCGAGGCAGCCCCGCTGGAGAGGTCCGAGCCGTCGGTCGGGATGAGAATCTTCTTGAACATGAGGGACTCCTGGTCCGGGCAATGATCGGCCGGCGGGTGCCCGGGCGCCCGCCGACCGGAGCATGATCGACCTCCACCCCACGGCCGGCATTGACTTTCGTCTATCGCGCCGGCGCACGCGTCTCGGGATTCACCACGCGAGATCGAGCATCTCGAGAACCTGCGCGGCGCCGGCGACCGGCCGGGGGTTGGTGGCGATCGGGCCACTGCCGTCGTAGCGCGCCGCGATCGCCGGCAGCGCGTCGCGCGCGATGCCGAGCTCGCGCAGCCGCGCCGGCAGCCCGAGAGCGCGCACGAAGGCCCGCATCGCGGCACTGGCGCTGCCACCGCCGCGCAGCACCTGCGCCACCACCGCCTGGCGGCCGCGATCGAGCGGCGCGTTCCAGGCGAGGACCGCCGGCAGCATCACGCAGGAGGTGATGCCGTGCGGTACGCCCCAGGCCGCCCCGAGGATGTAGCCGATGCCATGGCTCGCGCCCACCGGCACGCCACTGCCCTGCGGCAGGATCGACAGCCACATCGCGCGCTGACAGCGCGCCCTCGCACCGGCATCGGCAGGATCGGCGCGCACCGCCGGCAGTGCCTGCGCGAGCTCCGCCATCGCCTGGCGCGCGAGCGCGTCGGCCAGCGGCTGAGGCTGCGCCGCGCACCATCGCTCGACCGCATGATCCATCGCCCGCATGCCGGTGGACAGCAGCAGCTCGAGCGGCGTGTCGCGGGTGGCTTCCGGGTCGAGCACCACGGCCACCGGCACCGCGAGCGGATGCCGGTAGGACTGCTTCAGACCGCGCTGCACGTCGGTGACGCCGGCCGAGTGGCTGAACTCCGCCGCCGACAGCGTGGTCGGCACCGCGATCATGCGCAGCGACTGCGGATCACGATCCCAGCCGCTCGGCTCGGCGCCGCCGGCGTGCCGGCCCATCACGATCGCCGCCAGGCCCTCCGGCGCATCGATGCCGTACCACACGCACTGCAGCATGACCTTGGTCGCGTCGATCACGGAACCGCCCCCGATCGCCACGACCAGATCGGCCTGCGTCTCGCGCAGGGCCCGCGCACCGGCGATCACCGCCTCGCGCGGGCTGTGGGCGGCGATCGCATCGAACTTGCCGGCCAGCCGCGGGCCGAGCACCGCACACAGGCTGGCGACGAAGGCACTGCCGCTGATCGAGCGGGTGGTGGTCACGAACACCCGCTGAGCGCCGGCCCGTTCGACCTCCTCGCGCAGCGCCTGCGCGGCCGGCAGACCGTGATGCACGCGCTGCTGCGCGAGCCATTGATGGGTTGCGGCAGGCATCGCGGCGTTCTCCTTCGGGCTATCCTTGCGGCCCCGAATCATCCCACTACCCGGAAAAGCCGATGGCCGATTTCCTGATCTACGAACAGACCGGCGCAGTCGTGACCCTCACGATGAACGACCCCGCCGCGCGCAACGCGCTTTCGACACCCGCGCAATGGGCGGCGCTGGTCGATGCCGCCGAACGCATCCAGAACGATGTCTCGGTGCGCTGCGTGATCCTTACCGGCGCCGGCAGCGCGTTCTGCGCCGGCGGCAACGTCAAGGACATGCAGGCGAAGACCGGGATCGCCGCGGGTGATGCCTACCGGATCGGCGAGGGCTACCGCAACGGCATCCAGCGCATTCCGCTCGCCTTCCAGCGCCTCGACGTGCCCACGATCGCCGCGGTCAACGGCCCGGCGATCGGCGCCGGCTGCGATCTCGCCTGCATGTGCGACATCCGCATCGCCTCCGAGACGGCGCGCTTCGCCGAGAGCTTCGTCAAGCTCGGCATCATCCCGGGCGACGGCGGCGCGTGGCTGCTGCCGCGCGTGGTCGGCATGTCGAAAGCGGCCGAACTCACCTTCACCGGCGATACCATCGACGCGGCCACCGCGCTCGAGTGCCGCCTGGTGTCGCGGGTGGTGCCTGCCGACCAGCTGATGACCGCAGCCCGGGAGCTCGCCGAACGGATCGCCGCCAACCCGGGCCCGGCACTGCGCATGGCCAAGCGGCTGCTGCGCGAAGGCCAGCACACCCGCCTGGACTCGCTGCTCGAGCTGTCGGCGGCGCTGCAGGGCGCGGCCCACCACACCGCCGAGCACACCGGCGCGCTCGACAGCTTCCTGCAGTCGATGCGCCGCTGAGGACGTCCGTCATGCCCGCACCCTTCCGAGTCCAGGTCCTCAACCAGATCGCCTCCGTGGGCCTGAAACGCCTGCCGGCCGAGCGCTACGAGGTGGGCAAGGACCTCGCCGATCCCGATGCCATCCTCGTGCGCTCGGCCGACATGCACACGATGATCCTGCCCGCCTCGATCCGCGCGATCGGTCGCGCGGGTGCGGGCACCAACAACATCCCGGTGGCCGCGATGAGCGCCCGCGGGGTGCCGGTGTTCAACGCGCCCGGCGCCAACGCCAATGCGGTCAAGGAGCTGGTGCTCGCCGGCATGCTGATGGCCGCGCGCAACCTGCCGGCGGCGCTGCAGTTCGTCGCCGGCCTCGACCCCACCGATCCCGCGATGGACGCCCGGGTCGAGGACGGCAAGAAGGCCTTCGCCGGCTTCGAGCTCGCGGGTCATACGCTGGGCGTGATCGGCCTGGGCAAGATCGGCTGCCTGGTCGCCGATGCCGCGATACGGCTCGGCATGAACGTGATCGGCTACGACCCCGAGATCACGATCGACGCCGCCTGGAGCCTGCCTTCGCAGGTGCGCAAGGCAGGCACGGTGGCCGAGCTGCTGCGGGCCTCGCACTTTGTCAGCCTGCACGTGCCGCTGGTGCCGGCCACCCGCCACCTGATCGGCGCGCAGGCGCTCGAAACCCTGCGCTCGGGCGCGGTGCTGCTCAACTTCTCGCGCGAAGGCGTGGTCGACGACAACGCGCTGCTCGCGGCGCTCGCCGCCGAGCGTCTGCGCGCCTATGTGTGCGACTTCCCGGGCCCGGCGATCCACCGTCATCCCCGGGTCATCGCACTGCCGCACCTGGGTGCGAGCACGCGCGAGGCCGAGGACAACTGCGCGGTGATGGTGGTCGACCAGCTGCGCGACTACCTCGAGCATGGCAACGTGCGCAACGCGGTCAACTTCCCCGACGCGGTGGCGGCGCGCGAATCGGCCTGGCGGGTGGCGATCGCCAACGCCAACGTGCCCAACATGCTCGGCCAGATCTCGACGGCGATGGCGCGCGGTGGTCTGAACATCCGCAACATGCTCAACCGCTCGCGCGGCGACATGGCCTACACGCTGGTCGATGTCGACAGCGAGGTCGGCGCCGAGGTGCTGGCCTCGCTCGCCACCATCGAAGGCGTCCTGGCGGTGCGCTACCTGCCCTCGGCCGCATGACGAGGCGCCGCCCGGACTTGAAAACCGGAACGGGCGGCCTTATCATCAGCACTCGCAGCGCTTGAGTGCTAACAACACTTCCCCGGTCACGGGGTGGCGCTCGCGTCCGGCCGCGCTTCGCCGCGTGCCCTGAACACCCAAAACATCCAGTTCGTTCAAAGCGTTAGGAGCTACGGTATGAAACTTCGTCCCCTCCACGACCGCGTGATCATCAAGCGCCTCGACAGCGAGCGCAAGACGGCTTCGGGCATCGTGATCCCCGACAACGCGGCCGAGAAGCCCGACCAGGGCGAGATCCTCGCCGTGGGCAACGGCAAGGTCGGTGACGACGGCAAGGTCCGCCCGCTGGGCGTGAAGGTCGGCGACAAGGTCCTCTTCGGCAAGTACAGCGGCCAGACCGTCAAGGTCGATGGCGACGAGCTGCTGGTGATGCGCGAGGAAGACATCATGGCTGTCGTCGAGTGACCCGGGCTGCGTCCCTGACCGTCACCCCCTGAAGCAACACACGAATCGCAAGGAGTCTGCACCATGCCCGCCAAGCAAGTTCTCTTCCACGACGACGCCCGCCACAAGATGGTCGAGGGCGTGAACATCCTCGCCAACGCCGTCAAGGTCACCCTCGGTCCCAAGGGCCGCAACGTCGTCCTCGAGCGCAGCTTCGGCGCCCCCACCGTCACCAAGGACGGTGTCTCGGTCGCCAAGGAGATCGAGCTCAAGGACAAGTTCCAGAACATGGGCGCCCAGATGGTCAAGGAAGTCGCTTCCAAGACCAGCGACAACGCCGGTGACGGCACCACCACCGCCACCGTGCTGGCCCAGGCCATCGTCCGCGAGGGCATGAAGTACGTGGCCGCCGGCATGAACCCGATGGACCTGAAGCGCGGCATCGACCGCGCCGTCGGTGCCCTGACCGCCGAGCTCAAGAACATCACCAAGCCCTGCACGACCACCAAGGAAATCGCCCAGGTCGGCTCGATCTCGGCCAACTCCGACCACGAGATCGGCGAGATCATCTCGAAGGCGATGGAGCAGGTCGGCAAGGAAGGCGTCATCACCGTCGAGGACGGCAAGTCGCTGAACAATGAACTCGACGTCGTCGAGGGCATGCAGTTCGACCGCGGCTACCTGTCGCCCTACTTCATCAACAACCCGGACAAGCAGATCGCCGTCCTCGACGATCCCTTCGTGCTGCTGCACGACAAGAAGGTCTCCAACATCCGCGACCTGCTGCCGGTGCTCGAGCAGGTGGCCAAGGCCGGCCGTCCGCTGCTGATCGTCGCCGAGGAAGTCGAGGGCGAGGCGCTGGCCACCCTGGTGGTCAACAACATCCGCGGCATCCTGAAGACCGTCGCCGTCAAGGCTCCGGGCTTCGGTGACCGTCGCAAGGCGATGCTCGAGGACATGGCCATCCTGACCGGTGGTCAGGTGATCGCCGAAGAGACCGGCATGACCCTGGAGAAGGCCACGCTGGCCGACCTGGGCAAGGCCAAGCGCGTCGAGATCGGCAAGGAGAACACCACGATCATCGACGGCGCCGGCAAGGCGGTCGATATCGAGGCGCGCGTCAAGCAGATCCGCGTCCAGATCGAGGAAGCCACCAGCGACTACGACCGCGAGAAGCTGCAGGAGCGTGTCGCCAAGCTGGCCGGCGGTGTGGCCGTCATCCGCGTCGGTGCCGCCACCGAGGTCGAGATGAAGGAGAAGAAGGCCCGCGTCGAAGACGCGCTGCACGCGACCCGTGCCGCCGTCGAGGAAGGCATCGTCGCCGGTGGCGGCGTGGCCCTGCTGCGTGCCCGTGCGGCGGTCAGCGTGGCCGGTGACAATCCCGACCAGGACGCCGGCATCAAGATCGTGCTGCGCGCGATCGAGGAGCCGCTGCGCGCCATCGTGGCCAACGCCGGCGACGAGCCGAGCGTGGTGGTGGCCAAGGTCCTCGAGGGCAAGGGCAACTTCGGCTACAACGCGGCCAACGCCACCTACGGCGATCTGGTCGACATGGGCGTGGTCGATCCCACCAAGGTCACCCGCACCGCGCTGCAGAACGCCGCGTCGGTCGCCGGTCTGATGCTGACCACCGATGCGATGGTCGCCGAGCTGCCGGAAGACAAGCCGGCCGCGGGCGGGATGCCCGGTGGCATGGGCGGCATGGGTGGCATGGGCGGCATGGACATGTGATCCCGCCTGGTGGCGGGCATCCCTCCGGGGTTGCCGGCTGCCGGCTGCGATGCAGGGCCCGCTTCGGCGGGCCCTTTTTTTCGCCCTTGCCCGCGCGCCCTTGCCCGCGCGCCCTTGCCCGCGCGCCCTTGCCCGCGCGCCCTCAGCCGCGCGCCCGCACCGCCCGTGCCAGCTCGCGCAGGCTGGCCGCCGAATCGTCCCAGCCCAGGCAGGCGTCGGTGATGCTCTGGCCGTAGCGCAGCGCGGCCGCGTCGCCGCTGCCTGGCCTGAAGGCCTGCGCGCCCTCTTCCAGATGGCTCTCGATCATCGCGCCGAAGATGCGCCGACTGCCGCCGGCGATCTGCGTGGCGAGATCGCGCACCACGTCGAGCTGCCGGCGCGCCTGCTTGCCGCTGTTGCCGTGGGAACAGTCGACCATCAGCGCCGGACGCAGGCCCGCGGCGGCCAGCCGCTCGCAGGCCGCCGCGACACCGGCCGCATCGTGGTTGGGGCGCGAGCCGCCGCGCAGGATCACATGACCGTCGGGGTTGCCGGCGGTGCGCACCACCGCCACCTCGCCGCGCTTGTGGATGCCCAGGAAGCGGTGCGGCTGGGCCGACGCCAGCACCGCGTCGACCGCGACCTGCACGTTGCCCTCGGTGCTGTTCTTGAAGCCCACCGCCGCCGAGAAACCCGAGGCGAGCTCGCGGTGCACCTGGCTCTCGGTGGTGCGCGCGCCGATCGCGCCCCAGGCGAGCAGGTCGGCCATGTACTGCGGCGACAGCGTGTCGAGCAGCTCGCCGCCCGCGGGCAGGCCCATCCGGTTGATGTCGATCAGCAGATGGCGCGCGATGCGCAGTCCCTCGTGGATGCGGAAACTGCCGTCGAGCCCGGGATCGTTGATCAGACCTTTCCAGCCGACGGTGGTACGTGGCTTCTCGAAATACACCCGCATCACGATCTCGAGCGCGTCGGCGAGCTCGGCGCGCAGCGCCGCGAGCCGGCCTGCGTACTCGAGCGCGGCGCGTGGATCATGCACCGAGCACGGGCCGATGATCACCAGCAGCCGCGGATCGCGGCCGTGCACGATGTCGCGCACCCCGGCGCGCGCCTGCGCGACGAAGCCCTCGATGGGCGTGCCTGCGATCGGGAAGAAGCGGATCAGCTGCTCGGGCGGCGGCAGCACGTCGACCGCGAGCACGCGCTCGTCGTCGACTCGGGAGGTGCGGTCGGAATCGGGATCGGCGGGCATCGGGCGGACAGCAGCGGTTTCGACAGGGCGCGATTCTAGGCGCCAGCGCGATTCGGCGATACTTCAGGGCCCCCAACGCTCCGGTACCCGCCCGAATGACCCGCACGCCCCCGCCCGCTTCGCCCGACACGGCCGAACTGCCCCCGCTGCCGCTGCCCGAGGGCGTGCGCAGCCGATTCGTCGACGGCGTCAACGGGCTGCGCATGCATGTGCTCGAGGCCGGCTTCGAGACACCGCAGCGGCCCTGCGTGCTGCTGCTGCACGGATTTCCCGAGCTCGCCTTCAGCTGGCGGCGGGTGATGCCTGCGCTCGCGCAGGCCGGCTGGCGGGTGCTCGCCCCGGATCTGCGCGGCTACGGCCGCACCACCGGCTGGGACCGCCGCTACGACGGCGACCTGCCCGCCTTCCGCTTCCTCAACCTGCTGCGTGACGTCATGGCCCTGCTCGAGGCGTTGGGCGTGGCGCGCACGGTGGTGGTCGGCCACGACTTCGGCTCGCCGCTGGCCGCCTGGTGCGCACTGGTGCGGCCGGACGTCTTCCGGGCGGTGGTGCTGATGAGCGCGCCCTTCGGCGGCCCGCCGGCGCTGACGCCTCGCGGCGGTGCGCCGTCGGCAGCCGCGCTCGACGAGGCGCTCGCGGCCCTGAAACCGGCGCGCAAGCACTACCAGTGGTACTACTCGGGCCGGCGAGCCGACAGCGACATGCGCCGTGCGCCGCAGGGCATCCATGCCTTCCTGCGCGCCTACTACCACCACAAGAGCGCCGACTGGGAGGGCAACCAGCCCTTCGAGCTTGCCTCCTGGGACGCGACCGAGCTCGCGAAGATGCCCACCTACTACATCATGCCGCGCGAGGCCGACATGCCGGCCGCGGTCGCCCCGCACATGCCCTCGCCGCGCACCGTCGCCGCCTGCGCCTGGCTGCCCGAAGACGACCTGCACGTCTACAGCAGCGAGTACGCGCGGACCGGCTTTCAGGGCGGCCTGCAGTGGTACCGCTGCGGCACCACCGGCATCCAGCTGGCCGAGCAGCAGACCTTCGCGGGCCGCACGATCGACGTGCCGGCGATGTTCATCGCGGGCACAGCCGACTGGGGCATCCACCAGAAGCCGGGCGAGCTGCGGCGGATGGCCGAACGGGCCTGCACCCGCTTCGAGGGCGTGCACCTCGTGCCGGGTGCTGGTCACTGGGTACAGCAGGAGCAGCCGGCAGCGGTCAACGCACGGCTTCTCGACTTCCTGGCGCGACACCGCGACGCGGTGTAGGCGGGCCTCAGGCCGGCTGCGGCAGGTCGCGGATGCCCTCGCTCGCCGGGAAGTGCGCCCACTCGCGGGTGAGCGGTTTGTAGTAGCGGCGCCGGTGCAGCTGTTCGAGCGCCAACCCGTACATGTG
>Ga0315901_10009675_pt1 | contig 11066 bp, 11 predicted proteins | sample LakEriMetagenome_10_FD_203761 | JGI IMG/M metagenome (GOLD analysis project Ga0315901, IMG submission 203761) | Freshwater fungal communities from buoy surface, Lake Erie, Ohio, United States - Buoy 2 MA116 | ecosystem: Environmental > Aquatic > Freshwater > Lake | place: USA: Lake Erie, Ohio...
ATGAGTTTTTGAGCCAGACCGACACCGAGGTCATCGCGCATTTGGTCGACAGCCTGTACGACGGCGACCTGTTTGAGGCCGTGAAGGCCGCTGTGCGCCAACTGCACGGCGCGTATGCGATCGCCGTGTTCCACAAGGACGAGCCGCAGCGGGTGATCGGCGCGCGCGCCGGTTCGCCACTCATCCTGGGCGTGGGCCAGGGCGAAACCTTCCTCGCCAGCGACGCGATGGCGCTGGCCGGGGTGACCAACCAGATCGTGTACCTGGAAGAGGGCGATGTGGTGGACATCCAGCTGGGCAAATACTGGGCGGTGGACCGCGCACACCAAGCGGTGAGCCGCGAGGTCAAAACCGTCAACGCCCACAGCGGCGCGGCCGAACTCGGCCCCTACCGCCATTACATGCAAAAGGAAATCTTCGAGCAGCCCCGTGCGATTGCCGACACGCTCGAAGGCGTGGAAGGCATCACGCCCGAGCTGTTCGGCGACGGCGCTTACAGCACCTTCAAGGCGATTGACAACGTGTTGATCCTGGCCTGCGGCACCAGCTACTACAGCGGCTGCGTGGCCAAGTACTGGATCGAAGCCATTGCCAAGCTGCCTTGCCAGGTGGAGATCGCCAGCGAATACCGCTACCGCGAATCGGTGCCCAACCCCAACACGCTGGTCGTCACCATCACCCAAAGCGGCGAGACTGCCGACACCTTGGCTGCGCTGCGCCACGCGCAGAGCCTGGGCATGACGCACACGCTGACGATTTGCAACGTTCCCACCAGCGCCATGGTGCGCGAATGCCAACACGCTTACGTGACCCGTGCCGGGGCCGAGATCGGTGTGGCCTCCACCAAAGCCTTCACCACCCAACTGACGGGCTTGTTCTTGCTGACACTGGCGCTGGCGCAGACCCAAGGGCGCTTGAGCGACGAAGAGGAAGCCGCGCACATCAAAGCCATGCGCCACCTGCCCGCCGCGCTGCAAGCCGTGCTGGCGCTGGAGCCGCAAATCATCGCCTGGGCGCAAGAATTCGCCAGCAAAGAGAACGCGCTGTTTTTAGGCCGGGGCACGCACTACCCGATCGCGCTCGAAGGCGCTTTGAAGCTCAAAGAAATCACCTACATCCACGCCGAAGCCTATGCGGCGGGTGAACTCAAGCACGGCCCGCTGGCCTTGGTGACCAGCGCCATGCCGGTGGTCACCGTGGCGCCCAATGACCAGCTGCTGGAGAAGCTCAAGAGCAATATGCAGGAAGTGCGTGCCCGTAGTGGCGTGCTGTACGTGCTGGCCGACGGCGACACGAAGATCGAAAGCAGCGAAGGCGTGAACGTGATCCGCATGCCCGAGCACTACGGTGTGCTCTCGCCCATCCTGCACGTGGTGCCGCTGCAATTGCTCAGTTATCACACCGCGTGTGCGCGGGGCACCGATGTGGACAAGCCCAGGAATTTGGCGAAGAGTGTGACCGTGGAATAGTTCAGCTAGTGAGTAAATTTGACGATCTGACAAGAGTGGTCATGGTCGTCAAACTCAGTAGCAAGGCGCTTTTCATAGGACCCTACTCAAAGAGTCAGCAACGGCTGTTTGACAGGGTCTTTTTGTTGCGTGAACGAGATCAACTGACTTTTGAGGCGATTGCCAAGCTGTTGACGAGGTCTGGCACACGCTCAGTCAATGGTTGTTTGTTAGGTGCAGAGCATGTGTATTCCATCTACAAGAAAGGCAAGCTCAGGCAAGAACGGCTCACACTGGAGGTCAAACCTGAGTTGTTGGACATGAGGTTTGAATGATGTCCGTTGAAAGGACATCTCTGCGAGGATGTTCTACGAGGAAAAAGCTTCCAGCAACGAGAAGCTCATTTAGTTGATGCGACTAGGACCTGCGAGATCCAGTTTTGAGCGACTTTCTTTTGGCGTCGATGCCTGCGTGTCAATTCGTGTGGTTGATCGCTCAATGCTGGATCTAACGAACTGTGGGGACTGCGCTAGCATCTATCCAATGCTCAGCTAGCGCTGGCTCCACGACTAGCTTTCATTAAGTTCTGTTGTGCCTTAGCCATCTGCTGACGCGCCTTTAGTGCTTTCTCTTGCTGTTTGTAGTCTTCAGCCTTGTCAGCAAGTGACTTCACTTGAAGTTCTTGTGGGCTTAGCGTCTTCGTGCCCTCTGTCACTTTTTCGTCTTCGTTTATTTCTTGATTGATGTTCAAGACATTGCCATCGTCATACATACGAGTTAGCATTGCCTTTGCTTGCTGTAATGTGTCTGCTGTGATCGTGGTTCGTGCTGTCATGCTCGAATCACGCAAGACGACACGGACTGTCGCAATATAGGTCTTAGGGATGTTGGTGAATTCGTTGATTTTCATGTTTGTATTTATCGTTTTACATGAATTAACAATATCGCAATGATGAGTGGATTTGCAATAAAAATTTTTAAAAAATACTAAAGTTAAGTGTGTTTAAGTCGATACTGTAATATGCTTTATTTAAATAAACTATTGTTACTAAAATTATGCATAACAATGTCTTGCGCATTTATTCTTACGGGATGTGCTAGTTTAGTAACTGGAGATCGTCAAAAAGTAACAGTAAAGGTAACATGTAAGGGGCATTTATTTCAAGCTTATTGCACAGCAAGAAATACAAAAGGAACATGGGATTTCGATACACCTCAAACAAATTTAATATTTACAGATTCGACACCGCTAGAAATTATTTGTCATGGACCATCAATAGGAAATTATGGGGTTAGTCAATATCCTTGGATAAACCCACTTGTTGTAGGTAACATTTTGGCTGGTGGTGTATTGGGAGTTGCAATCGATGCTTCAAAAGGTTCTTTGTGGGTATATCCATCAGTCATTAAAATTGAAAATGAATTTTGCAAAAAATTTATAAAATGAAAATTATCAAGTACTTAATCGCATTATCTATTGTGCCATTAATGGTCTCATGCGGTGGTAGCGGTTGTTCTGAAAGAGTTGCATTTGGAATAATTGCAAATAATCTTTGCGGACCAAATGAAAGTTCGCAAAAACAAATTGAGAACAATAAAATTAAAAATGGTGCAAGCAGTTCTTCGGCTGGTGTTTTGATATCATTTTAAAACAAACAAATTTAATTAAAGGAGAATCAAATGAAATTAAAATCAATAAATCAATTGAGAAATATTATTATATTTATATCTATAATTATTTTGATGGCGTCAGCTTTTCATTTTAATAATCTGAAAGCCCAGACTGTTGGAGGGACTCTTTCGGGGACATTTGCTTGTTTGACTAATAAAAACAATACAGGATATCAATTGGCATTGACTACGTGGAAAGAGGGTGATTCAAATCAATTATTTATAATAAATTTTCCTTCGGAAAGAATTGGTCAGGTAACAGGTTTGGTGGAAAATACAACTATAAACTATGAAACAACAAATGTAAAAACCGTATCTGAAATAAAAATTTCACCTATTACTTTTAATGTAACTCCAAATAATCCTGTCTCATACATGTATAAAATGGTTGATCCAACAGAAATTGAAAAACCATTTTATTTTGCACTTGCGAATTCTGGAAATACATTACTACTGATGTCGGCTCCGAAATCAATTGATTCACCAACTTTAAATGGAGTCTGTCAAAAAGTATGAGTCAATGATTTTCATTTTAAATTTAAATATAAAATTTATCTAACTAATTTTTATATTTATTGAAACGAGCCTTAACCGAATCCGCTGCCTGTTCAATCTGAACATCCAGAGATCCATCAAGAACAGCCTCTTGCAACTTCGCAAGCACTGGGATTAGTTCTTCGCCGTTCGTAACCTCGACTGCGTTTTTGCCCTTAGCTAGATCGATCACCTTGTTCCCATAGAACAACTGCACAGCAACACGCTTTGTGTCAACGTTCGTGAACCACCAAGTCTTCATGCGCTTGCTTACTTCCACCAGTGATGTAAGACCAGTGACTTCATCACGCATCTTTCGTATACGCTTGACAGTGAATGTCTCGCCCTTGTTCATCGCCACTGCCATAGCGATCTGAACCTTCAATTTTTCATTGAGCTTGTTGCGGCGAAAGACAACGGGATCAACTGAATTCTGGCGCTTTGCGTTGACCAATTTCAGACTGGAAAGAATCGCACTCATTGAAATCTCCTTGTGTGTTGATGAGTGCTGTTGAGCCTATTACCGTGTCCATTTGATTTCTAGTCCATGCTCTTTGGTTCTTTCATGGAAATATTTGGTTATGGCTGGATTGGCATAAATACATGTTCAAGCACTGGATCAAAAGTTAGCATCACTTCAAAGCATGCCGACAATCCGTTCTCATTCGTGTAGTGACGGTAGATGTGAGGTTCAGCACAGTCTTTACAGAACTACTCATGCCACGAGTAACCCCGCTATGCCTGACATAGCAAAAGAGTCTGTATCGGATGGGGTGTCTTGATATTCAAGACAAAAACAGCAATCAAGAACAGGTCTGCCATGACTTCAATCTCACCTTAGAAGAAGTCTTAAAAATAGTTGTGGAACGGTGCGGAACAGAGCCGAGAGCAGGTCATTGCTGAGAGATAAAAAATGAGCGCAACGAAAGGCATGGTCATCTGAACTATGACCAAGAAAATTGTCGGAAACGGCATGTAGTGCGTGATCCACTGAGAAAAGTCTAATGGCGACGGACAGGTATAGCGATGTACTCACTCACCCCTGCTTAAGGGTGAGTGCGGCTCAAGTACAGATGACAGAAAAGAAGTCCAGAAGACCAATACATTTCATTAGTTTTTACTTATCAAGTTAGTTCGAACTGAAGGGCTGAGCAAACGAATGAGCGAAGCGATATGAGTGCGAAAGCACTTAGTGAACCGAGGGTTCGCTGTCAGGGTCAGAGAACATAGATGCTGAAATGAAGAATGGATAGGTATGGGTGTTGCGTCAGGTAGACGGAATTCACATAGGTCTCGGGACTGCGCTAGCAATCAAAGCAGATCAATTAATTGCTAGCGCAGAGGCACTCAAGAAACAACAGGATCGGATCAGATCCGAGATCATCCAAAAAACCAAAACAAATACATATTTCATTTGGTTCTGCTCTAAGTGCTTGTCGTATATGGGTTTCCAATATTTCGCCAAAAGGCTTGTCCTACCTAATCAAAGGGAAGAGACTAAATACACATCAATCATTTGATATATAAGGAAACTCTCTCATGTCCCAAGCCAAAGTTCTCACAGAAAAAGAAGTCCGCAAAGTCCTGCTCCACATCGCAAGTCGCAAGCACTCAACACGCAACCGAGCAATGTTCGTTGTACTCAACGCAACAGGTATGCGGGTGGGGGAGTTGGCTGCACTTCGCTTGTGCGATGTCTTGACTTCAATGGGCGAGATAGTTGATGAAATTCGTCTTGCCGCAGATCAGACAAAGGGATCACGGGGCAGGACCGTTGTCTTGTCTGCGAAAGCGCAAGAAGAAATCAAAAATTACTTGCAGACACGATTTAAGCTGAAAGACTTGAAAGCTGTGACCATGACGGAGACAAGCCGTGCATTGTTCACGACACAGAAAAATCCATATCGAGGCTTCACAGCGTCAACACTGGCACAGCACTTTCATTACATGTACAAAGGCGCTGGCATCTCTGGCGGTTCATCCCATAGTTCCAGAAGAACTTTCATCACCAAGCTCAGTGAGATGGGTGTATCTGTGAGGGTATTGATGGACTTGGCAGGACACCGCAGCTTGGCAGTCACTCAGAAATACATTGAAAGCAATCCAAAGCTTATGCGCTCTGCTGTTGAGTTGCTAGGATGATTGTCCTTTGCAAGGACAAAAAAGCCACCCGAAGGTGGCTTTTTAGTACATTCAATTTGCATTTGAGTACAAAAATCGATCAACACTTTCAGCTGTCTAGTTTTGAATAGACTGAATGGCGATTTGAACGGCTGCGGTGCAAATTTCTCGGGCAGAACCATCACAGACTGCTATGACTTGAATCAGTGAACTGTCGGATGGTAATGTTGCACCACAAGCCAAAATGATCTTCTTTACTAATGGCAACCAGTCTTGAGGTTTCGCTGCCATCATGTGAATAACATAGCATCGATTTTGAATACCCTTATTTACTACTGTTAAGTCATTCGAAGTCAAGATGAAGATGCCATGTAAGCCATTCATGATCGCCTTTAGTGAGGCTTGTGCTGCATCAGTCAAGTTGTCTACCTCATCCAAAATTGTGTAATGAAGCCCACTACTATTAAAGCTGACTAAAGATGTAGTAGTTTGAATTTGGTTTATTAACTTGACACCGTTTTGTCCCTGAGCACAGTCGAACTTGGAAAAATAAGGTGTTGAGCCGTTGCGCGCAGCCTCTATCAGCTCTGGTAATAGTTCAGCTAATGTTGACTTGCCAGTTCCATAAGGTCCATGTAGAAGAATTCCACACTTACCAAAAGCAGGAAACGGGATTGTCTTGTCGATGATCTTCGTGAGAATGTCTCTCCCACGGGCATCCGAGATCACGCACTCATCCAGAGTCGTTGGCAAAAAGTTTTTATCTGACAGCATTTCTATTCCTTTTTTGATGGGTGAACAGTTATGTATGTTTTTCATGCCGACAGCGGTTGTTTGGTGTCGTTGGCAGCTAAGTCGATCAGATCTGATTTAGTATTTGACTTTTCAATTGTTGCTTGTACTTCTTGATCTTTAATTAAGCTATTTTTGTGAATTTTGTAATAAGCCTCCAAAGACTCTTTGACAAGTTTATTGCTCGAAACAATGCAATGAACGTTGTATGTCCCGTCTACTTTCTGAGTCATAACACCCACAGCCATTTCCCCCATCTTGTCGCTTTTAATGTTCGACTTGATGGTGTCGCTACTAAGCGTTGCAATAGATGATGCTTTCAGAGCATCAATTGCAAATTGGATATTTTTATCTTCTTTGAGCGTTGCTGGGCTTCGAGTTGAAATCATGTGAATTCCTCCTGCCTTCGTTATTTCCAAAGGGACCTTGCCTACAGCCCAGCAATTGGCAATAGCAGCTACAAGCACTTTGTCATAGGTCGAAATGCGTCGGCGGTCTTGATCTCCGAAGACGCATCGAATAATTTTTTGTGACAAAGGCGTAGTGCTCTTGAAGTCGTATCCTTTGTCTTCGATGTGTTTGAGCAAAGCCGATTTCATTTCAAAAGCAAATTTGCCTGTGGTTGTCTCTTTGTAGAGTGCAAGGCACTCATCAATAATTTTGTAGAGCGACTGATTGCTACGGTCGTATTCCGTCTTTTCCCAAGCTATGCGGCGGTCTGCAAGAGCAACGATGCGTTTGATGCCATCTTCAATGGTGAGTTGAGGTTCGGCTGGCTTTTGGACAGTGGTGATTTCACGTTTGGATTTGCTTGCCATGATTGGCTCCTAAAAAAATGTACTGATGCGTTTTGGATTGGTAGAACGCTTTTTAGTACTGCATCAACATCAGGCTTGGGCGGAATTGCTTTCGTCTTGTTGATGGAACAGGATTGAAGCAGCGTTACCAATAATTGATTTATTGACTTTGAATTATGTAACGCCTAAAATTTAAGCAAATGCCAAGAAATACATTTGCCAAAGGGCTTAAAAAATACAGCTTTGAAACGATTGAGGATGAGCTGCAAACGGCTTGGTCCAGTATCTATAGGTACTGGTGGTCGTTTTTGTCATGCAGTAAGGACTATTGGTGGGTGTGCAAAGAGCAAGGGGACACACTTGATCCAGAACTCAAGAGGGTCTACGAGAGTTTTGGTGCACATCATCTTCGTGGCTTCTCGAATTGGTGGAGGTCTTCAGCTCGGGATAATTTCAGAGAGCAATTTGATCCGCCCAAAGTCAGCTTGATTAAGCGCAATGCTCAGTTGAGTCGTGATGAATTAGATGATGAGCAATGGATGGTCATTCGTGTGCCGCTGAATCTTAAAGAAGAAAAGTTGGTTGATGATTTCGTCCAGATCCTGCGTTCTCACCCTGACCGTGTTTACCATCGTGAGCAGACTGCAAAATTCCCGGTCTTGAAGTACAAAAACATTCACGAAGAAGTCTTAGGCAATGTCTGTGACCTCTGGCATGAAGTCAATCGCCAAGGGGGTATAAGTCCCGGCAATAAGCAAAAAGGAGCACACGACAGTTACTATGAAATTGGTGTCCGGTTCAATGTAAATCCAGCGCTTGTCATTGCTGCTAATGACCTGCCTGTCGTCCAGAAGAGAAAGCGTTCAGCTATGAAGGTTGCAGTTCATCGCATGCTTCAGCGCGCCGATGCATTGATAGCTAACGTGGAACTTGGTAAGTTTCCATGTAACGATCCTGTCCTAAAGCGTGTCAGGTGGACAGATGAACAGAAGCAGCGTTTAGACATTGCAGTTGCAAATGGTGAATGGAAGCCCCGACAGATGAACCAGAACGATTGGGCAACTGAATTCGCTGCAGTGCATCGAAGTGAAGAAATTTATAGACAGAGAGCCCGCGAGAGATTTTCAAGACTTCGTGACAATATCGATCGTAATGAATAGACGTTGACTTAGACGGTTTGGTTGCAAGTCAGAATTTTCTGAAACTGGATCAAGTGGCTGAAAGATGTCTTTTCAAAGGACAACAATCAGTTAAAAAAGATACATCATCACCTTTTCACAGGATTTCTAACTAAGGATAGGAATTCATAAGCAAAGGGAATATGCTTAAATTTTAGGCAATTCAAGTTATCGAGAGACTGACCGTGACCGGCGTTACATCAATAGACAGAACACTACACATTTATACCCGTGTGTCTACAGTCGCACAGGCTGAGCAAGGCACGTCACTTGAATCACAGCGGGACCTAGGTGTCAAGAAAGCAAAAGAGCTTGGATTTGACCTCAAGGTCTGGAACGAGGGTGGGCGCAGTTCCCATCATGAAAACATCGCGGACCGTCCAGAACTGAATGCCCTGTATGTGGCGATGAAGGCAGGTCAGGTCAAACATCTGTGGGTTTATGACCAGTCTCGCTTGTCAAGAAATGATCAAGTCGCATCGATCTTTCGATATGAGTGCAACAAACAAGGTGTCACTCTGTACACAAAGGATGGTCAGTTTGATCTGTCATCCCCTCAAGACAAGTTTTTGAAGCAATTGCTGGATGCCGTTGCTGAATTTGACAACGTTACACGGGCGGAGAGAACACGGCTTGGCAAGATGAATCGTGTTCGTTCTGGCAGTTGGCACGGCGGACCACCACCATTCGGCTACAGGCTTGAAGATAGAAAACTCGTTGTCGTCGATGAAGAAGCCAAGTGGGTCAAACGCATATTTCAAGAGGTAGTGAAAGGTGTGGCGGCAACGCACATCAAACATGTCTTGGATTCCAATGGTGTCAGCCCACGCCGCAAGAAAGGCTTGTGGACGATTGGATCAATCAATGCGCTTTTGAAAAATACGCACTACTCTGGGCATTACATTTATACAGACAGTAAATCTGGGCAGACGATTGAAGTTCAATGCCCAAGCATCATTGACCAGATCACTTGGAATGCAGCACAGCACAAGCGTTCCGGCGAGGTTCTGAGACAGTCGCAGAAAAACGCAACGTCAAAAAACTTCTATCTTTTGCGTGATTTGATGTTCTGTGGGCACTGTGGTCGACCTATCAGTGGTCGTATCATCAAATCACGTGCTGAGTCTTCTTACTACTGTCCCAATAAAGAGCGTGAATGGGTTGAAAAGGGCGGATCAGACACGCCGTGGAAGCGTGGCACGGGTTGTGGCTTTGCCCGTGCGATGAACATCCCGCAGACTGATAAGTTGGTCTGGGAGTTAGTCACATCACTTCATGAAAAGTCCAGTACGCTGAAAGAAGAAGTCAAAAACCGTGTGCTCAAAGAAAACGGTATCAAGATTCGCACTGATGCTGAGGTCAAAGCGCTTCAAGCCAAAATTCGTAAACTTCAGAAAGATCATTCAAAGATGAATGAGACGCTCGGCAATCTTGAGGCGAACAAATTGCTCGGTGCTGTCAGTGATCTTAGCTTTGCAGTCACGCTGGTTCGTATTCGTGAAGCACTAGGCAATATCGAAACCGCGCTTGCTAATTCACGGCTTGAATTGGCTGGTACAGACGAATCACGGAAGTGGGTCAATTGGGTGAAAGCGTTTGGCGACGAAGTAGAGACTCTGGACGCTTTGTCTGATGAACAAAAGAAGGAGTACATCGCTGGTTTGGTAAAGCGGATTGATGTGCTCTATGACTCTGAAAATCGTGAACACAACTTAAAACTGACGATGTTCTTGCCCATCGTGAATGACGGAATCAAGAAGTTGCGATCTGGGCGAGAGGGGCGGAAATACGAAGTAATTCCAGGTGCAGAGAAAGTTACTCTGATATCCAAAAAAAAAGACGGTCGAGGATAAAAATTTATGAGAACAAAAATTACTCACTACCTAAACCAGTCTGTCACCGTGGAGTAGTTCAGCAAGTGAGTAATTTTGACGACCTGACAAAAGTGGTCATGGACGTCAAACTCAAAAGTAAGGCGCTTTTCATAGGACCCTACTCAAACAGTCAGCAGCGGCTGTTTGACAGGGTCTACTTGTTGCGTGAAAGAGAGCAACTGACTTTTGAAGCGATTGCCGTGCTGTTGACAAAGTCTGGCACACGATCGGTCAATGGTTGCTTGCTGGGTGCCGAGCATGTCTTTTCTATTTATAAGAAAGGCAAGCTCAGGCAAGAACGGCTCACACTGGAGGTCAAACCTGAGTTGTTGGACATGAGGTTTGAATGAAGTTGATGGTGAGTTCTTGTCCTTTAAAAGGACATCTTTGGCAGATGTTTTTCGTAAAACAAGGGTTCAGCTAGTGGACGGTGAAATGAGACGACTAAGCTAAAGAGCCTGAGCTAAAAAAATAATAGCAAATGAAATGGGGTTGAAGTTAGAACTTTTGAATAAAGTTTGGGACCTTGTCATTTAGATTGAAGTTCGCTTTTCTCGCGGCTACGCAAAAACCGTTGCTCTAAGTTGAGTTCAGCTAATGAGATAAAGCCTATATTTCTTGCGAATAGACAATGAATCCTAAATGCTTTGC
>Ga0315901_10009677_pt1 | contig 11066 bp, 24 predicted proteins | sample LakEriMetagenome_10_FD_203761 | JGI IMG/M metagenome (GOLD analysis project Ga0315901, IMG submission 203761) | Freshwater fungal communities from buoy surface, Lake Erie, Ohio, United States - Buoy 2 MA116 | ecosystem: Environmental > Aquatic > Freshwater > Lake | place: USA: Lake Erie, Ohio...
TATGCTCCACCACCACCTTCTGCTCCCCAAGAGCCTGCAAGCCCTTGTCCACGCTAATGCCATAGCTTAGCGTTAAATCCTTAAGCGGCGTCTTCATCAACGCCTCATCATCCTCCATCAACATCTCCGTCTTCTTCGCTACTAACGCCCTCATCCTCTCCGCCATCTCAAAGCCATCTAACGCAAGCTCCTTGCGCCTCACCTCCAAAGCACGCTCATGCCGCGCCCTCAAAGCCGACAATGCCACAAACCCTATACCAGTAGTAGCCATCACCTTCGCATACGTCTCCCCATTAGCCAGCATATCCAAGGCTAACGCTGCCTCCTTAGGCTTCCTTTTCTCAATATAGCGGTGATTGAGGTTGGCTTGCGCCTCCCCCACACTCTCCACAATTGCTTTAGACTTCCTCCCCATGCAAACGTTCTACATGTAACACTAGCCGTCAGTCAAGTGCCTATTTGCAAATTTTTTTAAGGTGGCTTGTGGACCTATCCAAACTTACACACCCCAGACCGACGCGACCCCCGCCCCCCCTGCTGCATATGGGTGGCAAGAGCAAGTGTCCTGGTGGAGCAAGAGACAAGCAAGGCAAGCAATCAACTAATGCAATAGCGTTGCAATGCAAACAAGCAACATCCGCCGGCGTCTAGCGTTTGTAGGATGGTTGCTTATGGGGGAGGGAAAGGATTGCACGGTGCCGGAAGGGGTAGCTTGCCTACGGGGATGGCGTGGAGTGTTCCACGTGGAACAATGCCCTTCCTTGTGGGTTAGGTGACCACTAGGTTTCCCTGTCCTTCCTGTCTCTGCTAACTAGGGGGGGCTTTGGTTGCGCGGATTAGGGTTTATTGCAAATCAGAAGAATTTTGAGGTATACGCAATTTTGCGCTTGTCTCCTCTGAAGCGTTGTGCATTCTCCTCTGTAGCTGAGGCACAAAGCCGAAGCGCAACCCAAACAGAAACGACATGAAAACCACCATCACGACCCTGGGCGACGTTCGCGACGAAAAGGCTTTGGCAGACTTGGCGGAGGCGCGGGCAGTTAGCCCGTTTGATTCCCTGACGCGTATTCACACCTGCTTCGCCTCATTTGAGGATTTGCTCAACGCTAAGGGCGGGTATCGTCCTTCAATCTACATGCGGGAGCGTGACCACAAGGGCAACGTTGAGCGGGTCGCCTTAGCCTTGGCTTACGACGACATGCAGACGGCGCGGGGCGACGGCCGCCGAGCCTTCCGGGGCAATTGGTAAGCCTGAGCATTCACCCAACCCCTGAGAAATCGGGGGTTGGCTTGAATCCTTAGCAACCATAACCCAGAACAGAAAGAGACATGACAAAAGAACAAGAAATTGCCATCATTCGTGAATTCGCCGCCAAGCTAGGGGAGAACAGTTATTTCGGCCCCGTGCTTGCCGAGGCTTTGCCGGAGTTGGAACAAGATATCAAAAATGATATCACTCCCTATCTGTCCCTGCGCAATATCAGAGACGAGGCTTTATTTGCCTTGGAAGCGGCGAAGCAGGAGCGGACAACGGCGGAGATTAAAGCGGAGCGCATTGTCTCTACGGCGCGAGAGGAGGCGGAACGTATTGTTCGCAACGCGAGGGAGTATAAGGACACGATTCTAGTTTCTGCCAGAAACTTGCTTATCGAAAAGTCTAAGGAGCTTTACTGATTAACGCAAACCATAAACAAAAAGAAAGAACACAATGCAAACGCTATTGATCAATCAAGTTCCTGAAATCGCCCGTCTTATTCGCGCCGTTGCGCCGTCTTATCGCAAAAAGAGCGTCAGGGTTTCCGTTCGCGAAAGCGTAACGCTTCATGGTACCTTTTGGGATGGTGGTTCGCGTTCGGTTTACTCAGCCGTTGAAATTGCTACCGGGAGACACGTCTCTGCGCCGAATTACGCTCCGGCAGCGTTCGGCGGTCCTCAGTCGGCTCCGGAAGTAGCAATTCCCGAAGGCGTCGCAATTGTAGAAACGGGAGTTTTCATGGGGAAACCAGCGACGGCTTGCGTTTACCTTAACCCTCGCAACGCTTCGCCATTGCTTCCGGTTTGAGGCTTCATTTAACCCTTGCGTTCAACGCGAGGGTTAGCTTGAACCCTTAACCATACACAAAAAGATGAAAGCTAATGGATATGTTTTGCATGAAGGAATCACGCGCAACGGTGCGCCGTTCGTCGCCATTGCGACGCTATCGACAAGCAATCGCAAAACCGGAGATATGGTGCAAGTGTGGTTTCTTTTGCGCGACGTTAACCCGGTGCAGGGAGTGAAGGAAGCAATTGACGCAGCCACCGTTTGCGAAGGATGCCCATTTGCTTCGGGCAATGGTTGCTACGTCAACGTTGGGCAAGCTCCGCTTTCGATTTGGAAGGCATACAAGCGTGGAGCCTATGGCTACCTTGCGCCGAAGGATTATGCGGAGGTGTTCGGCGGTCGAAAGGTTCGTTTCGAAGCTTATGGCAACCCCTCTTTGCTTCCGCTTTCAATCGTCAAAGCCATTGCCAGTGTTTCGGCGGGATGGACTGGTTATTTTCACGACTGGAAAACTAATCCCTACGCGGCGGAATATGCGGGTTTTTTCATGGCCTCCACGGAAACGGAATCTTCGCGCAAGCAAGCGGAGAGTCTCGGGTTTCGATATTTCCATGTCTCGCCCGTTAAGCCTGACGGCGCGATGGAATGCCTTGCGGAAGCCAAGGGATTAACTTGCTCGCAGTGTAAACTTTGCGCCGGACTAGCCAAGTCTCGTCTTCCTTCGGTTTGGATTAATCCGCACGGCTCAAAGTCCGCTAAGGCTTCCGCCGCCGCAATGGCCTAAGGTTAAGTCTTAGGCCAAACCCTTTGCCCCGCACGCCTTAGTTGGCGGCGGGGTTTTTGGGTGCCGGGGCATAAAGCTCAGGCACACACACAAAATGAAGACATACAAAATAACCGCAACGATAATCGATTGCAACGGCGTCGAAGTTGACGCTAATATGCCGGAAACGGGTTATAAGGACTTAGTCATGAAAACCTATTACATTTGCACCGATGCCCAAGCCGCTTTCGTCGTTGCCGAAAGCCTAAATGAGGCCATTCGATGGTTTTTCCGAGATAAGCCGCACATCACCGACAAACGCACTCTGCGGCGTGAAATGGAGCGTTTCTTAGCCGATGGCGCGTTTTGCTGGATTGAGTGCGGGGGCGAGCGGGTATTTGAAATTGGAGACTCTTTTTGATGCACTCCTCAATCTCAAGTTGCGTCCGGTTCGCTGAACGGATGCACGAACGAATCGAGCAAATGCAACGCGAGGAAGCCAAACTCACGGCTTCCGCAGACAAGCGAACCCGTGCGCCTATTATGACCAAAACCCGTCGAAGCACGGGTTTCGGCAAGGGTATGGTGAGGCGCGATAAATGGAAGCCGGGGATGCCGCGCATTACTCAGGAAGCCTGTCAAGTGGTGCATGAATACGCACTAGCTCGGGCCGCAAGTGATGGCTATGTCGGGCGCAAGTCCTACTCGACACGCGCCGGGATTAGCACCGCAACGCTCAATCGCGTAGCGAATGAAATCATTTCGGGCGAGATTTATCTTGACCCTGTGGACCGTATTTGGAAAGTGAAGTCTGTTCAGAGTTAACAGGGAAACGAGCCGCCGCCTTTTCGGGCGAGCACACGGGTGCAAGTGGTCCCTATGCAGGGACTTAGGTGGTTATCCTGTTATCCAATAAAGAAATAAAACACAATGAACGAAAAACTGAATACCTTGGCCGACACCGTTAGCCAAGCCTTCCCCGAAGCCGACACCTACTGGGTGTCGCTGATAGCGCACAACCTCAACGGCCCCCGTGAGGCTGGTTATCACGCGACTGTTTTTATCAACAGCAAGGCCTTGTCCTCTGGAATCTGCGATTCCATTGACGGGCTACTTTTTGCCCTCAAGAGGGAAGTTGACAAGCACAACCTCGCGGAGAAGTTCCGCCGCGAGTTCAATGAGAGGTACGCGCAAGCGATTACCTCGGAGGTGCTGCCATGAAAAACACGTCAACAAGCCAGGACTCCATTGTCCGGGGTGCCAACCAAGATGTAACTCATGTGATAGATGACTTGATCCAAATCATCACGGATCTTGATGAAAGGCTCTCTGAGTCCATGGAAGAGGTTGATCGGCTGCGGGGCGAGGTTAGCCTGCTCGAGCAAGACATTGCAGAGCTGGAGGCAAAACAATGAGCACACCAAACGACGGCGGCCCAGCGTTTCCTGTGCCACCACCACCAACAATACCAAACGGTTATTATTACCACGCGGAGGCTGGCATGACGCTCCGCGATTACTTCGCGGCGGCGGCAACCGAGATCGACATCGAGGAATGCCTGCCGAGAACTCTTGGCGAAGAATCGGAGCTTTTCAAGGCAGACGGTATAAAACGAACCCGCGTATGGGCACGTTATCGACACGCCGACCTGATGCTAGCCGAGCGGTCTAAGCGGAACGGAGGTGCGTCGTGAGCCGCCCCATCGACCGACTCTACCTCACCGAAGCCTGTCCCGAACCGTTACGCGACGACCTTTTAGCGATGCTTGATGAAATCATCGACATGCGGCGCACAATTGAGGACCAAGCGGGGCTGATCCACAAGCTGGCGAAGGTGCTTAGGGAACAGGAAATACTCACGACCGATGAATGCGAAGTTTTCGAACCCACCCGCGACGAAGGGGGTGCGACGTGAGCATCAACATCGAAGACGCTCGCGCTATTGTGCACGAACTTAGCGCGATGGCTACATTCGCTAGAGGGAGCCGATCCCCATCTGAGCAGTACGAGGAGGTGATGCTTCGCCGTCGCGAACTTCTCCAGTTCATCGACCATCAGCACGAGTTGCTGCATGGTAGACGCGATCCAATGAAGGACGATCCACACCCATGACCGGACTATGGATTCCATCCGCCATCTTGGGGTCTGAACACTCCCATGCGGAGAAGATGGTGTTAGCCTTCGTTGCGGGTTTTCCCGATGGCTATCGCGGAAGCGATAGATATATCGCAGAATGCTTGCATCTTAACCAGAGAACGGTGGAGCGCGTTGTCTCTTCGCTCTATCGTTCTAATTCCCTAGCAAGAAGGGGAAATACGCGCCATTGCGTGTTGGAGGTACGCACCAGCGCGAGCATATGATATAGGGATATCTCAGAATAAGGAAAATCAGTTTTGTCAGAGCAACCACAACCATAAAGCAAATGAATAACATCCTGTCAGTTAATCCGGGCGAGTACGTCAAAGGTGCCGTCATCGCCGACGTTAGCGGAGCGAAAGCCATCCAGACAAAGAGCGGCAAAACCATCTTCAAAGCCACCCTTCGGGATGGTCAGAACACGGTGGATGCCACGTCTTTTACGAAGACGTTTGAACACGTTGACGGCAAACGGGTCCAGTTTTCTGGCCCCGGCATTAAGCGCGGTGACGACTACAACGGCAAAGCCAACGTCATCATTGGCGATAAGGTCGTTTTTAAGGCCGTAGGCGAGCCGACCCCTGGCCAGCCTGCCCCCGAGCCAGAGGAACCCCGTAAAACCGATTCTAGGCCCACTCCTGTGCCTTCTAGGGTAGAGGGTGTGACGGTTGGGATGGCGATCAACAAGGCGGTTGACACGCTCAATGCTCAGCAACTGGGCGTTACCGAGGAAGCCGTATGGCGCATCGCTTCACGCCTGATCCGTGTGGCAACACGTCTTCAAGCTGGGGAATTGCACGCATCCGAAGAGCCAACCAGCGAGGAGGCTCCGTTCTAATGCACGCCTACACTTTAGCGGGAGAACCCCGCCACTACCAAGAAACCAAGAAGGGGGCCAAGAATCCTACCCGCCCGACCACCATCAAGGACATCCGCGAGCAGAAGCTGTTGCCTAGTGTAACCGACATCTGCAAGATGTTGTCTGCACCGGGATTGGAGGAGTACAAGATTGGTCAGGTGATCCAAGCCTGTTTCGAGGACACGCCCTCGGCTGGAGAGGATATGCTGCAATACAAGCGGCGCATCCAAGAGAAGGCTGGGGCTGATGCGGCGGGTGCTGCCGACTTGGGCACGCTCATTCACAACAGCCTAGAGACCTACTACGCACGCCATGACCAATGGGACGGCACCACGAAGGTGGCTATGCCCGATGGCCGTGAGATTCCCATCCGCGAGTTCGTCCTGCCAGCCGTAATCGAAGTGGACAAGCTGGGTATTGCGGACAAGGTTTGCGAGTCTGTCGTCGTCAATCCTGAGCTTGGCTATGCCGGGACGGTGGACATTCACGGCAATCGTCTGGCTGACCCATCTGGCAACAAACAGCTTGTGGTTGTTGACTTCAAGAGCAAGCGCACCAAGCCGGGAGTTGCGGTTGAGCCTATCGAAACCCATCCCATCCAGATCGCTGCGTACATCGGCGCACTCACGCCAGCATGGTCAATGTACTTCAACGCAGAGGGGTACAACATCTACATCTCGACCACCGAGATTGGTCGTGTCGATGTAGTGCATTACGATACGGACACGATTAGTCGGAGTCAGCGAATCTTTGAACATTTGCTTGCTCTTTGGCGTTGGCGTTATTTCGATCCACGTCAGGTTTGATTCCATCGGGGGGAGCGCATCCGAACAACGCTCACCATAAAAACATGAAGACAGATACACCGATTGAAACACGTTACACTCATGACTTCCCGAGCCACTATCGGGCGGTCATTCATAAGTTGGAGACAGAGCTTGCCGTTGCGCGGCACGCACTCAGCCAGATCGCTGACACCTACCTTGAGGTGGATGACGGCGCGGCTGCTCATCGCATGAGGTCCATCGCTCGCGCACGCTTTGACAACCATGAAGAAGGGGGGGCGTTGTGAACCTAGACCCGCAAGACGAGCGACAAGTGCTTGAAGGACAAGTTATCATGGTTGAGTCCGAGAATTGCAGATTGCGTAACGCTCTGTACGATGCCGCAGCCTCGCTTCTGATTATTCGCCAGCAAGCGGAACGCATCGAGGATTCAGAAGACGCATCGGAGATTTGTCATCTCGCGTCTTCAAGCCATCAATCAGCCCTTGAGGCCATCGAATCTCCTCGTGAGGTGTTCGCGCAACGTATCGCAGAACTCGAACGCGAGAACGCCGCGCTGCGTGATGCGTTAAAGATTGGAGAATTGCCGCATCCCATGTGGTCAAAAGACGATCTTTGTTTTCAATATCAGCAGGCTTTGCATGAACGCGATGAAGAAGTGGAGATGCGCAAAAAGCTCGAACACGAAAACGCCGAGCTACGAAAAGACAAAAAACGCCTAGATTGGTTGGAGAAGCGGGCCAATTTTATTGAGGTTGGATTCTGTGATATTTCCCCTACCCGAGAAGACATCGATGAAGTTATGGAAGCTGGGGAAGGAGGTGCGTCGTGAGTAACGCTCCATTTGAAATCGCGGCCATGCGGGTCACCATCGCGTCGCTGGAGGACGCCATCGAGAAGCTGGAGCGCGAGAACGCCGCGCTGCGAAAAGACAAGGAGCGGCTCGACTTGCTTGCATCCCGCTACTGGGCCGTGCCTGTGACCAAAGAGTACACAGACCATATCTGGATTATCGATCATGATACGCCAGACCTACGCGCCGCAATCGACGCCCGAGCCAAGGAAGGAGGTGCGACGTGAAGCCCGAAGCTCAACGAATCGCCATCGCAGAAGTGTGCGGATGGACTTACGTTCGATCTGTAGTGGACAGAAATCCTGACAATGACCGTATGTCTTATTTGGCTGGTTCCCTGCGTAACAATAAGTGGGACGAATGGGAAGTTCCCGACTACCTCAACGACCTCAACGCGATGCACGAAGCGCAGAAGACATTAACTTATGCTCAGCAGGGCGAAATGTCGCTTTGGATAACACGAATGACTTGCGACGGATACGGTCCACAGCTTTTCGCCACAGCCGCCCAACGCGCCGAAGCGTTCTTGCGAACGATTGGTAAGTGGGAGGAGGTCGAGCAATGAACCACGAACAAGTGTTTATCGGCTCTTGTCTGTTGGAGCCTACCCTCATCGACACCGCCGTAGCTCAGGGGCTGAAGGCTGATGCGTTCACTAGCAACGACCGCAAGGCCATCTGGCTTCAGCTATTGGAGAACAGGACTAACTCGCGGCTGACGGATATGCAGAGCATCTTCTTGGAGATGGGCAACGCTTGCCCAGCCGAGGAACTGCTTGCCTGTGAAGCCTCCGCACCCACCCAGACGCACGGCAAGAAGGCTCTCAAAGCTACGTTAGAAGCTGCAATCATCAGCGATTTACGTCCTGCCTTGCGGGATGCATTGTCGATGATTGATGACAAGGAGAGCTATACGAAGATCAAGGAAGCCATCGAAGGACTACCCAACCACCTCAAGCCAGAGGAACGGACAGAGGTGAGCTTGCCCGAGACGGTGGACGAGGCTATGTCGTGGATCGCCGGACAGATTAGCGGCAACACGGCCAACGAGAAGGTGGTGGTGACAGGTCTGCCGCGCTTCGACGACTCAGCCGGGGCGATTGGGATGCATGAGTACGTCATCGTTGGTGCTCGTACTTCCACAGGTAAGTCCTCGTTCATGACCCAGCTTGCCGCGCACAACTTGTATCGTGGTCTAAAGGTGGCCTACTTCACCCTCGAAACCTCGGCAAAGGCTGTTCTCCTACAGATGGGGGCTCAGCGTGCGGGGGTTAATCTTCGCCGCCTGTCGATGGAGTTCACTCAGAAGCAAGATGCTCTGAAGAAGGAGATGGAAAAGCTCCGCAATATGCCGCTGCTGGTGTACGAGCGAGACCTATCGCTCGACCAGATCGAGGCTCGCTGCCGTTTGCTAGCCTCAACATGGAAGCCGGACCTCGTTATCATCGACTACCTCGGACTCATCAAGGTGAATGCAGACGGTGCTTACGAGCGGATGACCAAGCTGTCCAAGAGCATGATTCCGCTCAAGAAGGCACTCGGCTGCACCCTCATTGTCGCTGCCCAACTCAACCGTGGTAATGAACGGGAAGACCGTCCACCTAGTCGCACAGACTTCCGAGACACAGGCTCCATCGAGGAGGACGCCCACCGTGTCTTGGCCCTACACCGTCCATCCAAGGACGAGTCAGGTCAGCTTCAAGGCTATGATCGGACGGAGTACCTTCAAGAACTCTACCAACTCAAGAACCGCGATGGTAGCCTAGCGCAGACACGCTTGACTTTCTTCGCACCACACACCAAATTCGTTGAGAGGACATAAACATGAACGATAAAGAATTACTGGATCTCTACCGTGAAGTCGCTGCGTTGCGGAAGCAACTGGCCGAAGCCGAGGGGAGGGAGCAAGCGTTACAAAATAACATCGAGAACGCATTAGACTACCTCTACTCTTCTATGGTAGCTTCCAACGAGCACATTGATGAAATCACCTGTCGGCTGCGCGGAGAATGAAACGCACTCCTCTCAAGCGGGTGAGCAGCAAGCGCAGCAAGGAGCTACGGGAATACGCCAAGCTCCGTAAAGCCTACCTTGAGGCTCACCCCTACTGCGAGGTGTACATGGCCGAACTCGGCGTTAAATACAAAGGAAAGCCCCTCGATATGCCCTTAGCGACGGACATCCACCATCGCAAGGGCCGTTGGGGAGGACGACTAAACGACACAACCTATTGGCTCGCCGTATGCCGAGCCTCACACGACAGAATCCACAGATACCCGCAATGGGCATACGAGCGGGGTTATATGCTTCCACGATGACCGCCTACGAAATTAATCAGATGAATAACAAGTATCTCTCCATCCTTTCCGCTGGTCAGGATGATGTCCTTGCCTCCCTTGAAACGGGGAACCCCAAGGATTTCTTCGCTGCCCTTGAGCGGCACAAGGCTCTTACCGAGAGTGTCAAAAACGGAGTCGATGCCTATATGCATCTGACCTACGAGAATGACGGTAACGAGCCACGATAAGCTCACCTACCATGTCCTTTCCGAGACGGTCCATCAACAACACTACTTGGTGGATCTCTCCGCGCACCAAGGAAACGGAGAGTGTAGCTGCACCGACTTCACGACACGCCGATTTCCCGTGCTCAAGCGAACAGGCAAGATTGTGCATTACGGGAAGCCAGAGGCCACCCGCTGCAAGCACATCAACGCTTGTCTCATTGAGCTAGGAAGCATGGTGCTGGATAGGATGAACGGACGCGCATGATTCTGCTACTAACCTTTGCTGGCATCGCTGTCGCCAGCCTGTTAGTTGATGCCTTCAGCGATTGGGCCTAATGCCTAAGCCTCCAAAGACTAGGTGCTCAGGGACATGGACGGAAGCTCGGACATAAGAAACCTATTGACGTTCTTCAGTCCATGTTACAATGTGCCTCATGGACCAATCAATAATCTCAGAATTGTTAACATTCTTTAGGTACGATCCAGACTCTGGGGTCTTTTACAGAGCCAAAGACATTGTTCGATCAAACGGACGGCCAACTCACTACAAAGCCGGACAGCGGGCGGGATCTACTTTTGGTAACGGCTACAGGGTTTTACAGTTTGAGTCTTCAATTGGTAGGATTATAGTTTCTGAACATAGGGCTGCTTTTGCTTTTATGGGAAAAGAAATCCCTAAAGTTGTAGACCATATCAATGGAAATAGGGCTGACAACAAATGGCTTAATCTAAGGCCGTCAAATAACTCCGACAATCAATTCAACCGCCATGTAAAAGTTGGAAAAAGCAAAGACCTTCCAATAGGGGTATACAGGAAAACAAGAAAGGGAAGATCTGGATATTGGTATGAAGTAAAAATTGCAAAAAATGGAAGAGCAAAATCCACCACAACAAGACACCTCGAAAAAGCTATTCAAAAAGCCGAACAGTTCAGAAAAGAACTCTGGCAAGAAGAAGGTAGAGTTGACTCATTGCGGGGGAACGTGGAGTAGATCGAGATACTTTAGCTTCATCCGCTCTGCCCTGCGCCGAGCCTTCACCCGCTACCCCGTCAACTATCACGTCCGCAACGCAGCTAAACGCCCCTACAAGGGACCGAATAAGCTACAGAAGAACGAGTTT
>Ga0315901_10009679_pt1 | contig 11065 bp, 12 predicted proteins | sample LakEriMetagenome_10_FD_203761 | JGI IMG/M metagenome (GOLD analysis project Ga0315901, IMG submission 203761) | Freshwater fungal communities from buoy surface, Lake Erie, Ohio, United States - Buoy 2 MA116 | ecosystem: Environmental > Aquatic > Freshwater > Lake | place: USA: Lake Erie, Ohio...
GCCAGTATTGGTATGGAATATCCGATGATTTGTTTTAATGGCGGCCGTCCGAATAAAGATGGAACATTCAATGACGCCAAAAAGTGGGCTATGATTGGTGTCATCGTCCATGAGGTTGGACATAACTTTTATCCGATGATCATCAATAATGATGAAAGACAGTGGACCTGGATGGATGAAGGTTTAAACACCTTTGTGCAGTACCTCACCATGCGTGAGCATTATCCTGACATGCCACAGCGCAGAGGTCCGGCCGGAAATATAGTGAGCTATATGAAGGGGGATAAAAACACCATGCGTCCGCTGATGGTGAATTCTGAGCAGGTTATTCAGTTTGGCGCTGAGCAGTATGCCAAGTGCGCAACCGGTCTGAACATGCTCCGCGAAACCATCATGGGCCCTGAATTATTTGATAAGGCGTTCACAGAGTATGCCCGCCGCTGGGCTTTCAGGCATCCTAAACCTGCTGACTTCTTCCGCACGATGGAAGATGCCTCCGCGGTAGATCTGGACTGGTTCTGGCGCGGCTGGTTTTACACCACCGACAATTGCGATATCTCACTTGACCAGGTTAACTGGTTCAAGGTTAAAAAGCCGGGCGTGGAAGTAGAAAAGAAATCTCCTGTTGTTAAAGAAGGAAATGCATCAGGAACCGGCGCCGCTGACTTTTCAAACGGACCCAAGCCACTCACAGTGATGCCAACAGATGAACGATTCTATGGTGAATTCAGAAACAGAGTGAATGATCAGTCCTTGCTCAATACACTTGAGAACAAAAATCTTTATGAACTGAAGCTCACCAATAAGGGTGGTCTGGTTATGCCTGTCATCATCAAATGGACCTATAAAGACGGTACCACCGAAATTCAGAAACTTCCTGCTGAAGTGTGGAGGGGGAATGAAACTACTTTTGCAAAAGTTTTTGCGAAAGACAAGGAAGTGGTTAATGTGGAGATTGATCCGCTGAAAGAAACCTCAGACATTAACACAGACGATAATGTGTTTCCCCGGTCAACAGCTCCTTCAAAGTTTGATCAGCTGAAAAACAAAAATTAATACGGAAAGTATCCCCGCATGAGAAATATTTTCATTCTGATTTTTGCATGCTGCGCTTTCAGTGCGGCAGCACAATGGCAGGGTAAGTTTGAGCAGCTTGGTGAAATGCTGCCTACGCCCAACAGCTATCGTTCCGGCTCCGGTGCTCCCGGCCCGGACTACTGGCAGCAGCGTGCGGACTATGTGCTTCAGGCAGAAGTGAATGACGACAATCAGACACTTACAGGCTCCGGAACCATAACCTATTACAATAATGCTCCGGAAACCTTGACTTATTTGTGGCTGCAGCTGGATCAGAATCTGAGTGCACCCAACAGCATGACGGCTCTTTCAAATCCTGGGGCCCTGCGTGATTCAATCCCTGCAAAAATGCTGGGGTCAATGACAGGTACACTCCCTTATAAGGGCGGTTATAACATTCAGTATGTTCGGGATGCATCGGGTAATCCGCTTCCTTATCTGATCAATTTTACCATGATGCGTGTGGAACTTCCCAAGCCAATGAAAAGGGGGGATACTTTCACTTTTTCACTTGGCTGGTCCTACAACATCAACGACAGGATGCTGGTGGGAGGCAGAAGCGGCATGGAATTTTTCCCGGAAGACGGAAACTATGTTTACACTATTGCCCAGTGGTTTCCACGGATGTGTGTGTTTGATGATTATGAGGGCTGGCAGAACAAGCAATACCTTGGCGGTGGTGAATTTGCCCTGACTTTTGGTGATTATAAAGTTAAAATTACAGTTCCATCAGATCACATTGTTGGTGCAACAGGCTGGCTGATGAATCCGAACGATGTTCTTTCTGCGGATCAGCAACAGCGTTTTGAGCAGGCAAAAGGCAGTTACGAAAAACCTGTTTTCATCGTAACCGCTGATGAAGCAAAACAAAAGGAAGCTCAGCGTGCCAAAACCAAAAAGACCTGGGAGTTTCACGCGACCAATGTCCGGGATTTCGCTTTCGCACATTCAAGAAAATTTATCTGGGATGCACAGGCTGTAAAAGTTGGTGATAAGACTGTAATGGCACAAAGCCTTTACCCTAAAGAAGGCAATCCCCTTTGGGAGCAGGAATCTACCAAGGCTATTAAAAATACGCTGGAAGTGTATTCTTCCCGCACGGTCAACTATCCGTATCCTGTAGCTTATTCTGTTCATGCCGCAAGTGTTGGAATGGAATATCCTATGATCTGCTTCAATTTTGGCAGGCCGGGTAAAGACGGCAAAATCACTCAGGCCCTGAAAGAAAGAATGGTGGGTGTGATCGTTCATGAAGTCGGACATAATTACTTTCCGATGATTATTAATTCCGATGAAAGGCAGTGGACCTGGATGGATGAAGGACTTAATACATTTCTGGAAAAGGAAACCAAGCGCGAGCGTTACCCGGACTTTGATCTTACAAGTGAAATTCCGAAAGGTCAGCTGGCCTTTATGCGCGGAGATAAGAGCATGATGCGACCCATCATGGCTATGTCCGACAACCAGTCCAGGTACAATGGCCCCAATGGATATACAAAGCCTTCTGCGGCCTTGACCTTGCTCAGAGAAACCGTGATGGGACCTGAATTGTTCGACAAAGCATTTAAGACTTATGCCGAGCGCTGGGCATTTAAACACCCGAATCCTGCAGATTTTTTCCGTTCAATGGAAGATGCATCTGCAGTAGATCTGGACTGGTTCTGGCGTGGCTGGTTTTACTCAACCGATCATGTGGATGTAACCCTGGACCAGGTGAAGTGGTTCAGACTTAAAAAGACATCAGTTGATCCGGAAAAGAAAAAGGTGAAAGCGCAGCAGGGTGATCTGAAATCTTTTAGCTCTGCGTCCTCACTTTCAGACTTCAGCAACGGACCAAGTGAATTTAATATGCTTACTACTCCGCCATCTGATTACAGAGAGTTTATGAACCGGATCAATGAGAAAGAGCTCAGGACAAATCTTGAGGCAAAAAATATTTATGAGCTTACATTTAAAAATACCGGAGGTCTTGTTTCACCCATCATCATTGAATGGACTTACAAGGATGGCTCAAAGGAAATAGAAAAAATTCCTGCAGAGATATGGAGAACTAATGAACGAGAAGTGAGAAAGGTTTTTGTAAAGGAAAAAGAAGTCGTCAATATTGTCATTGATCCCGATCAGGCAACAGCGGATGTGAACATAAATGACAATGTGTTCCCCAAGCGTGCCACTCCTTCCAAATTTGATCAACTGAAGAAAAACTGATTTTATTTTCCCTGCTTCTGCCAGGGTCCGTATTTGTGTTCTTTCTCTGACTTTCCGTCAGAGAAAGGGCCAAACGGATGATCAAATGGTTTCTTTGAAATGTCCGGCCAGTCTGCTGAAATATCATACCCCGGTCTTGGCAGAGAATTTACATACGCTGCCACATCCCAGCATTGTTCATCAGAAAGAAAAGGTTTTTCATGTGTGGCCAGATCATTGGGCATGTTGTATTTGACATATCCTGCAAATCGCGATAGCCTGAACAATCCGGCGCCGCTGTTATAACTATCAGGCCCTGCAAGGGGAGGATAAAGCCATTCGGCTGAACCGGCAACACGCATTCCTTCTCCATTATTTCCGTGGCAACGAGTACAATTCTGGTTGAAGATGATTTTACCGTTTACAGGATCTGCAGGCCTGTTCAGTAATTCAGGTGTTGCGATACCGGTGCCCTCGGGAATACTGTCTTTTGGCACTTCTGACCCTACCCATTTGATGTAGGCAACAAAACTTTTTAATTCTTCACTTTCCTGTGCAAGTGCTTTTCCGTTCAGACTTCTTTGTATGCAGTCGTTCACTCTTTTTTCAATTGATTCAACGCTGCCGGATCTGGCTCTGAATTTCGGATAGGTGGAGAAAACAGCTGCGTAATTGTTTCCAAATCGTTTTGTTCCGGCTTCAAGATGACAATTCTGACAATTCATGCCGTTTGTGATTTGCATGACCGAGCCATCCGGCCCCAGATAAGCAGCAGTGTGCGAAACAAGCTGTTTTCCATAACGGATTCTTCTGCCTTCTTCATTGTCAGGAACGGAAGCAGAGTCCGGAGGAGCCCACTTTCCTTTTGAATCTGAATAAACCTTTACAATCTCTTCCGGGATATTGGTTGTCTTAAGAATCTCCGGATTGATCATCAGGACTGTAACCAGGCTGCAAAGGATTAAAACAGCCCATGCCATGGATACGGCCATTTTGATCCAACTCAGGAAATGTTTGTCTTGTTCCATGTAATACTGAACAATTTACCAACCTATTCGGATTAAATGCTAACCTTAACCTTAATTTTAGGATCTGAGATAAAAAATTCAATATTCATGGAGACCTACTACAACCCTGAGGATCTTAAAAAGTTTGGAAACATTGCAGAATGGGAGCCGGATCTCGCTCAGAAGTTTTTCAGTTATTACAATGATGTGTTCAAGCCAGGCGAACTGACTGCCAGAGAAAAATCACTCATTGCACTTGCGGTAGCACACACCATTCAATGTCCTTATTGCATTGATGCATACGCTCAAAGTGCACTTGAAAAGGGATCAACAGAAACACAGATGATGGAAGCTCTGCATGTCGCTGCAGCAATAAGAGGTGGCGCATCACTTGTTCACGGCGTTCAGTTGATGAACAAAGTGAAAAAAATCTCAATGTAATTTCCCGGATGCGGTCATTACACGCACAAAGTCACCGGCTTTCATCGCCCAAGGAGCAGAATGAAATTCTGGCAGCGATTTCAACCACGAATAATTCTGTTCCGGCGTTCCATCAAAAACTGAAAGATTCCGGTATTTCTGAATTTGTTCCGGCGGCACCTGAGATCCTTCAGGTGAACATCGGGTATATGTGCAATCAGACCTGTGCACATTGCCATGTGGATGCCGGCCCTGACCGCAACGAGCGAATGGATGAAGTTACCATGCAGGCTTGCCTCAATGCATTGAAAAAATATTCTTTCAGTACACTTGACATTACAGGTGGTGCACCTGAAATGCATCCGGGGTTTCGCAATTTTGTTAAACGGGCTGCTCAAACAGGAATTGCTGAAATCATTGTCCGCTCCAATTTGACCATTATTGTTTCAAATCCCTCTTACTATGACCTGCCGGAGTTCTTTGCCGCAAACAAGGTCAGAATTTGTTCTTCTTTACCTTTCTATAATTCTGTCCGTACCGACCGACAGCGTGGTAATGGTGTTTTTGAGAAATCTATCCGCGCCCTGAAGATGCTTAATCAGGCAGGTTATGGTGATTCTGATTCAGGTTTAATAATTGATCTGGTGTACAATCCCTCGGGTGCATTTTTACCCGGTGACCAGTCAGAACTTGAAAAAGAATTTAAAGTTGCACTGAAAGAAAAACATGGCATAACATTTAACAGATTGCTGACCATCACAAATGTGCCTGTAAGCAGATTTCTGGATTATCTGATTACTTCCGGAAATACAGAGGCTTATCTTGAGAAACTGGTTATGGCTTTCAATCCGGCAACTGTTGCCGGGCTTATGTGCCGGAACACCATTTCAGTTGACTGGCAGGGAAATCTTTATGACTGCGATTTCAACCAGATGCTTGGCTTGAAAATTAGAACAGCTCAGCAGAGTATTTTTGATTTTAATCCTGAACAAATCAAAAACCGATCTGTCATAACAGGCGTGCATTGTTATGCATGCACAGCCGGCGCAGGCAGCAGCTGTCAGGGCACTACTGTATGATGTGTCTGATATCAGTAATTAACGCGCTGACTGACTCAGTATTTCCTGCAGCACTTCAACCGACTTTAACTGACCAAAGTCTTCAATATGGTTACGGTAGAAGCCTGAAAGCAACTCAAGAATTTCCCGGCGTGCTTCCCTGGTAATCTCTGATTTGTTTCCGTCCAGTATGTTTTGAAGGCCGGCCACCAGTTCGTCAGGCAAAATTCTTCCTCCGGTTATTTCAGCTGCCTGACGGGCACCAAATCCGAGGTGGCGGCTTAGCCCTGACATAAAATAAAGATGAAAATCATTTGAAGGTTCGGCCACACCGTCAAGCTCTAAAAGCGAATGTTCCAGAAATTCATACAGTTCTTCGGGGTGTGACTGTTCCCGGATGGATCGGGTCATCAGTTCGTTTAAAAAAAATGCGATGGTTTCACGGACCATATTTCCCGGAATACGACTATAAATATGCCTGCACCTGGCCTCCCGCACATGGTTCATTGAAGCACCCTCGCGCTCATAAACGACCATATCCAGAATGGTTAATGGCTGATAAAGCGCAATGCTGTTTCCCTGTTTATTCTTTCTTATCCCTTTGATGATGTAAGACTGCAGACCTGCATGCTCCGTGAACACCGAGACTATGATGGATGAATCTCCGTATCTGGTAAAGCGAAAAACAATTCCCCGGGTTTTAATCAGCATGGTCAGTCAGCGAATCAGTTTTTCATCCTGTATTTGTCCGCAACAGATTTGAGCTCGCTTATCAGTGGCTCACTGTTCTGACCATCCCAGTTGCAAACTGAAATAATCGAGGCTGATTTATTTTCCAGACTGAAGGTATAAGTTTTATCATAGTATGTCAGCAGAATTGAAATGGTGCCATGCATGTCTCCATTCAACAGATAATCTCTGGCTGTGCTAAAATTTTGTCCGCCAAGTTTTTTAGTGATTTTTTCCATGGATGCCAGAAACTCATCCTTAGGCGCTGAGCCATATTCGTTCACCAGTCTGTCAACCCTGATATTTTTTTCAACTTCAATCTGAACGACAGGTGCATTCTTCTTTTGTTCAAAAAAACTTTTAGGCAGAAAAATTTTTCCGATTGAAATGGATTCGTCTTCTACCCAAACCGGTCTGCTCAGATCTAGGTTCAGGATTTTTTCAAAGAGATTGTTAATAAATTGCTCATTTGAAGGCTGCGGTGGCTGCAGCAATCCGCCGAAAGCACTACCCTTATGATTGGCAAGCTTTTCAAGATCAATGACCTGTTCTCCCGACTCTTCAAGTGCCCGCAGGATATCACTTTTTCCGCTCCCTGTTTTTCCGCCAATCACGATCATTGGAAGCTTTTGACTGAAAATCTCCTGAACCTTTTCCCTGTAGGCTTTATATCCGCCGGTCAGCCGTCGTGTTTTTACTCCGGCCATTGCAGAAAAATTGCAGAAATTTTCTGAGCGCATCCCTCCGCGCCAGCAATACACAAGCAGTTCCCTTTCGTTTGAAAATGAAATAACCTGATCCATTAATGTGCTAAGTCTGGGCCCGACCAGCCTGAACCCTGTGCGGATCGCCTGATCCTTACCCTTCTGTTTGTAATCCGTGCCAACCTGAACCCGCTCCTCATTATTCAGTAACGGAATATTTACAGCACCCGGAATATGACCTTCCTCAAATTCAGCTTCGGAACGAACATCCACCACAGGCAGTTCCTTTCGCATTTGTAAAAAGTCGTTGATTCCAATCGGTATCATGGGGCGAATAAGCACATAAAATTCCTTTCAGGACCGGTCCCCTGCAATAATTCCGGTTTAGAAAAAAAGTTGAGGAACAGGGGTTTAAAATACAGACAATCAATCAACTATTTGCGCATTAATCTTATTTTTGTGGTTCGCTTATGGCCAAACAGAAAAAAAACCTGCTGGACCGGCTCACTTCACGCTTTCAGATAGTGATCCGAAACGAAGACAACCTGGAGGAAAGGACTCTTGCAGGATTGTCCAACGGCCGTGTTCTGGTCCTTTTTACTGTAATTTTTTCAGGACTTTTTCTGCTTTGCCTTCTGCTTGCTCAGACATTGCTTGCTAAATGGTATGACCCGCGCCATGCACAGCGCGAGGCCAACAAACAGTTGATGGAGCTTGCCATCCGCATGGACTCCCTGGTTGTGGAAGTTGAAAGAAAAGATCAATTCATTAACAGCATTCAAAAAATCCTTCGTGGAGATACCACGGGCATATCAGATCCTTCAGAACTTATGAAGGGCCAGAATAAAACCCTTGCTCAGCCGGGCGATTTAAATCTTGGTGAATCTACCAGTGAATTCCGAAAGGAGTTTGAACAAACTGATTTGTCACTTTCAGCTTTGACCGGAAACAATTACAGCGAACTCCAGGAAACTTTTTTCTTTTCACCCATCACCGGTTTTATTACCGACAAGTACGATGCAAGGCGCGGCCATTTCGGTTTGGATATTGGCACTAAAGCCAATGAACCGATTAAATCTATTGCAGATGGCACTGTAATTATGTCTTCCTGGACCCAGGATTCGGGATATGTAATCATGGTCCAGCATCAGGCCAATCTTATTTCAGTTTACAAGCATAATGCTGAGTTGCTGAAAAAAGTAGGTGCCTTTGTAAACGCGGGTGAGATCCTTTCGATTGTTGGAAACAGTGGTGAAATGACCAGCGGACCACATCTTCATTTTGAATTGTGGTACAACGGAAATGCGATAAATCCTGAAGAATTCATTACTTTTTGACCTAATAACCTGACCTATGCTCATGACAAAAGAACAAAAACGGGCCGCTGAAGAACTCAGTAATTCAAGTACTCTGGTAGGAAAGGGTACTGTTATTGAAGGCAGTATTGAAACATCCGGAACCATCCGTATTGAAGGAAAAGTTACCGGAAATGTGACCTCTAAGTCTAAAGTAGTCCTTGGACCCCTAAGCTCTGTGCTTGGAGATATTGTTGCGCTTAATGCAGATATTGAAGGTGAGGTAAAAGGAAATCTTGAGATTGGAGAACTGTTAACCTTAAAATCCACTTCTGTAACAGAGGGGGATATCCAGACCTCCAAACTTGTGGTTGAGCCCGGTGCTTCTTTCAATGGAAAGTGTTCTATGGGCAATGCCAGAAACCTGAGAATCTCTGAAAATGGAATCAGGTCCGGAGAAGCAAAAACAGCTTAATTCTTTTCTAAAGTACAGTTCGCTTGCCATCCAGATGGCAGCTGCCATAGGATTTGCCGCATGGGTAGGGTTCAGGCTTGACCGGAAATGGGGGACCACACCCTTAGTCCTTTTGACTCTTGTCATCGCCACATTTGCCGGGCTTATTTATAAACTACGGATTGATCTGAATAAAGAGCCTTGAGCCCTGTTAAATACTTTTACCGATGCCTCCTGCTTGGTGCCGGCGTCTGTTTGATAATTCCGGTTTTTTCTTCCGTCGCCGGCTTTCGGCGTCCTTCATTCTTTCTTGAGATAGGTGCAGTTTTTGCATTCTGGAATGCGCTGCTTTACAAGCTGTTCTTCAGTTCAACCGACAGAGAGACTTTCGTATCAAGGTATATGACCACCCTGGTCATTAAGTTTACCACTGCTCTGGTATTCATGTTTGCCTTCGGAATAGCTGACCGGGATGGAGTTGTTCCAAACACCCTTTTTATAGCCTTTAATTACTTGATTTTTCTTGTCCTTGAGATCTCTGTGCTTTACCGCCGGGTTAATCAGGAAAAATGAGGTTTTCCGGCCGGTCCGGATTGTCATTTTATAATTGAGAGGCTGTTCCGGGAACCGGGAAGTTAAAGTGAATCCGGAACGCAATACAAAAGCCAAATATTCCCCGCGCGGGGTTTCTTTTTGAGGGATTAATGAATAGTTTTGCAGGCATTTTTACCTATCCATGCAGGCACCGTTCAAATCATTGAAAAACAGCATATTGAAGGCATTTTTCGCGTTTTTGATCATCGCAGCGCCTTCGTTTGCTTATGCGGAATCAGAGGGTGGTGAAGGAGGCCCGCTTGATGTAAGTGAGGTTATTCTCCACCATGTTCAGGATGACCATGTATGGCATTTTGCGGATGGCCTGGTTCTGCCGCTGCCCGTCATTGTTTACTCCGATAGTCTTGGCCTGGAGGTTTTCTCATCCGCCAATTTTTACGATGCGGATCACAACATTGTCCCCTACAAAGGCTACACGCTTGAACATGGTCATATTTATCTGGGCACTGCGAAAAAAGCAGTTCTGGATTTCTCAATAACCAAGAATGTGGCCATGCTTTTTGTAAATGTGCTGTTGATTGTTTTCATCTTCCTCCGTGTTGCGGCCGGATATCGCAAAAATGTTGGCAAAGCTCCCTCGGGTATTCAGTCTTTTATGGAACCCGTTATCCTTTTTGTGAAAGACGAGGTTGTAAAGCCTAACATCGGTCCCCGATATGAGCGGTATCTTCCGTATCTGCTGACACTCTTCTTCTTTATTTTATTCGGTAACCTGCTCGGCCTTCTGCCCGGAGCCGCGAACCTGACAGGAAATATTGCAGTAACGATGGCTCTGGCCGTTTTTACTTTTCTGATTACATCCTTCAGCGGAAACAAGGCCTACTGGTCACACATTTTCTGGACTCCCGGTGTACCGCTGCCACTCCGTGTGATCATCCTTCCTGTGGAAATCATCGGAATCTTCACCAAGCCTTTTTCTCTCATGGTGCGATTGTTTGCTGCTGTTACTGCAGGACACATCGTATTGCTGAGTCTGTTGTGTCTGACATTTATTTTCCACAGCTGGGGTGCCGGTATCGGCGCTTCCATCTTTGTAATATTTATTAATCTGATTGAGTTGCTGGTGGCCGGAATTCAGGCGTATGTATTTACCCTGTTCTCCTCCCTGTATATAGGACTGGCCGTTGAGGAACACGATCATCATTAAAAAAGAAACCACAGGGCGCAAGCTCTGAAACGATACTCCGGGAAAATCCCGGACTTTTTTAAACTGTAAACCGTAAACTTATGTCATTAGGTTTATTACTGGACATCAGCTACGCGATCATGGGTGCCGGAATTGGCGCCGGTCTGGTAGCTATTGGCGCCGGAATCGGTGTAGGCCGCATTGGTGGATCTGCTATGGAAGCCATGGCAAGACAGCCTGAAGCTGCCAACAAGATTCAGGGTTCCATGCTGATCATCGCAGCCCTCGTTGAGGTTGCTGCCTTGTTCGCGCTGGTGATCTGCTTCCTTATTTCAAACAAGTCATAAGGAAAAAAATCTGAAGGACCTGTCCATGGCGATTGGCCGGACAGGA
>Ga0315901_10009681_pt1 | contig 11063 bp, 11 predicted proteins | sample LakEriMetagenome_10_FD_203761 | JGI IMG/M metagenome (GOLD analysis project Ga0315901, IMG submission 203761) | Freshwater fungal communities from buoy surface, Lake Erie, Ohio, United States - Buoy 2 MA116 | ecosystem: Environmental > Aquatic > Freshwater > Lake | place: USA: Lake Erie, Ohio...
GAGAACATCAACTAGTGATGTATATGCAAGTTCACCATTTGCAAGTGCACCTGGTGTAGCAGAAGAAGTACTTCTCTTAATTTGGATAATATTGGACATTAGAAATTGCCTCCATCAAGGTCTACAGTTTTTACAACATATTTATTTGTATTTGTGTCATAAACTAGTGTGCTGTTATTTGCTATTGTAGGCGGCACTTCAATATCATTCAGTGTATTTATATCAAGCGATCCGGTATTAGTATAGTTATTAGTTATGAAAGCTATAGCATTTGCATAGGTCACAGCATCATATGCTAAAACTGTAACCGTATTTGGAAATTGTGATAAATCATTAATTGCTGCTGTAGATACTGTAGGTACATTAGTAGGATAAGAAACTAAAGATCCGTTTGAGCCGGTTAGCTTTATAGTCTGTAATCCTGACTTAATAGGAATATAAGATTTATTAACAACTAAAGAACCATTAAGATTTTTTAGTTTTATATTTACAGTCATCGGGTTATCTCCGGTGTAACTGTGACCATACCCTCAACTAATCTTGAACGAGTACCATTTGTATCTTGTACCTCTAAGTCATACATATAACGACCAGCAGTTATTGTGCTAGTCGTAGCTGAGTTCATAGACAAAGTGATGACACCGTTATTAGCTAGCCCAACAGTGAACGTGTAAGCCGTATTAGATGAATATGACTTACGCATCTGTGAGTTAGCTGAAAAAGTAGTGAAATCGATCGGCTCATCATTATCATCAGTAAAACTATATGTGGTGTTAAATGTTGTTCCCTGATCAATAACTATGTTTACTCGTGCTGCCATCTTTAAACCCTAAAGTCATTTTATCTTTATTTATAATATTCAAAAACTCTCTTTATTTTTTCTTTTACATTTAAGTCTACATCTGAATGCTTATAAAACTTCATCAATTCGTTCATTACTTGTACTTTTTTGTTAGTCTCTGTGGCGCACTCTACAAATACAGTAGCTGTCTCTATAAAATTATCTAAGTCTTTTTCTTTAAAGTAATGATTGACCAAAAACCAGAGACACCAATCGTTAGTCGGGTTAGCCTTATACTCTTCTCGTAACATCTTGAGATAAAGCTCCGGTCTTGACTGTTTCTTAAAGTCTTGATCATGAACTAAGTATATGTCATTGTTGTATATCTCTACTTCGGGCCTGTCCTTGTGTATCCAAGACAAATGTTCATAGATCGGTTGATTCCATGTGTAATCATGTCTACGATGTATCTTATTAGTCCCTAAATGATTGGGTGGTCCTACCCTCACTACTTCTGAATATACATCTAGTCTGTCACACGATATATTAGTCACATTTGGATAATTGATTATAGTCTTTTCCATTTCTTTAAGTACATTTATGGAAAAATATTCATCCATGTCAGGAGACAGACACCAATCAACATCAGTAGGTATCATATTCAAGTTGTATCTTCTAGCTGTATCAAACCGCCATGGTGTAAAAGATTTTTGTTCTAGTATTAAATTTAGATCTGATTGTGCTGCTTCCCGTAATTCCTCATATGTACCATCAGTTGATCCTGTGTCTAACAATACTCTATAAGTGAAGTTACGAGTGTAATATAACCACTTTTCTACATACTGTTTTTCATTCTTACAGATTGTGTAAGCCGCAGTTTTCATAATTTAAATTCCAAACTTTTCATGAGCTATTTCATTAGTCTTTGGATGATGACCCTTTCTGCAATCAAATATACGACATGCTCTTGGTCTATCTTCATAGATAGAACATTTATTATCTATAAACATAGAGCACCCACCATCTTTATTTTTAAACATAGTGACTACAGGCCCAATGGTTGGATCATGCATAATCATTTCAGGTGTAGGTTGAATTAAAGAAATAGGGTACTTACCAGATGACACTTCGTCTGGAGTCAAGTGTGGTGACAATAACTTACAACACGCGTTACATGAACCACATGGGACAAATGACTCTGGCTCGGTACTGACTATAGAAGTTATGTTTATGTTTCTTTTATGAATGGTGTAATTCATCAATACATAATCTCAATTCTTCAACTGGGGAATTCCAGTTATCATATTCTGTCTGTCTCAATATTGTTGTATTTTGTGAATACCATTTGGAATGTCGACCAGGTCTAGCCCAAGTATAGTAATTTAATATGGGCACCATTACAATTGTTTTCTTACCCATAGCTGAAGCAGCGTGTGCTAAACTAGTACAACTTGATACAACTAAATCCATTTGATCTAGAAAATCAAGTGTATCATCCCATGAGTTTATATCATTACGTAATGAAATGACTTTATCACTTTGTATATCTTCATCAACATGAAATGAATAGATAGTAGCTTCTGAGTGAAAGCAATCTAGTACTTGATGCACTGGTATGGTTCTATGTAAGTCTTGATCATATTTAGGATTGCCCATACACTTCAGACCGATTTTTAAAGATCCATTTAATTTTTTTGCTTTTTTAATTGGTTTTAGATATGGTCCATACCAAAGTTGATCTTCATCTAGTTCTAGATATGAAGGTGAAGGCATGGAGTAACACCAGAGCCATTCAGGATTATAGTCAGAAAGTGATGTTATGACATCAAAACCGCAACGTCTGAATATAGAAGCTAAGTCTTTTCTATCAGTATACCAAATAGGCTTCATATCAGCATCGCGGAATTGTTTTTGAAATCGAATTGATATGATCTCGTCACCCATACCACCCTCAGCACACATCAGTATAGTCTTACCAGGTTGTAGAACACCTTCCCATTGTTGTTCTACAGGTAACGAGTACTTGTGCCAAATATTTAATTTTCTGCCATCTAGTAATACTTTTCTCAAACCTGGTTTGAAGTCACCATTTGCTAATTCATATGTACCAAGATTAAATCTTACTCGTGCATCAATATCATCAGTTCTAGGTTCAGTTAGTATTGATCTAAGTAACGCTTCACCCTCTGTCTTTCTATTCAAAAGAAAACAAGCCATTGCTTTATCCATACGATTTGGATGATCGTTAGGATCAATTTTTTCGTTGATATTTATGTACTTCAAAGCTTCGAGTGGTTTGTTTGTGTTGAGACATGCACGAATAATATTGACTCTAGCATCCCACTTTTCTTTAGGGTGTGACACCGTATCATGAATTCTAATAGCTAATTCTAAACAATCATTGAACTCACGGATATCCGCATATAGCTTACCTATTGCATCCATTTGTGCAACAGTATTGCAGTACTTCTTCATGATGTCCAGAACTATTTTAGCATCATCGTTTAATTTGTGACTTATCAAGAACTCAGCGGTTGCTAGCGGATTCATTTTACTACCATTAGCTTGATAAGAATTTCTTGAATGACGTTGTTCTGTGACTGAACTATTAGATCACATTGTTCATTGGAAATAGTCTGAAACAAATTATGATAGAAAGGGGTTAATACATAATCTACATCGGCAACTTCAAAATCAACATCATACATAAGACCTAGGGTTGATTCGCATCCACCGGCTTCTATGTCTATTCTGTTTCTTTTCTTTGAAAACATAGCTAGTGTATCAGGATAAATTGGGCGTTTGTGTGTTGGATCTATCAAGAATATATCGTGTCGTGGATGAGGTACACGAATAAGTATGAATGCTTGATCAGCACATACTCTATAAAGTTCTTTCATAAAATAAAAGAAACCAGATCCTAAATGCTCTAAAATATGATGGCAGATTACTTCATCAACTGAATTATCTTCAAATGGTAATTGTTCAGTTTCTATATCTAGGACATGATCTGGTTTGCAGTTAGGATCAGAATCAATATTGATGAATCCATTGATTCTTTTATAGCCTGAGCCGATATTTAATTTATACATAATATAACCCCATGATTATCACAGAGTTATTTATTACGCCCAATAATCTCCACGAATTGATATTACACTAAATGCACCACTGTCTACTTGTTTCCAATTAGTACCACCAGAAACTGTTTGCACTGGTGATGATTTGGAAACTGTAGTATTATCAGCTAATTGACCATACACATTATAGCCCCAGACCCATAAAGTACCATCAGTTTTAATTGCTGCTGTTTGTTCAGCACCACACGCTACTTGTTTCCAATTAGTACCACCAGAGACTGTTTGTACCGGTGAAGAGCGATGAGTTGTAGAACTATCACCAAGTTGACCATAAGTATTTTTACCCCATAACCATAAAGTACCATCTGTTTTTATGGCTGCAATATGAGTTGTATTGGTATTTACTTGTTTCCAGTCAGTACCACCAGATACAGTTTGTACCGGTGATGAACGATGAACTATATCATTAGTACCAAGCTGTCCATCAGTATTTCTACCCCATAACCATAAAGTACCATCAGTCTTAATAGCTGCTGTAAGAATTCCTTTACCACCAGAAACTTGTTTCCAGTTGGTGCCGGCAGCAATAGTTTGTACCGGTGATGAACGACTAGTTATAGAATTATCGCCCAGTTGCCCATTAGCATTACTGCCCCATAACCATAAAGTACCATCTGTTTTTATGGCTGCAGAACCACTCACTTGTTTCCAGTTGGTGCCGGCAGCAATAGTTTGTACTGGTGATGATTTGGAAACTGAAGTATTATCACCTAGTTGACCACCGCCATTACTACCCCATAACCATAAAGTACCATCTGTTTTTATGGCTGCTGTAAAATCAGTACCACAACTTACTTGTCTCCAGTTAGTACCACCTGAGACTGTTTGTACTGGTGATGAACGATGAATTTTATCATTAGTACCAAGTTGACCACCAAAAACTATACCAAAAATATTTTGACCCCACAACCAAAGGGTCCCATCAGTTTTAATAGCTGCAGCATGCCCGGGATCAGTAAGTCCAGCAGAAACTTGTTTCCAGTTAGTACCACCAGATACTGTCTGAACTGGCGATGAGCGGTGAACTATATCATTAGTACCAAGTTGACCGCCTTGATTACTACCCCACAACCACAACCCACCCTCGGTAAATAAATCTTTTCTAATAAAAAGATCATCAGTATCAGTACCATTTATACGATAGTTAGTAGTCATTAATCGGTCTCTTTTAATCTAAAGATCTGAACTAACCCGCAATCAAGCGAATGGAACAACCATGGACGAAATAATATACCCTGCCCAGGTGATAATTGATGTTGAGCTTGATAATCCCATTGTAATAAATCCATATAACCTAACTTATAATCATCAAGTGCTGTTTTGGAACCAGTGCCAAGATGTTCGTATATAGTCAAGAAAGATTTTTCTAATGCACATACAAATATCCATTCATTGACGCTATCAAAGCTTTCAAAATGAACAAAATGTCTTGGTATTCTAAATATACCAGAATGTTCTTCATCCACTATTATATTAGTATTGAAAATATTTGAAAATAAATCATTAGAATTTTCTGGTACCATATTAAATTGATCTATTTCTAGACCAAATTCTTTTTCTGTAAAATTAAGATTTTTAGTTATATAACACAAGTTAATTGCTTGTTCTTCAGAAAAAAAACCATCAACAGTTATCAATTTAATAAGTGGACTTATCATAGTGGTTCAGCCCTAAATGGATCTGATGAATTATCTCTAATAGTGCTAATAAATCCACCACCACAACTTACTTGTTTCCAGTTAGTACCACCTGAAATTGTCTGTACCGGTGAAGATCGGTGGGCGATAGAATTATCACCCAGTTGCCCATTAGCATTACTGCCCCATAACCATAAAGTACCATCTGTTTTAATAGCTGATGTTTGATATTCACCACCGGAAACTTGTTTCCAATTAGTACCGCCAGAGACTGTTTGTACCGGTGATGAACGACTAGTTATAGAATTATCACCAAGTTGTCCATCAGTATTATAACCCCATAGCCATAAAGTACCATCTGTTTTTATTGATGCAGCATGATAATGCCCACAATCAATTTGTTTCCAATTAGTACCACCAGAAATTGTCTGTACTGGTGATGAACGATGAATACTAGTATTATCACCTAGTTGATTTAAATTATTTCTACCCCATAACCACAATGTACTATCAGCTTTTATAGCAGCCATGTAATCAAGACCACATGCTACTTGTTTCCAGTCAGTACCACCAGATACAGTTTGTACCGGTGATGAACGATGAACTATATCATTAGTACCAAGCTGTCCATTACTATTCCTGCCCCATAACCATAAAGTACCATCAGTCTTAATAGCTGCTGTATGTGCGCGGTCATTTGATGCTACTTGTTTCCAATTAGTACCACCAGAGACTGTTTGTACCGGTGATGAACGACTAGTTATAGAATTATCGCCCAGTTGCCCATTAGCATTACTGCCCCATAACCATAAAGTACCATCTGTTTTAATAGCAGCTGTATGAAAATCACCACAACTTACTTGTTTCCAATTAGTACCACCAGAGACTGTTTGTACCGGTGATGAACGACTAGTTATAGAATTATCACCAAGTTGTCCAGCAGTATTATAACCCCATAACCATAAAGTACCATCTGTTTTTATTGCTGCAGCATGATATAAACCATTATTTACTTGTTTCCAGTTAGTACCGCCTGTCTGTACTGGTGACGACTTAGATGCTACAGAATTATCACCCAATTGACCAAAATCATTTCTACCCCATAACCAAAGACCAGCAAATCTAAAATTATCCACTAGGGTTGGATAAACATCAATTAGATACTCACGAGTAACCATTCCAGGATTATATCTGAGATCAGTCCCATTCACGGTGTAATTTGTATTTGCATCATAGATACTAGCCATTATTATTACTCAAAATTAAGTATTATAGCATCTAGTGCTTGTAAAGTTTCAGCAGAATCTATCTCCTGATCTTTATCTCTTTCCCAATCAAAACATGTTTGGATATGAAGTTTACCAGCAGCTACAATTGAACCGAGTTCATCTTTAGTGAGAGTCAACCAACATTCTGGGAATTTCCAGTTAATAGTTTCAGTTGGTCCCATACTGTTGTAAGCATCAAAGAAAATTTCTCTTGAACCACGAGCAGTATCAATTGATACCTCTATACCCTGGATAGTCATCTTTATACCACCAACTTCTTTGGTGTATCTATTATTGGCTATAACAACCTTAAGTTGATTTTTTACAGCTTCAATAGGAAGATCAACAACTGTAAAACTCATTTGTGCTTCTGTATCTGTAAAGACCCAGTAAGGTCCATCAAGTCTTTGTATTTTTGAATTAAATACTGGTTGTGGTAAAGAAACTATCGGTAAGATCATTACATTAGGTGCAATGATAAAAGGCGCTCCTTCGTCATTTCTAGTTGGCAAAGTATAGGTAATATCACATTCCTCTTGAAGTGCTTCTTCAAAAAGTAATTTATTCCACAGTTTTGGGCCAATTGATACAAAATTATCATGTACTAGTGCAAAGAACATAGTTTCCTCTTATGATTCTGTATAGGTTATTGCTGCGGAATGATTAGCACCACATGCTACTTGTTTCCAATTTGTACCTCCTGCTGCTGTTTGCACAGGAGATGATTTACTTGTTGTAGTATTATCACCTAATTGACCACCATCATTATTTCCCCATACCCACAAAGTGCCATCAGTTTTAATTGCTGCTGTGCCATTATAACCACAACTTACTTGTTTCCAGTTTGTACCACCAGCAATGGTTTGTACTGGTGATGAATGTTGTGTAAAATCATTTGTTCCTAAAGTAGCAAAATAATTTCTACCCCATAACCATAAAGTACCATCAGTTTTAATTGCTGCAGTATACCTTTCACCACAACTTACTTGTTTCCAATTAGTACCACCAGAAACTGTTTGAACTGGTGATGATCTATGATTAAAAAAAGAACCATCACCAAGTTGACCAAAAAAATTGTCACCCCATAACCATAGGGTACCATCAGTTTTAATAGCGGCAGTATGACCTTCAGCGGCAGCACCTCCACAACTTACTTGTTTCCAATTAGTACCACCAGAAACTGTTTGAACTGGTGATGATTTAGCAACTGTAGTATTATCACCGAGTTGACCAGAATAATTAAGACCCCATATCCATAAAGTACCATCAGTCTTAATTGCTGCTGTATGATAAAGTGATGTGCTACTTACTTGTTTCCAATTGGTACCACCAGCAACAGTTTGTACTGGTGATGAACGATGAACTAAATCATTAGTACCAAGTTGACCATAATCATTTATTCCCCATAACCATAAAGTACCATCAGTTTTAATTGCTGTTGTATGATACCAACCAGCACTCACCTGTTTCCAATTTGTTCCAGCAGAGACTGTTTGAATAGGTGAACTATAAATAACACCAACATCATTAGTTGCTAATGATCCATAATCACTATAACCCCAAACCCATAAACTGTTATCAGTTTTAATTGCAGCAGTATAACCTTGTCCTCTAGTTACTTGTTTCCAATTAGTACCACCAGATACTGTTTGAACAGGTGATGAATAATTTGTGGTATTATCAGTACCTAATTGACCTGCACCATTATAACCCCATCCCCACAACTGATTGCCAACATATCTTTCTAATATATCGGTTTCACTTAGATATAATTCTGATAATTCACCTTCAGGGCCACTGAAATTAGGCATTATTTATTCTCCAATGCCTTTACTCTATCTTTTAATTGTTTAATTTCTTCAATTAAGTAAGCTATCAAACCAGAATAATTAACACTTTTTGAACCATCTTTAGTTTCAACAAGATGAGGTAGATATTCTTCTATTTCTTGAGCAATTACACCAGATGATTTCTTACCAGTATCTTTCCAATCATACTCAACACCACGAATTGCATCAATAAATCCAACAGGTGCTGTGACAATATTAATCTTTTGTTCTCTATCAGATAGTGAATTAAAGATTGTAGCATTTAAAGTGCCTGTGGATGGTACAAAGTATAGTTTGGTGTTTGATACCACACCATTAGACCATGTCCCTGTAGTGGAATTTGACATTGGTATAAAGAAGGTCTGAGTGTCAGTATTATTTGCAGTAACTGCAACACCTGCACCAGCCCAATAAATTGTAGTACCATTAGATGTCAATACTTGTCCAGAAGTACCTATACCACCATTAGCTTGTAGACCGACTGCAGTACCAATAACCAATCTAGTTGTATTTGCAATTACTGATGTGCCAACACTAATTGTGGCGCCATTGACTGTACCAGTTGTAAAGATACCAGATGCATTACCAAAATTAATACTAGAACCAAGATATGTTGCAGAATTTGCTGCAAGTGTTCCGATATATGTAGCATTTACATGAACGCCGGTAGCATTAACAACTGTTCCAGTGCCTTGTGTAACAAATAAACCTGTGGAGTTTGCTGTAATACCACTATTTGCTAGTATTGATACTGTGCCTGTGGTTGTAATTGGCCCACCGGTAAGACCGTTACCAGTTGCTACAGATGTTACACCCTGATCATCAGGTGCCCAATAAATTGATGTACCATTAGAATGTAATACTTCTCCTGCAGCACCAATACCACCGTTAGCTTGTAAACCGACTGCAGTACCAATCGCCAGTCTAGTCGTGTTAGCAATTACAGAAGTACCAACGCTTATTGTGGCACCATTAACTGTACCAGTAGTAAAGACACCAGTAGTGTTAGCAATTGTTGAAGTACCAACTGTATGACTAGCTGCATTAACTGTACCAGTAATGTAGATTCCTGTAGCGTTACCTAAGTTATTAACTGAACCTAAGTATGTAGCAGAATTTGCTGCAAGTGTTCCGATATATGTAGCATTTAAATGAACACCAGTAGCATTTACTACCAAACCTGTGCCTTGAGTAACAAATAAACCTGTAGTATTAGCAGTTACACCACTATTTGCTAGTATTGATACTGTACCAGTAGTTGTAATTGGCCCACCAGTCAATCCATTACCAGTAGCTACTGATGTTACAGTGCCACTTGCACCTGCAGATCCCCAGTAAACTGTAGTACCATTTGATGTTAATACCTGACCGGCTGTACCTATACCACCATTAGCTTGCACACCGACTGCAGTACCAATTGCTAATCTAGTAGTATTAGCAATTACTGATGCACCAATGCTTATTGTTGCACCGTTGACAGTACCTGTTGTAAAGACACCAGTAGCGTTAGCAATCGTTGAAGTACCAACTGTATGACTAGCTGCATTTACTGTGCTAGTAGCTAAAATTGTATTAGTAGATAATGTATCTGTTGTTTTATTAAATGTTAAACCAGTATCACCTGCTAATACACCACCATCATTGAATTGTATTTGTGTAGTAGAACCAGCGACACCAGCTGACGGCGTACTCCAATATACTGTAGTACCATTAGATGTTAGTATCTGACCGGTTGTACCAATACCGCCATTAGCTTGCAAACCAACTGCAGTACCAATTGCCAGTCTAGTTGTATTGGCAATTACTGAAGTACCAACTGTAATACTTGAACCGTTAACTACACCAGTATATACACCAGTAGCGTTAGCAATTGTTGATGTACCAACTGTAATACTTGAACCGTTAACTGTACCAGTTGTAAAGACACCAGTAGCGTTAGCAATTACTGATGTTCCAACTGTATGACTAGCTGCATTTACAGTACCGGTATATACACCAGTTGAATTTGCTATAAAATTTGAACCGATATTATAAGCAGTTGAATTTACAACTGTTGAATTAGCAGTAAATGTTCCAACATTTAAAGTTGATGTAGTTTTATTAAATGTTAAACTTGATGAACTACCTAAAGTTCCCGAATCATTAAATTGAATATATGTATTTGAACCGGTAACAACTCTAGACCATTGACCATTAGCATTTAAATAATAGTCATTATTAGCATATTGAGCTGCAGTTGGTGCTAATATTGAATATGATACTGTTGAATTAGATATACCAAATGCTGTTGAATTTATTGTGGTATTAACGGTTGAATTACCAACACTTACAGTACCACTTACAGTTACATTTGAACTAAATACTGATGGACTTGTAGAAGTCATATTTACAGCATTTGCAAATGTAAC
>Ga0315901_10009683_pt1 | contig 11062 bp, 15 predicted proteins | sample LakEriMetagenome_10_FD_203761 | JGI IMG/M metagenome (GOLD analysis project Ga0315901, IMG submission 203761) | Freshwater fungal communities from buoy surface, Lake Erie, Ohio, United States - Buoy 2 MA116 | ecosystem: Environmental > Aquatic > Freshwater > Lake | place: USA: Lake Erie, Ohio...
GTTTTTGAATTGACTCGCGCAAATGCTGGCGCAGCCAGTTGACACCGCCCAGGCGCTTCCACTCAGCAAAGTGCGCCGGGATCAGCCTGGCGCTGACCGTGACGGCCACGCTGGTCATCTCACTCTTGGGTCTGGGCATCTTTATCTCCAGGCCGCAAGGGCCGTTGCAAGGTCTTTGGTGGAGACGATAAGCTGATCCAGGCGCATGGACTCATCACGCACGACAAAGAGTCCAGGGCCGCGCTTGGTGCGTCCCCAGGCATCTTTGCGGTTGACGTTAGAGAGTTGGTTCTTGCGCACTGCGTTGTAGACCTGGTGAGAAGTGAACCCCTCATCGAGGCACTCGCGCATGGTCCGGGGAACCCGGCAGAAGTCAATGATCATCATCTTCAAGCTCCTCATCTTCATCAGTTGGGGGTTGGTCATCAGGGTGAATGGGCCGGGTCAAGATCTGCTGCCAGCGCCATTCGGATTCGTCTATGTCTGAGTACATGGTGGGCCTTAAAGATGGGGCCGTGGCCCCGGTTGGTTTAACCTGCTTGCTGTTCAGCAAAATGACGCTGGGCCTCAGTACCCTGGCTGACGTAAGCATCAGAACCATAAGCGGGATCAACTTCAAACCAGCAGGCTGCTGTTAAAGGCTTACCAGCGGCCAGGGTGGCATTGACCTTGGCGGCCAGATCTTCAACGATTGCCCGAACTTCATTGCGCACACTGACAAACCCGGTCTCGCCGGTTTCTTCACACTGAATCACCTCAACATCACCGAAAGACTTCTCATGGCGAAAACGGCGGCCAGCAGCGTTTTCGATCAAAACATAATACTTCTCAGCAATGTGAGGATGACCATCGCAGGAAATGCCTGCTTGATACAGATCCGAGGCCACATATGCTTTGTAGGTTGCTTTCATTTCGTTTCTCCTGGTTGCGTTGTTGATGAGTGAATCATACATCGTTTGACCATCTTGTCAAATCCCCTACAAGTCACTCAACTATAAACCCCATACAATGACCCTGGCGGGTTCATCCTCCCGCTGATTGCCCGGGAACTCCAGCCCGGCGCAGTTGCCACTTGGGGGGCTGGGCATCACTGTCTAGTCCCCATTTTTTCATGGTCTTGCACAAGTTGTCAATTTGGGGTTAACATGCAAGACATGAAAACAACCAACAACCCCATCAAAGATGTTATGTCCAAGGCCAGTGCCGCAGGCTACTCCATGGCCGATGTCTGCCGAGTCGCAGAGATCGATCAAAGCCAAGCCAGCAGGTGGCTCAGTGGCCGCACCAAGCCCTTGTATGCCTCTGTGGTGCGCCTCAATCAGGTCGTGGATGCCATGGTAGCGGCCAGGCTGCAAGTGCTCAACAAGGCCATGGACGAGGCCAACCAATGAGGCACATTGGCATCGACCCAGGTCTGTCTGGCGCCATCGCGGTGATCACAGATGACACACTCCAGATCCATGACATGCCGGTGATGACCGTGGATCGTAATGGCAAGGCCAAGCGGCAGGTGTCAGCGAATGAGCTGGCCGAGCTGCTGAACCTGTACGCAGGGAAAGACTGCCACGTTTACTGCGAGCGCGTGGGTGCTGTCAGTGGGCAGGGGGTAACCAGCGTTTTTAGCTTTGGCCGTTCATTCGGCATGATCGAGGGGATCTTGGCAGCGCTCAAGATGCCAGTGACCTTTGTGGCCCCTGCCACCTGGACCCGTGCCATTGGCCGCAGCCCTGGCAAAGATGCCAGCCGCGCCAGGGCCATGGAGCTTTTCCCGAATTACGAATACTTCTTCAAGCGCGTCAAGGACGATGGCCGTGCTGACGCTGCACTGATTGCACATTGGGGGCGTAAGCATGGATGACGCAGAACGCAAAGCAATGCGTGACCAGATTGTCTGGCTCACTCAGGAACTCGAGAAGGCCAGACGCGCCAACCAGGACAAGACGCTGCTCATGGGTCGAATGCTCAACCCCGAGGATCTGGGGCACGCAGTCAGCAATGAGGTCAGGGCACTCATTTACACAACGATCATCAACGAACAGGATGCAGAAAGAGAATCATGGAACAAAAAATAATACTCAGACCAAGTGCAGCGTCACGCTGGATCGCCTGCCCGGCCAGCGTCAAGTTGTCTGTCGGCATTCCAGAGCAACCCTCTGGCGAGGCCGCGCAGATCGGGACGGCCATCCATGCCCTGGCTGAGTTGTGCTTCAAGGCTGGCTCCAACCCGGCAGACTATGTCGGCAAGGCCGTTGAAGGCATCACTATGACGCAGACAAATGCCGAATATGCCCAGCTCCACCTTGATGAGATCAAGCGGGTCCATGATGAGCTTGGGCACGTCAGAGTCGAGCAGTACGTCACCATTGTGGACACTGATGAGGTCAAGTTGGGTGGGACTGCTGACGTTGTCGGCCTGGGGTCTGGCAAGCTCATTGTGTCGGACTTAAAGACCGGCAAGGGCTGGGTGGATGCTGACTCTGCCCAGCTCAAGATCTACGCCTTGGGCGCCATCAGGTCAGCCGCAAAGAACGGTATCCCACCGCCTGGGCAGATTGAGCTGCGCATTGTGCAGCCGCACCATGGTGATGTGCGCAGTCACTCGATGACGTATAAAGAACTCTGGGACTGGTATCAAAACACCTTGCGCCCGGCCATTGTCCAGGCCACTGTGGATGACGCACAACCAAACCCCAGTGACTCTGCCTGTCAGTACTGCCCGGCCAAGATCGTGTGCCCTGCCCAACGCAAAGGGTTTGAGGTGCTCGCGGCCAAGCCAGACCTCAGAACCCTGGACAAGGAACAGATCCAGGCCGTCATGCTGACCCTATCAGTTGAGCAGATTGCGGACCTCTTGGAGCGTGCGCCAGTGGTGGAGAAATTCATTGACGCTGTGCGTGACCATGCTGTGCAACGAATCAGGAATGGTGAGTCAATTCATGGCTGGCAGATGGTCCCAAAGCGTGCAACACGCAAATGGACCAACGAGGATGCCGCCTTGCAAGCGCTCACTGACGCTGGCATTGACAAGTCCAAACTGGTCTTAACAGAGATGGTGACGCCTGCGGTGGCCGAGAAGCTGCTGGGCAAGGACAAGAAGGCCATGGTCGATGAGCTGACCACAAAAGAATCATCGGGTTTGACTCTAGGCCGTGCCGTTGAGATTGCCCAATAATCCCATTCCCCCAACCGTGACGAAAGTCACACAACTCTGAAAGCGAGAACGCAAAATGCTAAATCTGTCCTCTGGTGGTGGCTCCGGCAACTACATTCGTTTTTCCCCCCAGGCCAATGCCTGGACCAATCAAGATGGAGAGATCCAACTTGGCAAAGTGGTCTTTGACATTGACAACGTCACAACAGGCTGGCTCGAGCTGGGCGTTGGTGTGCGTGACTGGCAGCCTGATGCCTCCTTGGGCAAGAAGGGTCCGCAGCCTACTGCAAACCACAAGCGCGGGTTCTCCATCGTGTTTTATTCCAAGGCACTGGGAACTGTCGAGTGGTCCAGCAATGGCGTTGGCCCCAACATGGGACTCGAGGCTTTGTACAAGCAGTGCTCTGAGCAGCGTGCTGCAAACCCTGACAAGCTGCCAGTGGTCGAGTACACCGGCAGCCGCATGGAGAAGATCGGCAAAGGCACAACCCGAATTCCGAATTTCACCTTGACAGGTTGGATCGCCCGGCCAGCAGGCATGGACGCGCAGACGCCGCCCATTGACGAGTTTGATCCTTTCCCTGCGCCAGTACCGGCACCAGCAGCTCCAGCGGCCAAACAACACGCTGCGCCCATTCCCGTTCACTCTGACGAGGACTTGTTCTAAGACGTAACGAATTAAGGGCCGGGGCTTTGTCCCCGGCTTTTTTTTCCCTCATGGAATCAAAAGAAGAATTCTGGCAACTGCTGGTGCTCATGTTGGCCCGGCGGGTGTACGAATTGGAAGCACGGCTCAAGAAATTGGAGAATAAATGCAAGCCGAACAAATAGCAAAGGCGCTTGGCAACGCAAAGAGAGTTGGCAAAGGATGGTTGGCAAGTTGCCCACTGCCAACGCATGGACAAGGGCACGGAGACAAGAACCCTAGCCTGTCGATCAGTGACGGCGAGGACGGCAAACCGCTGTTTAAGTGCCACTCTGGGTGCGATCAGCATCAGTTGTTTCACGCCATCAGGGACTATGGTCTGCTGCCAGAGATCGAGAAACGCGATCCATTGGCATCGATCAAGCCATTGCCAGCACTCACGCCGCAAGTACTTGAGCACGAATGGGTCTATGTGGACGAGGACGGTGAACCTCTGTTCGTTAAGCAAAGATTCAAGACTCACAGTGCCAAGGGTAAAGACTACAGGCAGGCCAGGATCAACAAGGACGGGTCAAGGTCTTACTCGCTGGGCGATTGCAGGATCGTGCCGTACAGGTTCCCCGAGCTGCTGAACGCAAAGACTGCTGGCCGCGCTATCTATCTGGTGGAAGGCGAAAAGGCAGCCGATGCCCTGGTGGAGATCGGCGCCATCGCCACCAGTGCTCACGCTGGATCTGGCAGTTGGCCGCAAGAGATCACACAGTACTTTGCCGGCGCCACTGTGGTCATGCTGCCAGACAACGATCTGGCGGGTTGGAAGTACGCAAAACTGGTGGCAGCGGCGCTGACACCTGTCGTGAAGTCACTCAGGATCGTGGACCTGCCGGTCATATATCCAACAGATGATGCCTGGGAGTGGGTCCATGTTTACGGTGGAACCCGGCAGCAGCTCGCGGAACTCGCCAAGCAAGCCCAACCCATCACGTCAGCGGATGATGTAACGATGCCGGAAGGATTGGTGGCGCCAACAGAAGTGGTTGCACCTGCAACACCAAACGCAACAAACGCAACCGACCCAGGCAACGTCCACCAAGAAACAGACAAGACGTACAAGCCCTTCAAGATTGAGAGCTGGCAGTCGGTCAAGGATGAACCCGTCAACTGGTTAATCCAAGACGTGATCCCTGAGAGGTCTTTTGTGGCCCTGTATGGGCCGCCAGCGTCATTCAAGTCATTCATCGCCATGGACATTGCCGAGTGCATCGCCAGTGGCAGGCCGTGGCTTGGCAAAGAGATCAACGGCACAGGGCCGGTCTTGTACATCGCCGGTGAGGGTCATGGGGGAATAGGGGCCAGGATCGCCGCGATCAAGCAGCACCACAAGACGCCTGACTCTTCCCAGCTCTTTGTCGTGCGCTCCATGATCAACCTCAGATCCAGCGTGGAAGACTTCACCAACCTGATCCTGGCAATCGATGAGCTGGTGCAGTTGATCGGCGTTCAACTGCGCATGATCGTGATCGATACCCTGGCACGGGCGTTTGGCGGTGGCAATGAGAACTCAAGTGATGACATGGGCGCCTTCATCCAGGCCACGGGAAAGATCCAAAACAGATACAAGTGCAGCTTGATGCTGCTCCACCACGCTGGCAAGGACACGACAAAAGGGCTGCGTGGGCACTCCAGTCTTTTGGGCGCGGTGGACACCCAGATGGAGATCATCAGGTTCCCGCAAACCCGTGAAGGTTTGATCCTGATGTCAAAACAAAAGGACGGCGAGGACGGTCAGAACTACGGGTTTGAGGCCATCGAGGTGGACATTGACAGGTCTGAGCTGGGCCTGGAGAACGGTAGCAGTCTCGCAATTAAGCACCGCGAAACCATCGCAGGGGAGATGGATAAGGCACGCAAAGGTCAGGAAACAAAAGAGCCGCCAGATGTCACTGACAAGGGAATCTTTGCCAGTTATGCGCTGAAAGCTCTGTTCATGGCAATGACAACTAAGTCAAGACGGGTGCCAGCAATCAATGACCAGTTGGTTGTGACCCGTGAAGATTGGAAGGAGGCCGTCAACGAGTTGAGAAGAAGAAATGACCAGGAAGCACTGTCAAAGAGGCAGGGAGATGATGGCGCAAGGACCTTTGGAGAGAAGTTGGTAGCAAGGGGGATTGGTGGAACCTATGACACTAAAGAAGTAATTTTTGTGTGGTTGAATCAGGCCACGATGCTTAAATTACAGGCAGATCCAGGGTTTGGAGGGGGTGAGGAGCATTTCCCTCAAAAAGAGGTGTGAATATGGTGAATATGGGAGTGAATATGGTGAATATGGTGAAAACACGTTGCGCGGAGTTTGGTGAGTGAATATGGGGTGTGTCTATAAGACACCCATATTCACTCACTCACCAACGTGGTCACCGAAGTCGATTTAATTGAAAAGGGAAAAAATGAAACCAGTGCAAAGCAGTCAGGGCAAAAGTCGGATGCCAAGTCGCGGAATCGCGGTGCAGTTTCCAGCAACAGAGTTTGAGCTGGCGATGGGGTCATGGTTGTCAAAGTTGGAAGAAGTGAAGAAGGACTGCGACAAGCGTTGGGGAACTGATCGGTTGCAAAAGTTGGCAGATGCTAACTTTATGGAGAAGTTTCACGCGCAGCAGCAAAGGGTCTGGCAGGCCTGTCAGGACAAGGACCGGGAAAGGTTGGAGAAGTCAGCAGCAGGCATGGTCAGGGCTTACCAGGCGCTCGAGGCCTGGGCAGTCCAGCACGAAGTGCCTGTGCGGCCAGCCGTGGGCGCGGTTGAGCACGTTGGCAAAGATGGGAAGCTGATGGTGGTGGTTGCCACTAAGCAAGATGCAGCCTGGTATCGGGAAAACCGGCCAGACGTTACCGGGCAGCACGTCTGGTCAATGGATGAGATCGAGCTGCTGATTGAGGCTGAGATCAACCAGGCAGTGGTCGAGGCAAAGATCAGGTACGCTAAGTACGACCCGGTGGTGGTCAAGGTGGAGAAGTTGGGGGGTGCAACGGGCTTTGATGATTTTGTCAACGACCTGGACATTTCAGCGCCATCCAAGGCACCTAAAATGTTCGATAGCAAAACAGCGGAGAAATTTAAGCATGGACACAATCAATCGATTTAAGGCACTTTGTGCCAGATGCTGGGGTTGGGTACTCGATCGCGTTAAACGCGCTGGAAAGGGCTGAAAACATGCCTGGAAGACCAAAGATGCGGCGGGATCTTGAGCTGCTTGAGGAATTGCCGGAGGACCTTGTCTTTGCCATGTTCGAGGCTGGCAAGCCGATCTCAGCGATTTGCTATGAGCTTGGGATCGGGCGCAGGGCACTCGAGAAATGGATCGAGGAAAATGACCGCGATGATATGATTGCGCGTGCGCGCGCCAAGGCAGCCGATGAGCTTGCGTGCGAGACGCTGGCGATAGCGGACAGCGCCGATCCCGAGCACGCCGCGCACGCTCGCGTCCGCATCCAGACGCGCCAGTGGCTGGCTGAGAAGTGGAAACCGAGCGTCTACGGGGCCAAACAGGCGCAGGTCCAGATCAACATCGGCTCAATGCGAATGGACGCGCTGCGCCACGCAGAGGTCATCGAGGCCGAGTTATCCACAGGCGAGGGCAAATAAGTGCATAGTTATCCACAGATCAGCAGTGATTGCCTGTGGATAACTGCCATTTCTGTGCATAAGCACTGGTGCAGGCATGGAATAACTTAACATAATGGACAATGTAACGATTAGGCTTTTGGTAACGATCAGCCAATTCAAGCAACCATGCGGCATTGAGCGCAAGCAGTCACTAACCAGCAATCCACAGGCGCGTGTAAGTTGCACACAGGCTGCTGGCCGCGCCGGTGCTGGCTTGCTGGCCGCGCCGACCCCCCCCTTTGCGCTCGCGGCGGGGGGCAGGCTGATGCAGCACCTTAACAAACACCGACCATGACCCACCCCCCTACCCCGGCCTCCATCGCGCCCAGCGTCCCAAAAAAAATAAAAAAAGTTGAGACAACGCTGGATCCCACCCAGAACCCTTTTGTCGAATTCGTAAGACTCTACAAGAACAACCCTGTCAGGTTCGTGCAAGAAGTGCTTGGTGTCACCCCTGACCCTTGGCAAGCAGAATTCCTGATGCACATTGCCAAGGGCAACCGCCGCATCTCTGTCAGGTCCGGCCACGGTGTGGGCAAATCAACCGCTGGCGCATGGGCGATGCTTTGGTATTTGCATTTGCGGTTCCCGGTGAAGATTGTGGTCACGGCCCCCACCTCCAGCCAGTTGTATGACGCGCTCTTTGCGGAACTCAAGCGCTGGATCAAGGCCATGCCGCAACTCTTGCAGGATCAGCTCGAGGTCAAGCAAGACCGCATCGAGGTCAAGGATGCCGCCACCGAAGCGTTCATCTCTGCCAGGACATCACGCGCCGAGCAGCCCGAAGCCCTGCAAGGCGTACACAGCGACAACGTGATGCTGGTAGGGGACGAGGCCAGTGGTATCCCCGAACAGGTATTCGAGGCCGCTGGTGGCTCCATGTCGGGACACAATGCCGTGACCTTGCTGCTGGGCAACCCGGTGCGCAGCTCAGGATTCTTCTATGACACCCACAACCGGCTTGCTGATGACTGGGTGACCATGAAGGTAGCGTGCGCTGACTCACCTCAAGTGAGTCAGGAATACATTGAAGAGATGAAGGCGCGTTACGGTGAAGAGTCGAACGCTTACCGCATCAGGGTCTTGGGTGAATTCCCCAGATCTGACGATGACACGGTGATCCCCATGGAATTGCTGGAGATGGCCTCCAACCGGGACGTTGAGGCCAGCCAACACGCCAGGATGGTCTGGGGCTTGGACGTTGCCCGGTTTGGGTCTGACAAGTCAGCCTTGTGCAAGAGGCAGGGTAACGCCGTCACTGAACCCATCAGGACATGGAAGAACCTCGATCTGATGCAGTTGACAGGTGCCGTTGTCGCTGAGTGGGAGGTCTTGATGCCAAGCTCCAGACCGGCAGAGATCTTGGTTGACTCAATTGGCTTGGGCGCCGGTGTGGTTGACAGGTTGCGTGAGCTGGGTTTGCCTGCTCGCGGGATCAATGTGTCGGAATCCCCCGCCATGGGCCAGACGTACAGAAACCTGAAAGCAGAACTCTGGCACAAGGCCAAGGCATGGCTTGAGGCGCGTGACTGTCGGATGCCCAAGGATGAGGCTTTGATCGCGGAACTGGCGACAGTGCGCTACTCATTCACGTCCAGCGGGAAGATCCAGATTGAGGGCAAAGATGAGATCAGGAAGCGCGGCCTGCCGTCCCCTGACCGGGCTGATGCGTTTTGCTTGACGTTTGCAAGTGACGCTGTTGTCGGGATGTATGGGTCGAGCATGTCTGGGAAGTGGTCGCAGCCTTTGCGCAGGAACCTGCCAAGGGTTGCATAATTGGGGGGAAGTGTGTTGGATGGTTCATGTGGTTGCCGCCTCTGTGGAGTGCTTGCGCCACCGCTGGTAATCCCTCCCCAACAACTCATTTTTTGAAAGGGCAAGCATGAAGATGACCAAAGCGCAAAAGAAAGTTGGCAAGGTGATGGGTGAGTACAAGTCTGGAACCCTGCACTCTGGCAAGGGCGGCAAGGTTGTGAAGAACCCCAAGCAAGCCATTGCAATTGCCATGTCTGAGGCCAAGATGCCTATGCGCGGCTCACGCACTGCCAAGAACATGAAGACCAGGGGGATGAAATGAAGCCCGGTTTGTACTCCAACATCGCGGCCAAGCGTGAGCGCATCGCGGCTGGCTCCAAAGAGAAGATGCGAAAGCCTGGCTCGCCCGGCGCCCCCACGGCCAAGGCTTTCAAGCAGGCAGCCAAGACGGCCAAGAAGAAATGATCAAGCGCGGATCTGAGACATTCTCAGGCTACAACACCCCCAAGCGCACGCCTGGTCACAAGACCAAGAGTCATGCTGTGCTGGCAAAGTCTGGTGACGAGGTCAAGCTCATCAGGTTTGGGCAACAGGGGGCAACTGGTTCCCCTGACGGGTCCAAGAGGAATGAGGCATTCAAGGCCAGGCACGCGCAAAACATTGCCAAGGGCAAGATGTCTGCGGCCTACTGGAGTAACCGCGTTAAGTGGTGAATAATTTAAAGTGGTGAACGACTATGGCAACAAAAGACTATGAACGCGCAGCCGAGCAGATGATGAAGGCCAATGGTGCCAAGTGCCCCACGGCCACTCAAAACATCACGGTGAACCTGAAGAACCGGGGCAAGGCCATCGACTCTGCCGAGTACGGCCCAGAGAACCCGGCACTGCCCAACACTGGTTTTTGGAAGGACAAGGCTGACGAGTGGGAAGTCAGCATCAAGGACGCCAAGACAAGTCGATGCGGTAACTGCTCCGCATTCAATCAAGATGAATCGATGCTCAAGTGCATCGCCCAGGGTATTGGTGACGAGGGTGACCCTTGGGCCATGATCGATGCCGGTGACCTTGGGTACTGCGAGATCTTTGATTTCAAGTGTGCCGCCAGCCGGACGTGTGACGCCTGGGTCGCTGGCAGCGAAGAGGGCGAAGAGGGCGAAGACGAAGACATGGACGAAGACGAGTACAGCGGCAATGACATGGGGTCTGCCGGCATGGGTTCGCTGATCACGATCAATGTCGAGGCCAAGGATTGATCGCCCCGATTGCTGTTGCCACCGTCAAGGGCAAGTGCTTGCAGATGATGATGATGAGCGTGCGCGAGTACGCCAGCCAGGTGCCCATCTATTTGCGCGGCCCTGAGTCAGTCCTTGAATTCTATGATGCCGATCACCAGATATATGGCGATGCATCCACGTTTGGCGAGTGCTACAACGAGGTGATCGACAAGGTCTTTGCTGACGGGTTTGACTCTGTCGTTGTGGCAAATGATGACATAGTGCTCACGCCCACAAGCTACCAAGTACTGATGGATGACGTGGCGCTCTTGAAGAAGGAATGCCCCAAGCTGGGCTGGGTGGCTGCCAGGTGTGATGCGTCCAGGGCCACACAAAACATCAGGTCCAACCCGTTTGGCGAGGAGCTGTACTACTTCAAGCACCCATGGGAGGAGCACATCATGCCCATGGAGTGCCCCAGCCCCATCTTTGCCTGGATCTCACGGGAAGCCTGGGAGACGGCCAAATTCCCACCGCTGAACTGGTACTCAGATGACGTGCATTGCACTGATTTGCTGGCTGCCGGGTTTCAGCACTACCTGTCCCGGTCCTATGTCCACCACGTTGGCAGCCAGA
>Ga0315901_10009690_pt1 | contig 11056 bp, 8 predicted proteins | sample LakEriMetagenome_10_FD_203761 | JGI IMG/M metagenome (GOLD analysis project Ga0315901, IMG submission 203761) | Freshwater fungal communities from buoy surface, Lake Erie, Ohio, United States - Buoy 2 MA116 | ecosystem: Environmental > Aquatic > Freshwater > Lake | place: USA: Lake Erie, Ohio...
CTGATGCGCCAGCGCGGGCTGCTGGGAACCGGACCGGGCCAGTATTCGGGCTCGATGCAGGGCATCATGCAATATGTCCGCGAGAATCCCGAGGCCGGGAAGGCCCTGATGCGCGAGAACCGCAGCTTCGTGTTCTTTCGCGAACTGACCGGGGACGGCCCGCTGGGCGCGCTGGGGGTGCCGGTGCGGCGCGAAAGCAGCGTAGCGACCGATCCGGCCTTCGTGCCACTGGGCGCGCCGGTCTGGCTGGAGGCGATGGACCGCGCAGAGGCCAACGGATTGTGGATTGCCCAGGATACGGGCGGTGCGATCAAGGGCGCTAACCGCTTCGACACCTTCTGGGGTGCTGGCGATGAGGCGCGCACGATCGCTGGCGGCATGAGCAGTCGGGGGAACGCCCTGTTGCTGTTGCCGAAGGGAACTCTGGTCCGCTTGGGCAATCGCTGATGCGCGCGCCGCGCGGGTTGACCCCCGCCGAAGCGGCGCTGTGGGCGCGCGTTGCCAGCACCGTGGCTCCGCTGGAACCGCGCCTTGCGAAAGCTGCGGCCAAGGTTGCCGAACCTGCTTCCGTCCCGGTGGTGGTGACCAAGCCCCGCGGGCGCATTCCGCCACCATTGCTGGCGCCCCCGCCCCGGACTGATCCAGTCCGCCCGCTGGATCGCTATGGTCTGGATGGATCGTGGGAGCGCAAGCTGGCCAAGGCCCAGCTTTCGCCCGATTTCACGCTCGACCTGCATGGCCATTCGCTTGAAGCGGCCCATGCCCGGCTCGATACCGGGCTGGCTCAGGCGGCCGCCATGGGCGCGCGGCTCGTACTGGTGATCACGGGCAAGCCGCGACCGGTGGCGGCGGCCGACCGGTCCGAGCGGCGCGGGGCGATCCGGGCCAAGCTGCTCGACTGGTTGGCAGCCGGCCCGCACGCTGCGCGGATTGCCGCCGTGCGAACCGCGCATCAACGCCACGGCGGCTCGGGCGCGGTCTACGTTGTGCTGCGCCGTCAAAAATGAAACCGCCCCCCGCGCATGGCGCGGAGGGCGGCGGAAGGCACCGTCAGGTGGAGCCGATCAGAAGCTGATCGTGCCGGTCACAAAGACCTGGCGCGGCGGCGCGTAGAACGCGGTCAGCACGCCTTCGCGGCCCAGCGAGGAAACGAACGGCTGGGCCAGAACCCCGGTCGTCGCATTACCGGCCATGAAGTTGTAGCCCGAAGTCTTGACCCGCTCGTTGGTCAGGTTCTTGCCATAGACCCCCAGCGTCCAGCGGTTGTCCGGAGCGCGGTAGACGATGCTGGCATCGACCAGCTGATAAGCCGGCTGATCGATCTGCGGGATCGGGATTTCGAACTGGTAGGTCCGGCTCTTGAACGACATGCCGGCAGTCAGGTTGAGCCGGCCATCGCCAACGGCCATGCCGTAATCCAGGCTCGCGCTGCCGGTCCAGGCCGGAGTGTTCTGGATCTTGCGGAAGGCAGCCACATCGGTCGGCACGCCGCCGATGTTGGTGATGTAGGTCTTGTACTTGGCGTCGATGTAACCCAGCGAACCGGTGAAGGTCAGGCTGCTGCTGTCGGTATCGATCAGCTTGGCCCGGGTTTCCAGTTCGAAGCCCCGCAGCCGTGCCTTGCCGGCGTTAGAGACAACGCCGCAGAAGGTCGGCACGCCACCGGAGACGCAGGCGACCGAGCCCGGGATCTGGACGTCGGTGTAGTCCATGTGGAAGGCCGCCATGGCCAGATAGACGCGGCGATCGAGCAAATCGGCCTTAGCGCCCACTTCGTAGCTGTTGACCGTTTCGGGTGAGAACGAGAGGAAAGCCGCGATTTCGGCGTCGGAGCGGACACCGTCACGGTTCAGGTCAGGCGCATTGTTGCCCACGCCGCGCGGGTCGAACCCGCCGCCCTTGAAGCCCTGCGAGTAGGAGGCGTAGAGCGTGGTATCGGGATTGGGCTTGAAGCTCAGCGTCGCCTTGGGCGTGAACTTCTTGAAGGTTTCCGAACCGCGGAAGTTGGTGCCCGGTGCGCCGAACGCGGTACCAGCCCCCCCGAACACCGGCGAACCACCCAGCAGGTAGTTCTGGCGCAGGATGTAGCCGGTGCGCTTGTCCCAGGTGTAGCGGCCGCCCAGCGACAGGCTGAGCTGATCGCTGAAGTCATACGTGAAATCGGCGAAGGCGGCGATCGTGTCGGTGCCGATGTCAGCATTGGTGAAGGCGGTCAGTCCCGGGAAGCCGGCGGCATTGGTGAACAGCCGCACGTCAAACTGGGTCAGCGCCGAAGCGTTGAGGTAATACATCCCGACCAGGCCCTTGAGCGGGCCGGCATCGACCAGCACCTGCAGTTCCTGGCTGAGCTGGCGGTTGAAGTAATAACCCGGCACGTCAACGTCGGCGGCAGGCAGCGCGTCGAAGTCGATCGGAGTGGCCGAATCGTCGCGCCGGACCGCGGTGATTGAGCGGAAGGTCAGCCAGTCATTGGGGGTCGCTTCCATAAACAGCGAACCGCCATAGGCTTCCACGCGCTGCTTCGGATCGTTCAGGCCGCCGCGCGTGTCATAGACGTTGGCCAGCACCGGGGCGCCGCCCAGCAGGCCCGGGATCAGCCGGTGGCCGCCGCGCGGGTTGGACTTGTCGAGCGTGTAATCGCCCGAAAGACGCGCGAAGAAGTCGGTCGCGTGGACTTCGATCGTGCCGCGCGCCGCCCATACGTCCTTGTCGTAGTTGTCGAGGCCGGTGGTCAGGTTCTTGCCGAAGCCGTCGCGGGTCAGCCGCGCTACGGCACCGCCCACGCGGACCACGCCGGTACCGATCGGGGTGCTCATCGACAGGACGCCATCGGCCTGGTTGTAGCTGCCGTAGGTGGCGCGGGCCGAAACGCGGAATTGATCGTCAAGGCGGCGGGTGACGTACTTGATCGCGCCGCCAACCGTGTTGCGGCCATAGAGCGTGCCCTGGGGGCCGCGCAGCACTTCGATCCGCTGGACATCATAGATATCGAGCACGGCGGCCTGCGGGCGATTCAGGTAAACGTCGTCAAGGTAGATGCCGACGCCCTGCTCGAAGCCGGAGACCGGATCCTGCTGGCCAACGCCGCGGATGAAGGCGGTGAGGGTGGAGTTCGAACCGCGGCTGGGCTCCAGCGTCACGTTCGGGACGGTTTCGGCAACCGCGGTAATGTCCTGCGCGCCGGCGGCTGCCAGCTGATCGCCTGAGAGCGCGGTGATCGCGATCGGCACGTCGGTCAGGCTTTCCTCACGGCGGCGGGCAGTGACGATGATGGCATCGCCTTCGTCGGCGCTGGCGCCTTCCTGGGCATAGGCGGGTACGGCAGTGAGGCCGGCAAAAGCGCTGGCGATCAGCGAAGCTCGGCAGAGCAGGGCAGTGGTACGCATCGGTGGGCTCCTCCCAAAAATCCTCATGCCTGTGCGGCTGTGCCCTCAGGCTCCATCGCCGCCTTATATAAAAGTTGAACCATGTTTCAACTTCTCTATGCTTGCGCCCAGCGAAAGGACGCGCGAATGGTGGGGAAACGTGGCGCAAGTGCCACAGTGGCGGCACGGCCCGCCCGGAAGGGGAGCTTAGGGATGGATGACGCAGCGGCCCTTCAGCCGCGCGAGCCGCGCACCGAGCGTGGGCGCCGCACACAGCGCGCGATCCTTGATGCTGCGGCGGCCGAATTTGGCGACAAGGGCTTCCACGACAGCTCGATCGTTTCGATCACCCAGCGCGCCGGCGTGGCCCTTGGCAGCTTCTACACCTACTTTGAAAGCAAGGAGGCGCTGTTCAAGGCGCTGGTCGCGGACATGAGCGGGCGGGTGCGCGATCACGTTGCGCCGGTACTGCGCGAACACCGCGGCGGCGCGATCAAGGCCGAAGGTGTGGCGCTTGAGGCCTTCCTGCGCTTCGCCCGCGAGCACAAAGAGATTTACCGGATCATCGATGAGGCCGAATTCGTCGCGCCCGAAGACTGGCGGGCGCACTACCTGACAACCGCCGCCCGCATCCTTGAGCGCCTCCAGGCGGCGCGGGCGCGGGGCGAGTTGGGGGTTGAGCCGACTGAGACGCATGCCTGGGCCATCATGGGGATGAACGTGTTCCTTGGCCTGCGCTTCGGCGTGATGGACGCGCAGGCGGACCTGGGCGAGGTGGCGGCAACGGCCAACGCCTTGCTCAAGGATGGGCTGGGGTGACGCAGAAGGGGATGGCGACAAGAACGATGACTTTGGTCATCGGCCTCGCTAAGGCGCGCCACCATGTCCAATCGCCGTACCTTTGCCATCATCTCGCACCCTGACGCGGGCAAGACCACGCTGACCGAGAAGCTGCTGCTGCAGGGCGGGGCGATCCACCTGGCGGGCGAGGTCAAGGCGCGCGGCGCGGCGCGGCGGGCGCGCTCGGACTGGATGAAGATCGAACAGCAGCGCGGGATCTCGGTCACCTCCTCGGTGATGACTTTCGAGCGCGACGGGGTAACCTTCAACCTGCTCGACACGCCGGGCCACGAGGACTTTTCCGAAGACACCTATCGCACGCTGACGGCGGTCGATTCCGCGATCATGGTGATTGACGCGGCCAAGGGGATCGAGCCGCAGACCCGCAAGCTGTTCGAGGTCTGCCGCCTGCGGTCGGTGCCGATCATCACTTTTGTCAACAAGGTCGACCGTGAAGGCCGCGCGGTGTTTGAGACGCTGGACGAGGTGGCCGATGCCCTGGCGCTGGATGTCTGCCCGATGGCCTGGCCGATTGGCATGGGCGGCGAATTCAAGGGCGTGCTCGATTTCGCCACCAACCAGATCAGCCGCCCGGAAGGCGACAGCCGCGAGTTCCTGGGCAAGCGCGAGGGCGCTGAGGACATTCCAGCCGACATCGCCGAAGAAATCGAGCTGGCCCAGGCTGGCTATCCCGCCTTCGACCTAGAGGCCTATCGCAACGGGGACCTGACGCCCGTCTACTTCGGCTCCGCGCTGAAGAACTTCGGCGTGGCGGAACTGATTGATGCCATCGCCAAGTACGCTCCGCCGCCGCGCCCCCAGCCCAGCGATAGCGGCGTTATCAATCCCGATGGCAAGGAAGTGACCGGCTTCATCTTCAAGGTCCAGGCCAACATGGACCCGATGCACCGTGACCGGATCGCCTTCATGCGGCTCGTCTCGGGCACCTTCAAGCGCGGCATGAAGCTGACGCCTTCGGCGCTGGGCAAGCCGATCGCGATCCATTCACCGATCCTGTTCTTTGCGCAGGACCGTGAAATTGCCGACACGGCGGAACCTGGCGACATCATTGGCATTCCCAACCACGGCACGCTGCGGGTGGGCGATACCCTGTCGGAAACGAACAAGGTCCGCTTCACCGGCCTGCCCAATTTCGCCCCGGAAATCTTGCGCCGCGTCGCGCTGAAGGACCCGACTAAGACCAAGCAGCTGCGCAAGGCACTGGATGACCTGTCCGAAGAGGGCGTGATCCAGGTGTTCTATCCCGAGATCGGCAGCCAGTGGATCGTCGGCGTGGTCGGGCAACTCCAGCTCGACGTGCTGATTTCGCGGCTGGAAGCGGAATACAAGGTGGAAGCCATGCTGGAAGCCTCGCCGTTCGATACGGCGCGTTGGCTGAAAGGCAGCGATGCCGCGCTCAAGGGCTTTGCCGATTTCAACAAGTCGAACCTGGCCAAGGACCGCGATGGCGATCCGGTGTTCATGGCCCGCTCGGCCTGGGATGTCGGCTACCAGCAGGAAAAGAATCCGGACCTGGTCTTCTCCGCCACCAAGGAGCGATAAGCGCGGCGTGGAACTGACCTTCGCCAGCTACAACATCCACAAGGCCGTCGGCACTGACCGGCGCCGTGATCCTGACCGGATCCTGGCAGTCCTGCGCGAGATCGATGCCGACGTGATTGCCTTGCAGGAGGCGGACCGGCGAATTGGCCGGCGCGAAAGCGTACTGCCGCGCGAAACGATTGAGGATTACACCCCTTGGGCGGTGGTGCCGCTGAACCACCGGCCGGATTCGCTCGGCTGGCACGGCAATGCCCTGTTGGTGCGCAAGGATATCAAGGTGCTTGAGGCCGGGGTCGTCCCGCTGCCCACGCTGGAACCGCGCGGCGCGGTGCGGGCCGATCTTTCGGTCAAGGGCTTGCGGGTCCGGGTGGTGGGCATGCACCTTGACCTGTCAGGCCTGCGCCGCCGCCAGCAGGTCCGCACGATCCTCGCCCACCTCGATCGCTGCGATGGCGATCATCCGACTGTGCTGATGGGCGATTGCAACGAATGGAGCCTGCACCGCGGCGCCCTCAGCGAATTCCGCGCGCCCTGGCAGCTGCTCACGCCCGGCCCCAGCTTCCCGGCCCGCCGCCCGGTCGCCCGGCTCGACCGGCTGGTCCTGTGCCACCGCTGGCAAGCGGAAGACCACGGCGTCCACCACTCGGCGCTCGCGGCGAAGGCCTCGGACCACCTGCCGGTATGGGTGCGGGCAGTACTGCCTAAAAAGTAGGCAGGTGCAAAGGATTCGGGCGTCGATGATGTTGCGCACGCAACTGTGTTTCGCGCTGGGCGCTGAATCTCGGGAATAATTCCAAACTGGCACGGCCCTTGCTGCATTTGCGAAGCCGGGAACAGGCCCGGTGTGCAGACAGGGGACGGGCATGAAATTCATCATCGCCATCATCAAGCCCTTCAAGCTTGACGAGGTGCGCGAAGCGCTCGGCGCCATTGGCGTCGCGGGCATGACCGTGACCGAAGTGAAAGGCTTCGGGCGGCAGAAGGGACAGACCGAGATCTATCGCGGGGCGGAATACTCGACCAACATGTTGCCCAAGGTGAAGGTCGAAGTGGCCGTGTCCGACGATCTGGCGCCTCAGGTTGTCGAAACGATCCAGCAAGTGGCCAGCACTTCCTCGATCGGGGATGGCAAGATCTTCGTGCTCGATCTGGCTTCGGCCACCCGCATCCGCACCGGTGAAACCGGGGACACGGCGCTATGAGCGCCAAGGACTTCTCAAATGCAGTCCCTGACAGGAGGACTTTTCCAATGATCCGCAAGATTGCTTGCGGCCTGGGCGCAGCGGGAGCCAGCCTCTTTGCTGCGACTGCCGCTTTCGCGCAGGACGCGACCACCGCCGCCACCGAGGCGGCCACCGATGCCGTGGCGACGGCCACCGAGGCTGCAGCGACCGCGGCCTTCGTGCCGACCGCCGAAATGGTCAGCAAGGGTGACGTCGCCTGGATGCTGGTGGCATCCGCGCTCGTGCTGATGATGTCCATTCCCGCTCTGGCCCTGTTCTATGGTGGCCTGGTGCGCGCCAAGAACATGCTCAGCGTGCTGATGCAGGTGCTGACCATCGTCTGCGTTGCGGCGCTGGTGTGGTTCGCCTGGGGCTATTCGCTCACTTTCACCACGGCCGGTTCGCCGTTCCCCAAGCTGATCGGCGGGCTTGATAAGATGTTCCTGGCCGGGGTCGATCCAACGACCTTCGCGGCGACCTTCTCGAACGGGGTCTACCTGCCCGAGTACGTCTTCGTGATCTTCCAGATGACCTTCGCCTGCATCACGCCGGCGCTGATCGTGGGGGCCTTTGCCGAACGCGTAAAGTTCACCCCGCTGATCATCTTTACGGTGCTTTGGCTGACTTTCGCCTATTTCCCGATCGCGCACATGGTCTGGTACTGGGCTGGTCCGGACTTCCTCCACGCCGCTCCCGATGACAGCGGGCTGCTGTGGGGCTGGGGCGCGCTCGACTTCGCCGGTGGCACCGTGGTCCACATCAATGCGGGTATCGCCGGTCTGATCGGCTGCCTCGTGATCGGTCCGCGCATCGGCTTCAAGTCGGAACCCATGCCGCCGCACAGCCTGGTAATGACCATGATCGGTGCCTCGCTGCTGTGGATCGGCTGGTTCGGGTTCAACGCCGGTTCGGGTCTGGAAGCCAATGCCTTCGGCGCGCTGGCCTTCATCAACACCTTCGTTGCCACGGCTGCGGCCGGCGTGACCTGGGCGGTGATCGAACAAATCGTCCACAAGAAGCCTTCGCTGCTGGGTGTGGCTTCGGGCGTGGTGACCGGCCTGGTCGCGATCACGCCGGCGGCGGGCTTTGCCCACCCGGGTACCGCAATCATCCTCGGCGCGGTCGCCACTGTGGTCTGCTTCTTCTTCGTCACCACGGTGAAGAACAAGCTGAAGTACGATGATACGCTGGACGTGTTCGGCATCCACGCGGTTGGCGGGATCGTCGGCGCGATCGGCACCGGCTTTGTCGCCAACCCCGCCTGGGGCGGCCAGGGCTGGATCGACTACACCGCTCCGGTGGCCAAGGCGGGCGAGTTCGACCTCTATGGCCAGGTGATGACCCAGATCTGGGCAGTCGGCACCACGGTACTCTGGACCAGCGTGGTCTCGGCCGTGCTGTTCCTCGGCCTCAAGTACACCATCGGGCTGCGCCCCTCGGCAGATGCCGAACGCGAAGGCCTCGACATCAACGAACACGGGGAGCGCGCCTACAACATGTAACGCTTTCCTTGAGCTTGGCGGGGTCGGGTTCCTCCTCCTCTCCTCCCCCGATCCCGCCTCCAGGCGTTCCTCCTGCGAACGCAAACTTGAAGGGCCGGAGCATTGCTGCTCCGGCCCCTTTTTTGTTGGGAGCGGGCCGGTGTTACCAAGCCAATCGCCGAGACGATTGGCGCACTATCGAGAAAGCGCTGCCTCGCACTCGCTCATAAGCTGGGTCATGATGTCGGCGACCGGCTCTTCCTGGGTCACCATGCCGACCGACTGGCCGGCCATCAGCGATCCGTTCTCGACATCGCCGTCGATCACGGCGCGGCGCAGCGCCCCGGCCCAGAAGTGCTCGATCTCGAGCTGGGCGGCGCCCATGTCGACCTTGCCCTCATCAAGCAGGCGGGCGACTTCGATCTGCTTGGCGGTGAATTCCTCGGTGCCCTTGTTCTTCAGCGCGCGGACCGGGATCACCGGCAGGCGCGGATCGACCTGCACTGATGCAACTGCGTCACGGGCATTGGCGCGGAAGAAGGCCTTCTTGAAATCGGGGTGGGCGATGGATTCCGTCGCGCAGGCAAAGCGGGTGCCCAGCTGGACGCCCGAAGCCCCCATTTCGAGATAGGCGGCGATCATGTCGCCCCGGCCGATCCCGCCGGCTACGAAGACCACATGATCTGCGGCCAGTTCGGGCAGGAATTCCTGTGCCAGCACCGACGTTGCCACCGGGCCGATGTGGCCGCCTGCTTCGCTGCCTTCGATCACCAGCGCGTCCGCGCCGGACCGCAGCAGCTTCTTGGCCAGCGCCAGGGTCGGCGCGAAAACCAGCACCTTGGCGCCAAAGGCCTTGATCGCCTCGACACTGCCCTTGGGCGGAATGCCGCCAGCCAGCACCACATGGCCGACCTGATGCTTCGCGCAGACGGCGATCAGATCGAACAGCATCGGATGCATGGTGATCAGGTTGACGCCGAATGGCTTGCCGGTCAGCGCTTTGGTCGCGGTGATTTCCGTGTCGAGCAGCTCCGGCGTCATGGCGCCGCAAGCGATCACGCCGAACCCGCCAGCATTGCTGATCGCGGCGACGAGGTTGCGTTCAGAAACCCAGCTCATCGCGCCACACAGGATGGCGTGCTCGGTGCCCAGGAAATCGATGCCGCGCTGCATCAGCGCGTGAGTGCGGGGATAATCGGCCATGGCGCGGACGCTTAGGCAAAGGCTGCCAAAACGGCAAGCCCGCGACCGGCCGGCGTAAATTTGCGCCAATTTGATTAATCGCATTTTCGGCCAACACTATCCGGTTTTAATCGCTTATTGCGATTGCCAACCAGCGCTATCAGACTGTCACGATTCGCATATTTACAGAGGAGCAAGATCATGAACGCACCAACCGGAGACATGTCGGGCGGTTGCCCGGTCCACGGCAATGCGCGCGCGCTGCTGGGGCGCACCAATAAGGATTGGTGGCCGGAATCGCTGCCGGTCGATATCCTCGCCCAGAACGGCGCAGCCGATCCGATGGGCGCCGGATTCAGCTATGCCGAAGCCTTCAAGAAGCTCGACTACAAGGCGCTCAAGGCCGATCTGACCGCGCTGATGACGGACAACCAACCCTGGTGGCCGGCTGACTATGGCCACTATGGTCCTTTCTTCATCCGCATGTCGTGGCACGCGGCCGGCACCTATCGCACGGCCGACGGACGCGGCGGTGCCAACAGCGGCCAGCAGCGCTTTGCTCCGCTCAATTCGTGGCCCGACAACGGCAACCTGGACAAGGCACGCCGCCTGCTGTGGCCGATCAAGCAGAAGTATGGGCAGTCGATCAGCTGGGCTGACCTGTTCATCCTGGCGGGCAACGTAGCCATCGAATCGATGGGCGGCCCGGTGTTCGGTTTCGGCGGTGGCCGGGCCGACGTTTATGAGCCGGAAAAGGACATCTACTGGGGTCAGGAAGACCTGTGGGTGAACGAAGGCGCGGCCACCCGCATCCGTCCGGACGACAAGGCTGAGCTCGAAAACCCGCTGGCCGCGATCCAGATGGGCCTGATCTACGTCAATCCGGAAGGCCCGGGCGGCAATCCCGATCCGCTGCTTTCGGCGCGTGACATGCGCGAAACCTTTGCCCGCATGGCGATGAATGACGAGGAAACCGTCGCCCTGACCGCCGGCGGTCACGCCTTCGGCAAGGCGCACGGTGCCGCGCAGGCGGACACCTTCGGCAAGAGCCCGGAATCTGAAGCGATTGAGCGTCAGGGCTTTGGCTGGCTGATCGACCAGGCCGAAATCGCCAAGGGCAACATCACCACTTCGGGCATCGAGGGCTCATGGTCGAACAACCCCACCAAGTGGGGCGGCGACTACTTCCGCCTGCTGTTCAAGTATGACTACGAGCTGGTCCACAGCCCGGCCGGTGCCCAGCAGTGGACTCCGATCAATCCCGATCCGGAAGACATGGCCCCCGATGCGCGCGATCCGTCGAAGCGGGTTCCGACCATCATGACCACGGCCGACATGGCGCTGAAGATGGACCCGGAATATCGCAAGATTTCGGAGCGCTTCCTCAACGACCAGGCCGCGC